>ERZ780151.850-NODE-850-length-26788-cov-2.247185_pt1 | contig 26788 bp, 37 predicted proteins | sample MGYA00510983_ERZ780151 | MGnify/ENA primary metagenome ERZ780151 (study PRJEB29588, sample SAMEA2144623) | human gut metagenome | biome: human gut; feature: human-associated habitat; material: faeces | place: Denmark | collected 2008/2010 ... | reverse complement strand
CTTATCTTTATAAAGCTCAATTGTTGCCATTTCGTCATCTCTTTTCCTTTATGCTTGCTGAATTATTTTTTCATAATACGCCATATTTATAAGTGCTGTTTGCTTACTTGATTCATACTGATCAATCATATATTGTGCATTGCGAATATCCATATCAATTTCCTGAATCTGAGAATTTATCGTTTGCAGTTCTTGATTCAATGTTTCAATCGTTTGAGAAACAGAAGACTTTCCTGAATTTATGAAATCAAATACCTCTGTTAACTTAGAATTAGCATTTGTAGCATTTTCTCCAAATGTTTCTTCCAGATTGAAAGCTTTTACCGTACTTGAACTTACCATCGCACTAAAATTAGCTGCGGCTTCCTGCACTTTACCATTAATCTTGGTTAAATGCGAGAAAAGACCATCCTTACTTCCAGTAGTATTACTGATAGAATCATATAAATCCTGGTTCCGTTGTATTTCAGTTTGCTTTTCATCAGCCAAAATATTTTTATTCTGTCGTTCAGACTGCAATTCACCTATTCTATTTTGATAATTTTGAATATAACTACAATATTCATAGTAGTTGCGTTGTTCCATGTTATAGTACTCGACAGCTTCTTCCGGTGTCATCTTATCCTCCTTATAGGATTCTTTATTATATATTAAAAATAAATAATAGAAGTCAATGTATCATTATTATTTATTATATAAACATATTAAAATTTAAAATAAGGATTTATATTCATAAACTGATAAATACGCACTTTCCAGCATACTTTTTTGAAAATATGCAATCAAAATGAAGCATGCCAGAAAAGACGTATATATCACTTGTGAAAAAATCTTACTTTTTCACATGCTTTAAAGCAGCCGGCTCTTTAGGCTGATAAGTACCGCCAACTGAAACTTGTCCAGCAGCTTTATGAGCAGCATTCATAGCAAATGCTGTCACCTTCTGAGCCATTTTCTTTTTAAGATTCATCATTACGCCTCCTTTCGGCTATAGTACCAATTGGCAAAAGTACAACAACTGACAAAAGTGTCAATGCCGTAATAATACCGTAATATGGTTTCCAAAGATATAAAAATACAGAAATTGCAAAATCAAATATATAAATATACTTTGCAATTGTATGACATTGCTGTAATTGCTCCTCAGTAACTGGTTTATATTTATTTTCCACAGGACCTAAGTACCACACACCTAATCCACTCCATAAAAGGATCAAAATAAGTATACTAATATTAACCCAGTTTAATAATATTCGCCCTAATATCAGTACCGAAATAAATATTCCGCAAAATGTCAAATTACAACGTAAATATGTCGTACAATGATATCCTCCAATATAATGACGAATAGTTGTAAATACTATTCCAAAAATCACAGCAGCAATAATATTTTTAAATACCATTCCTATTACAATCAACAAAACATAATTTGCTATTGTTGAAAGTGTGATTTCTATCCCATATGCACAGATTTCTTGAGATTCCTTTTCACCTGATTCAGGATTAACATTTTGTAATTTTGTCACTATCATCCACGCAATTTTATGATACATAATTCAACTGATGATGCCACATTTTTAATCATCTATTCCTTTCATTTTTCTGCCGAGGAAATTATTATTTCTTTTTACATTTTTTATCTTATATCGACAAAACATAAAAGTCAATTACTTTGGCACGAACTTCCGTAACTTTGGCATGAAAAAAATTCAGTTTCTTGCAATCAATGTGAAAATTTGTTATAATTAAGAAAAGGAGGAGATTAAATGCTCAGAGCAGCAATTTGTGATGATGAAGTTGTCATACTTTCTACGATGAAATCCAGTATTGAAAAAACATTCTTACAAGAGAAATTCGATTGCAGTATACAAGCCTTTTCTTCCGGCGAAGAATTATTGAAAAGCCATAAGACTCAACCATACGATATTCTGTTTTTGGATATTTATATGACCGGATGCAGCGGATTCGATGTTGCCAAAACAATCGGCAAACTAACGCCAAATACACTGTTGATCTTTGTAACTTCTCAAGATTCTATGGTATACAATAGCTTAGATTACAGACCATTCCAATTTGTAAGAAAGAGTCGGATTCAAAAGGATAATAGCGAACTAGTTACAGTTACAAGAAAGCTGATTAAATATTATCGTGAACATAAATCCATTACATTATATTTAGGAGTTGGAGAAAACCGGTGCGTTTCTTTTCAAGAAATTTTATATCTAAAAAGCAGTCTGCATTACATAGAATATCATCTTACAAATAGTGAAGTATTGCGTGTTCGTCAAAAAATTACTGATGCTGAAAATGAGCTTAATTCTTATGGGTTTGCTAAAATTCATAGGCAATATATCGTAAACCTAAATGCCATTGAACGCATCAGTACAACGAATTCGTTTCTGCGTCTGCATTCCGGAAAAACACTGAACATCAGTAAAACATATATGGATGCAGTAATGCATAAATATCAACAGCAAATGAGGAATATGCCATGATTAATATCTTTTGGAATATATTCGAATTAGCTGTCAATATTTTTGAGGCGGCCAATGTTATGTACTTTATATGCACATTTCTTAATGGCCATATTCGCCATAAAGGAGAATATAGATATTGGATTATCGGAAGTTTAGTATATGCTACAACTACAACAGTTTTAAACACTATTTTAGACTACGAAGGTATTTTGTTATCTATATATGTTATAATAGCATTTCTTTATTCACTATTATTTTTAAATGGTACTATTTTGCAAAAGCTTTTCATATCTGTTTTTCAATTAGCTTGTCTTATGCTAGTATCTACCATTATCACGAATTTAGTAACATCTGCTGTCAAAGCACCTTTAACTCAAGTCTATTCTGAATCCGGTTGGGTCAGACTGTTAACAGTTATTCTGGTGCAAATAACAGATTTTTATCTATTTCAAATTTTAATACGTATATTCAGAAATAAAGATGTCCGTCTCAGAAAAATAGAATGGATTTTGCTTCTAACTATATTTTTATTATCAACTGCCATCATTGTTTTAATTCAACTTGCGCAGTTGAAAAATGATCTTACAACAAACACAAGAATACTTTTATTGTTTGCAGATGTTTGTATTGTTATTATTAATATAATTATAATCAAAATAATTTCGCTTCTTAATCAACAATATCATACCAAAATAGAAAATGAACTTCTTCATACTAAACTTCAATATCAGACCCAATATACGACTGCTGTACAACAACAAGAGGAATCTGTTAAAAAGCAGCGGCATGATATAAAAAACAGCATGACAGTACTACACAAGCTTGCAGAGCAAGAAGATATTAATGGAATAAGAAAATACATACAGCAGTATATAGAACATTACCATAATGAAATTTCTTTTGTTCACACAAATCATACTATAGTAGATGCAATTATCAATACCAAACTGAGCTATGCAAATGAAATGGGTATAAATACAGTATGCTTAATTGACAGCAATCTTCCTGACATTTCAGATACAGATTATTGCTCATTGCTTGGAAACATGCTGGACAATGCAATTGAAGCATCGCAGAATAATAAAGAATCTCCAGAAATTATATTGGAAATGGTAAGTGCAAATACACAATTGCGTATTCGAGTTAAAAATAAGATACAAAAAAGCATTTTAAACACTAATCCGTATCTTCGTACAACCAAATCTGTTCCTAAAAAGCATGGTTATGGCATATCAATTTTAAAAGAAATAGCTTCCAGGTATGATGGCTCTACTGACTTTTTTGAAGAGGATTCATACTTTATAGCACAAATTGTTTTATATACTTCAGCAGAAAATACAAACGATTTAAAAGAACTTGTTTACAAATAAAAGCAAAAAACAGAATACCCTCAATATTTCACATTTTAAAAGTCTAAAGCATAACTATTCGGCCTTACATGCCGAAGGTTATGCTCTTTTTTTATACCCTCAGCTATTATTCGCAAAAAGTTTACAAATCTGACCTTCCGATTTTGACCCATTAATTTGTCTTAGTATTTCTAGGAGGGCAAATAAGGCTCATTCTCAAAACTGAATATGGAGAGAGGAAAAGCTGTGTCTAATCCCTCGCATAACGACAGAATGGAACTTGAGATTTTCGATAGTTTCAGTAAAACGGTGATGAGAAATACAGGCAGAAATATAGCCTCTGCTTCCAAAACAATAAAGACAAATGAAACTGTCAGTACAGATACAGTGCAGTACATACTGGAAACACAAGGTGAAAGAGAAATTTATCCATCTGAACATATTATCAATGATGAAAAAGGTCACAGCTGCGTGATAACGACGGAATGGCTGTATCAGGCAATGCTCTTACTGACAGACAAACAGAAAGAGGTGATAATTCTGGAATTCTGGTACGGAATGTCTGTTTCCAATATTTCCAAAACATTACATATTTCCAAGCGTTCCGTATTTGAAAGGAAGAAAAACGCATTTAATAGCATCCGAAATTACTATGAAAGGAATCAGAAATAATGGAACTTGATTATGAAACTGTGCGCCGTGCCATCAAAGGTGACTATAATGCACAAACCAAGCTTCTGAATCACTATGACGGTTACATAAATGCCTTGTCAACTATTATTGAAGTCAAACCGGACGGTACAGAACGCCGCTATGTAGACGAGGATATGAAAGCAGAGATACAGACGCAGTATCTTGAGGCACTTCCCAAGTGCAAGGTGATAAAATGATACCAACAGATCTATTTGAATTTGCCTATGTGCCGGACTGGTACGGGCAACTGGACGAGCTTGCCGAAATGGCACTGCCGGAGCCGTGGCGGTTCAGAAAGCCAGCAGTAGAAACCAGAAATACAGATACGCCGATTTTAGAGCGGTACATCAATATTATCTTTCGCAAGCAAAGCATTGATTACAACACAGAACCAGACCCGGGTAAGGCATCAAAATTCTTTCACATTGAGAATGAATATGCCTGCTTACATACCGGACTTTACAATCAGAGATACAAGGCAATTTACGCATATTTTGAACGCAATAAGAAACGGGAAACAACTTTTAATTGGTATTTCCGTGGCTTCTGCGATGAAATATCACCAAAACTGAAATACATTGAACCTTTGCCGGAAAAGCCGAGATTCCCAATGATTCAGAATGGCATCAATTTCAATCCGGAATGGCAGATTCGTGTGAACGTGGATCACATTCTGGGAGATGCAGAAAATCTGGAACGCATTCCTGCAAAAATTCGTAAAGCAAAAAACTTGCCGCTTCTTCTGGAGACAGCAGTGGAGCTTGCCCGAAGACAAGCTGTCGTAGAACCGGGACTGGTTGTACCGCAGGGTTACCAGAATAAATTACAATATCTTTTGCCAATATGCTTGACCAATATGAAGAAACCTGATCTTGCTATGACAATTTCTGTAATGGACGGATATTATCTTGGAAATACCTGTCTGACGCTGGAGATGGCTTACCTGAATGCGAGATTGATTGCACGGCCGATTGCACCATGGCTGACTGATCTGGTGAAATAAGAAAAAATTTTGATATGCTAAAAATCCGATGAGATACAAGTACTTTTGTGCCTTATCGGATTTTTTTTAATTTGGAGAATATTTAGATTTTGCTATAAGTGATGAAGGTAAGCAGTAATGATGCAGTTGTTCAAACAAAAAACTTATATACTCATGTGAGATTTACTCAAATTGTATTGTGCGAAAAAATTTCTCAAACACGACAAAAGGTGTCGTGTTTGTGCAGTAAAATACAGTCGAACGGTTTAGAAAGGAGGGTAGGAATTATGAGTGCTATTGAACGACGTGCTGAAATCATGCGAATACTGACAAGCCGCAGAAAGTGTTATCTGTCTGAGCTTTCAGATGAGCTTGGTGTGTCCAAAAGAACGATTCAGCGTGATATACAGGCACTTGTATTGGAATACCCTCTTGAAAGTATTAGTGGTAATGGCGGCGGAATCCGTCTGGCAGATTGGTACTATCCCCATAAAAACATTCTGTCACAGGAACATATTCATGTCATAGAAGCAATGATAGAAAAAGCTGATTCACATCAAAAAGTTGTATTACAGCAAATGTTAGCTGCTTTTGGCTCCAATACATATCGTTCAAAATGCAAATCCAAGTCAAGGAGGTAATTTTATGGACAAACCAAATACCATGTTTGATGTTATTCGTGCGCTCCGATATCTTGCTGACTGTATTGAAGTTGTTGCTGGCACTATAACTGAACATGAGGTTGCATCATTCGAACAAATCTATCCGCCGGTGGAGGAACAGCCGGAAGAAAGCAAAACGGAAGCATCTGAAAAGGCAGTCACCCTTACCGAAGTCAGAGCCGTACTTGCAGGCAAGTCCCGTGAGGGATTTACTGAGGAAGTCAAGCAGCTGCTTATGAAACACGGTGCGGAGAAGCTCTCCGGCATCGCTGAAAGTGAGTACGCCGCACTTCTGAAGGAGGCTGAGAACCTTGGCAGTTAAGCACAGCACAAGAGCCCATGCAGTTCTCTTCCGAAAATCTCGAAAGGTGCATCATAAGCATTGAAATATCGGAGCATAGCTCAATGCAGAAATCCCTGATACCACAACGGACTATGCCCGTGAAGGCACCTGCGCCCATGAGCTTGCTGAGTACAAGGTAAATAAGCTGCTCGGCATTGAAGCAAAAGACCCCACAGAGAATCTTGATTTCTATGATTCGGAAATGGAGGACTGTACAGAAAACTACGCCCAGTACATCGCTGAAGAAATCAGCAAATACAGTGCCCCGGTGGTAATGGTGGAACAGCGTTTGGATTTCAGCAGATATGTTCCGGGTGGCTTTGGCACAGGTGACTGTATCATTGTTGCCGATGATGTTCTTACCGTCATTGACTACAAGCACGGGAAAGGCGTGGCTGTTTCAGCAGAGCGAAATTCACAGATGATGCTGTATGCTTTGGGTGCATTGAAACTTTTTGACAGTCTGTATGACATCAAAGAAATCCGCACGGTCATTTTTCAGCCGAGAATTGAAAATGTCAGTGAATCAGTAATCTCAGTGTCTGAATTACTCTGCTGGGCAGAAAATGAACTGAAACCGAAAGCAGAGCTTGCCGCTAAAGGTGAGGGAGAATTCTGTGCAGGAGAACACTGCCGCTTCTGTAAAGTTAAAGCAACCTGCCGCAAACGTGCAGAGTACAATCTTACGCTTGCACAGTATGATTTTTCACCTGCCGCAACACTGGAGGACAGAGAAATCGAAGCAATTCTCGAAAAAGCAGACGCCCTGACAGCATGGGCGGCAGATGTAAAAGAATATGCACTCTCCCAGGCACTTGCCGGAAAGCAGTGGACAGGCTACAAGGTAGTTGAGGGCAGGTCCAACCGCAAGTATACCGATGAAAAAGCAGTTGCAGAAGCTGTAAAAGCAATCGGCGAGAATCCATATTGTAAACCGGAGGTTCTCGGAATCACTGCTATGACAAAACTGCTGGGCGGCAAAAAGAAATTTGACGAACTTCTCAGCAAATATGTATGTAAACCACAGGGAAAACCAACGCTTGTTCCTGCGTCTGACAAAAGAAAAGCCTGGAATCCCGCACAAAATGAATTTAAAGGAGAATTTTAATTATGGCAAAATATGTTAATCCCACAAAGGTAATCACAGGCCCTGAAACACGCTGGAGCTATGCAAACGTATGGCAGCCTAAAGCTATTGACGGCGGCGCTCCGAAGTACAGTGTTTCACTTATCATTCCGAAGTCCGATACAAAAACAATAGAAAAAGTCCGTGCGGCAATTCAGGCGGCTTATGATGAGGGACAGGGCAAACTGAAAGGAAACGGCAAATCTGTTCCGCCACTCAGTTCAATCAAAACACCTCTCCGTGACGGCGATGTTGAGCGTCCTGATGATGAGGCTTATGCAAACAGCTATTTCATCAATGCAAACTCAGCCTCTGCTCCTGGAATCGTAGATGCTGCCTGCCAGCCGATTATAGATACAAGCGAGGTGTACAGCGGCGTTTACGGACGTGCAAGTATCAACTTTTACGCATTCAATTCAAACGGAAATAAGGGTATTGCCTGCGGACTGAATAATTTGCAGAAAATCCGTGACGGTGAATCCTTAGGCGGAAAATCCCGTGCGGAGGATGATTTCGCTGATCTTGATGATGATTTTCTCAACTGATAATACATGAATAGCTGGGTGGGCAGTTAGGCTTAATGCTTGGGTGGGAATAATGAGAGGATGATATAAAATGAACGAGCTTATTAAAGTAAACTATGACAATCCCGAATGTCCTGTAGTTTCAGGACATGAATTACATAACGCACTGGGTATTACAACAAGATACAACGACTGGTTTACTCGTATGTGCGAATACGGATTTACTGAGAATAAAGACTTTTACTCATTTTTGAGTAAAAGTAGTGGTGGTAGACCTGGAACAGACCATATGCTTACCATTCCGATGGCAAAGGAACTATGTATGATTCAGCGTACTGATATCGGCAGAAAGTTTCGTCAGTACTTCATTTCTATTGAAGAAGCGTGGAACAGTCCGGAAATGGTTATGCAGAGAGCGTTGTCAATTGCGAATGAACGTGTAAAAACACTTCAGCTTTCAGTTTCTCAGCTTACTGTGGACAATCAGATTATGAAGCCAAAGGCTGAGTATTTCGATGAACTTGTTGACAGAAAATTACTTACCAATTTTCGTGATACCGCAAAGGAACTTCACATCGGACAGAAAGAGTTTATCCAGTTTTTAATTGACCATAAGTATGTATATCGTGACCAGAGAGGAAAGCTGAAACCGTATATGCCGTATGTGGAAGATGGACTTTTTGAACTGAAAGAATTTACAAACACTAAAACAGGTTTTACGGATACTCAGGCTTTGATTACGCCTAAAGGTAAGGAAACTTTCAGGTTACTCGGCATATAAGCATCAGACGGGAGGGCGTTTGCAGCAATGCTGTGGGTGGGTTTGAGGTTTTTATGATAACAATTGATATTGAAACAAAATCCGATAAGGATATATCAAAATGCGGCGTGTATGCCTACGCAGATTCACCATATTTTGATATTCTGCTATTTGCATATTCCATAGACGGACAGCCGGTTCAGGTGGTTGATACGGCAAAGGGCGAAGAAATTCCGGCAAAAATTCTCTCAGCACTTGCTGACGAAAAAGTAATAAAGAGAGCCTTTAACGTGAATTTTGAAAGAGTATGCCTATCACGTTATCTTAGGAAGAATTATCCTGAGTATTTCGGGAGTTACAGCATAAATGAAGATACTGTCGGGGATTATCTGAATCCGAGAAGCTGGGAGTGTACCATGATACACAGCCGTACTCTCGGACTGCCTTCATCACTTGCAGAGGTGGGCACGGTTCTTGGAATAGAGCAGCAGAAAATGTCTGAGGGAAAGGCTCTAATCAAGTTTTTCTGTGTGCCTTATGCTGAAAAAGACGGTATTCCTCAGTTCCATAATCCAAGAGATTATCCGGATAAATGGGAGATTTTCAAGGCATATAACAAACGTGATGTTGAGGCTGAAATGGAAATTGACAGGAAACTCAGCCGCTTTCCTGTTCCGGATTTTATCTGGAGTGAATTTTACCTCGATCAGGAAATAAACGACCGTGGCATTCTTGTTGACATGGAGCTTGCTGATGCAGCCATTACCCTTGATGAACAGTCAAAGGCAAAGCTGACTTCTGAAATGCAAAGATTAACGGGAGTAGAAAATCCTAACTCTGTGTATCAGCTTCTTGACTGGCTGGAAAAGCAAGGGTACAAGTCGGATTCTCTTGGCAAGGCACAGGTGCAGGAACTCATCAAAACTGCAAAGGAGCCAGTCAGGTCTGTGCTTGAAATGAGGTTACAGCTGTCAAAATCATCAGTCAAAAAATACACGGCAATGAAGCAGACAGCTTGCAGTGATAACCGTGCAAGAGGAATGTTCAGCTTTTATGGGGCATCGAGAACAGGCCGCTGGGCTGGACGTAACATTCAGCTGCAAAATTTAAGACAGAACCATATTCCCGATTTGACAGAGGCAAGAGAAATTGTAAAGTACGGATACCACGATGAAATTGAAATGCTCTATGGAGATGTACCCGATACGCTTTCTCAGCTTATCCGTACAGCATTTGTACCGAGAGAGGGATATAAATTCATTGTCAGTGACTACAGTGCGATTGAAGCAAGAGTCATCGCATGGCTTGCAGGTGAGGGGTGGAGAATGGACGCTTTTGCAAATAATGAGGATATTTACTGCGCTTCGGCATCAAAAATGTTCGGCGTGCCTGTTGTCAAGCATGGCATCAATGGACATCTCAGGCAGAAAGGAAAGGTGGCAGAGCTTGCCTGTATTGCAGAGGGACAGCTTGTACTTACCGATCATGGACTTATTCCAATTGAAAAGGTTTCAGTTTCTGACAGAGTGTGGGACGGCATTCAGTGGATAAGACACGAAGGCGTTATTTATAAAGGTCAGCAGAGGGTTATTACCTATGACGGACTTACAGCAACGCCTGACCATTTCGTCTGGATCAAAGGCAGAATTACACCGGTGCCATTCGGCGTTGCCGCTACAACGGGTTCCTGTCTTGTGAATACGGGAAATGACAGAATTGCTTTGCAGTACTCCTGGAAGGATCATATATTTTCAAGCAGTGATAAAGCAAATGAAGAACATATTCTCATCAAAGGAAAAGCCCGTGTCTATGATTTGAAGAATGCAGGACCTAACCACCGCTTTACCGTATCGGGAAAACTTGTCCACAACTGCGGCTACGGCGGTTCAGTTGGTGCAATGAAAGCTATGGGTGCCGATTCACTCGGTTTATCAGATGCGGAATTGAAACAGATAGTAACTGACTGGCGTGAAGCATCTCCAAATATTACAGATTTATGGTGGGCAGTTGGCCGTGCCGCAAAGAAAGCGGTAAAGGAAAAAACAACCACCGAAACCCACGGACTTACATTTTCCTATGGATCCGGATTTCTGTTTATAGAACTTCCAAGTGGCAGGCGTCTTGCTTACGCTAAACCCCGTATCGGTGAGAATCAGTTCGGCGGTGAATCTGTTACATATATGGGCATAAATCCTCAGAAGAAGTGGGACAGGCTTGAAAGCTACGGGCCAAAGTTTGTGGAAAATTGCGTCCAGGGCATAGCAAGAGATTTACTGATGTATTCCATGAAAACCTTATCAGACTGCTTTATTGTGGCACACGTCCACGATGAAATGATTATTGAAGCAGATAAAAGAATGTTAGCACAGGAAGTATGTCAGCAGATGTCAAGAACTCCTGCATGGGCGGAGGGACTTATTCTCCGTGCTGAAGGATATGAATGCGAATATTACAAAAAAGAATAGATGCTTTTCTGCATCCGAGCAATATCAACAAAAAACATAAAAAAGTGTACTCCCACAGAGGACAGAAAGGATTTACAATGGCAAACAAGTATAACGCAGAGGGCTACTACAGCCCCACAGAATATGAAGCACTGACCAACATTGAAAAGGAAGAAAGGGCGGCGCAAATTGCCGCCAACTTCCGACCGATTGTTTACATATGCTCACCCTACTCCGGCAATGTAAACCATAATATCGAAATGGCCCGTAAGTACAGCCGTTTCGCTGTTGATAAGCATTACCTTCCCATAGCACCGCATCTTCTGTTCACACAGTTTATGAATGACGAAATTCCCGAAGAACGTGAAATCGCAATCTTCATGAACTTCGTGCTGATGAGTAAATGTGCCGAAATGTGGGTGTTCGGAGATGTTATATCAGCAGGAATGCAGCATGAAATCAATCGTGCTAAACGCAAGTACATGAAGATAAGATACTTTACAGAAGAACTGGAGGAAAAGAAATGAAGTTTACAATTTATACTGCTGACTGTACAGGTAATGAAAAAAATACGCTGTATCCGAATCAGAGGGTTATTACCTGTGAGGGTGACCTTAAAAAATCCATAACCGCTGACCATGTATGTGCTCAGTATAAAAATAACACACGCAGTGATGCAAATTTCATGGTGTCAGACGTTGTTCCCATGGACTGCGACAATGACCACAGCGACAATCCTGATGAATGGATTACACCGGAAATCCTTGCTGACATTCTGGGAGATGTTGCATTTGCGGTTACATACAGCCGTCATAATATGCTGCCTAAAGGTAATAAGACTGCCCGCCCAAAATTTCATGCTTTCTTTCCGACTGCACCCTGCAATGATGCTCATTCCTACAAAGCTATCAAATCGAAAATCTACCATAAACTCAGCTTTTTTGATGATGGCGCTCTTGATGCAGCAAGATTTTTATATGGGGCACCAAGTGATGTTTACTGGCATGAAGGCAGTCTTTCCATTGAGGACTGGCTCACACTTATGAAGTCAAACCGCAATATTCCACAAGGACAAAGAAACAGTACAATGTCACGCATTGCAGGAAAACTTGTAAAGCGTTTTGGTGTAACGGATGAAGCATATCAGAAATTTCTTGAAAAGGCTGCTGAATGCGAACCTCCCCTTCCCGATGATGAACTTGAGACCATATGGCATAGTGCCTGTAAATTTGGAAAGAAAGTAGCCTCACAGGACGGATATATCTCACCCGAAGAGTATGGCAGACATTCGCTTATCCCGGAAGATTTTTCTGATGTTGGCGAGGCACGTACTTTCGTTGACAGTTTTTCTGATGAGGTGGCATTTACAATTGCAACTGACTATCTCCGCTACAACGGAACCTACTGGGAAGAATCAGAACACGCAGTAACTTTAGCCATGATAGAACATACCGACATTCAGCTTGCAGAGGCTGAAAAACAGGTTGAAGCCTCACTTATAAAACTTGAAAGCCTCGGTGTTACAAGAGATTCAGCTATTGCGGGCGGTAAAAAGTTCAGGGATAATCTTGACGATGAACAGACTGATGCATACAAGCAGTATCAGTATTACATGGCTTTCAAAGCCTTTGTAATGAAATACCGCCATATACGCAGTATGACCAACGCTCTCGATGCGGCAAAACCACTGGTTTTACATAATCCCGAAGCACTTGATAGCAATCCGATGCTGCTGAATACTCTCGGCGGCACTTACTATCTGCCCGAAGGACTGGACGGCTGGAAACCTACAGACCCTGCTGACCTTCTCACAAAGGTAACGGCTGTAGTTCCAGGCAATGAGGGTGAAGATTTATGGAATGATGCCTTACAGCTTTTCTTCTGCGGTGATCAGAGCCTTATTGAATATGTGCAGATGATATGCGGACTCTGTATTGTCGGCAAGGTGTATATGGAGGCTATGATTATTGCCTATGGTGACGGACGTAATGGTAAGAGTACATTCTGGAATGTAATCTATAAGGTTCTCGGAAGTTACAGCGGTAATATCTCAGCTGACGCTTTGACGGTAAACTGTAAGCGTAATGTAAAGCCTGAAATGGCTGAACTCAAAGGAAAGCGTATGATTATTGCAGCAGAACTCCAGGAAGGAATGAGACTAAATACATCAGTGGTAAAACAGCTTTGCTCCACAGACCCCATTTTCGCTGAAAAAAAGTTCAAGGCTCCGTTTAACTTTGAACCCAGTCACACTCTTGTCCTTTACACCAATCATCTTCCAAAGGTCGGTGCTTCTGATGACGGTACATGGAGAAGACTTATTGTCATTCCTTTTCACGCTAAAATCCAGGGTGAGGCAGATATAAAAAACTATACGCAGTATCTGGTTGATAACGCTGGTGGCGCTGTACTTTCCTGGCTGATTGAGGGTGCGAGAAAGGTTATCAAAGCAAATTACCAGATAACCAGACCGCAGTGTGTCCTTGATGCTATCGGTGCATACCGTGAGGGCAACGACTGGCTTGGTACTTTCATCAATGAATGCTGTGAGGTGGACAAGTCTTATCAGGAAAAGTCAGGAGAACTGTACAGACGTTACCGTGAATACTGCAATGAGAACGGGGAATATGTCCGCAGTACAACTGATTTTTATACTGCACTTGAACAGGCAGGATACAAGCGTAAGAGAACAACACAGTGTAATGTTATTATGGGACTGTGCATCAAATGTGATTTTCTTGACTAAAGGTTTGTTTTTGACTTCCACTTAACACAATCGACTTCCACTTTTAAAGTGGAAAAATACCGAAATATAGGGAAAGTGGAAGTCATAGGAACTCATATACAGACTTTACGCAGGCGAGAGAAAAAGTAAAAATTTTCTCTATATATAAGGCTTGTATTTGACTTCCTATGACCTCCATTTTCCCGAAAAACAGGGAGAATTTATGCGAGAATCATTTATTGAAGAAAAACTCCGAAAGGCTGTCAAGCAAAAAGGCGGTATTTGCTGGAAGTTCACATCACCGGGAACCGCAGGTGTTCCCGACCGCATCATATTGATGCCAGAGGGCAGGTTTGCCTTTGTAGAAGTTAAAGCACCGGGTGAAAAAACGAGACCTCTGCAGCTTTCAAGACACAGACTTCTGAGGCGGTTAGGCTTTAAGATTTACGTTCTTAATAATATTGAGGAAATTGGAGGTATTATTGATGAAATTAAAAGTGGTTTGTGATTTCTGCGGCATGAATTTTGAAAGAGAATCTTATTACCTCAAGGGAAAAAAACATCATTTCTGTTGTAGACAATGTCTTGCAAATTTCAGCAATAAGAAAAAGAACCCTGACAGATACAACGAACTTAAGGATTTTACATCTATGAGCCAGAATCTATCAGCTTTGAACCGAAAACTTAATCCAATAAGAATGACACCAGAAACAAGAAAAAAAATTAGAAATGCCCGTTTAAATTCTGGTAATGGCGTTACATACACCAAATTGTATGGTGTTCACGAACATCGAGTGGTAGCTGAAAAAAAGATAGGCAGACCGCTTTTACCCGGTGAGGTGGTTCATCATATTGATGGAAACAAAAGAAATAATATTCCAGATAACTTAATTGTATTCCCTTCACAATCCGCTCACGCACAACACCACGCCAATTTGACATGGTTTATCAAAGAATTAGAAAAAATAGAAAGAGGTGATGAATAATGAAGCTTCATGATTATCAGGAATATGCGGTAAAGTTTATTGAAGAACATAAAATAGCAGCCCTTCTCCTGGACATGGGCTTGGGTTGACAAAACTGTTACAACCCTTACTGCCATTAACAATCTGATGTTTGATATGTTTGAAGTCAGAAAGGTTCTTATCATTGGTCCTCTCAGAGTTGCAAGAGATACATGGCCTTCTGAAATTGAAAAGTGGGAACATCTCCGTCACCTGAGATACAGCGTTGCTGTGGGCAGTGCGGAAGAACGTGTTACAGCACTTCAAGCAGATGCAGACATTTACATCATCAACCGTGAAAATGTGGATTGGCTTGTCAGCAACAGGATTTTTGACTTTGACATGATTGTAATTGACGAGCTTTCCAGTTTCAAGCAAACGCTTTAAGGCACTCATGAAAGTGCGCCCGAAAGTGAAAAGAATCGTAGGTCTGACCGGTACTCCTGCAAGTAACGGACTTATGGATCTATTTGCTGAGTTCCGTCTGCTTGATATGGGAGAACGCCTCGGAAGATTCATAGGGCAGTACAGAAATGAATACTTTAAACCCGATAAGCAAAATGGCTATATCGTGTATTCCTACAAGCCACTTCCCGATGCGGAAGAAAGGATATACGAGAAAATCTCCGACATCACAGTTTCCATGAAAGCAGTAGATCACTTGAAAATGCCAAAGCTTATCTCCAACGAATACTCTGTGAAAATGTCTGAATCTGAAAAGGAAAAATACAAGGAACTGAAAGAGGAGTTAATTCTTGAAGTGCAGGATACGGAGATAACTGCGGCAAATGCAGCGGCGTTAAGCAACAAGCTGTGTCAGATGTCCAATGGTGCTATTTATGATGATGACGGAGAAATTATTCCCATACATAATCGTAAACTTGATGCACTGGAAGATATCATTGAATCGGCAAACGGAAAGCCTGTACTTGTTGCATACTGGTTCAAGCATGACAGAACAAGAATTGCTGAAAGGCTTCATAAACTGGGAATTGTGTACCAGGAAATCAAATCCGCCGAAAGCATTAAAAAGTGGAACAGTGGAAAATTACAAGCCGCACTTATTCACCCTGCATCAGCAGGACATGGCTTGAATCTTCAATCGGGAGGTAACTTCCTTGTATGGTTCGGACTTACATGGAGCCTTGAACTGTACCAGCAGACAAACGCCCGTCTTTGGCGGCAGGGGCAGCAGTCCGAAACAGTCGTTATACAGCACATCGTCACAAAAGGAACTGTTGATGAAAAAATTCTGAAAGCACTAAAGGAAAAGGACGAAACGCAGACAGCCTTAATGACAGCAGTTAAGGCAGAACTGGAGGGTTAAATGGGAGAGGGTTACAAGGAACTGGCGGCGGCAATTGTGGAACAGGCAGTCTGGGATTACAGAAATGCACTAAAGAGAAAGAACAATTCTGAGGTACATAGCCTTGAGAAATTCTTCCTTTCCGGGTGGTTTGAATTACTTTCAGATTATGACGGCGATGAAATAATGCGGATAATAAGGAGGGATGCAGCGTGAGAGAATTCTTTGAAAAAATGGTATCACAGGAGAGAAAAGTTGAAATGATGAAAGAAGAATATCATCGTATCAGAGAATCTCTTGATATTTCCGGCGTAAGTTACGAAAATACCGGCGGAACACAGGGGAGCAGAAAAACAGATACTATGGCTGAAATCATTGCTGAAATGATGGATTTTGAAAATAATATGAAACAGGAAGAATTCAAACTGGCAGTAATGCGTCTGAAAGCAACTGCTGCAATCAGCAAATTAACTGATGATAATGAACGTGAGGTTCTTCGCCGTTGGTATCTGATGCAGCAGTCGGAAGAAAAAATCAGGAATGAAATGGGTTATAGCCAAAGCATGATTTACGAGTTCCGTAAGCGTGGATTTAAGCATCTTGAAACTTCGGAATAAATCGGAAAAAATCGGAATGGAAATCCATTGACATTCTTGAAAAAGTGTGATATCATAGATAATAGAAAGATATATCGAAAAGCCGTTGCGGAGAAATCTGCAGCGGCTGTTTTTATGCCATGACGGAGGTAATGTTATGAAAGCAAATGAATACTTAAAGAAAATACAGCGTTTGAACAGTGAGGCTGAAAAAGTTATGCGGCAGATTTCTGTTCTCAGTGAAATTGCTGAGAAAATCTCATGCGATTCTTTAGCTGATATGCTTGATGATATTATTGAGGATATTTATGAAACGCACTCCTCACTTACTGAAAAGGTAAGTCTCATGATCAGCAACATCACAAATCTTGATGAACCCCTTGAAAGTGCGGTGCTTATTTACCATTTCCACCGTGGCTATAGCTGGAGTAAGATTGCGGAAAAACTTCATCTCACAGAAAAGCACGTGCAGATAATCTACGAAAGGGCGCTTGTTTCCCTTGAAGATTATCTTGAGGAAACTGATGATGCCGAAGAAGAGTAAGTGTCCCTGCAAGCGCCCCGGCTGTCCACAGCTTGTGGAATCAGGGCAGCTTTACTGCAATGAACACAAGCCTCTGCATCCAGACCGTCCCTCAGCCTCCAAGCGTGGCTACGGCAGTAAGTGGCGAAGGCTGAGTAAACAGTATCTCCGCAAGCACCCTATGTGTGTGAAGTGTATGGCTGAAGGGAGATTCGTTCCCGCAACTGTTGTTGACCACATCATTCCGCATCGTGGCGATGAGAAACTCATGTGGAATCAGGATAACTGGCAGGCACTTTGCAAGCCTTGTCATGACAGAAAAACATGGACGGAGGATAAGAATCCTGTGTATACTTACTGATTAGACCCCCGGGGGTATCAATATCTCTACGGAGGATTCACGAAAAGACCGGCGCGCCCTTGTACGCACTGAACAGGCGTATTCCAAGAGGGTATATACCCAATTTCAAAGATTCCCTAAATAACTTTACATTCCCAACTGCATAGTTGGGATTTTTTTATGCCCGATTGATTTTTGTTTGAATTTTGCAGGAGGTGAGAACTATGGCGAAGGACGGTACAAACAGAGGCGGAGCCAGACCGGGTGCCGGACGGCCAAAGAAGGCACTTTCTGAAAAAATTGCATCCGGGAATCCGGGCGGCAGAGCATTAACACAGATTGTTGTCCCAGATGACATTCCAGACCTCTTGGGCGAAGAAATGCCAAAGCCAAACGAAATCCTATCGGCAAAACAGAGAAATGGAAAACCTCTCGGTGCAGATAAAATCTATCGTGATACATGGCTGTGGCTGAAAGGTTTCAAGTGTGAACGCCTTGTTTCTCCGGCAACGATTGAACAGTATGCTATGTCGGTTGCACGTTGGATTCAATGTGAGGAGGCTATAAGTTCTTACGGACTTCTTGGTAAGCATCCTACGGTATCTAACTCACCGATTCAGAGCCCTTTTGTTGCTATGAGCCAAAGTTTTATGAAACAGGCACAGCAAATCTGGGCACAGATTTATCAGGTTGTACGTGAGAACTGTTCGGAAGAGGTCACGCTTAATGGTGAAATGGATATGATGGAAAAGCTACTACGCAGCAGAAAGTGAGGACGAAGTGGCAAAACCGCAAAAAATTACAATTAATGTTGGCGATAAGATTGGTTCAATTACAGTTCTTGATGAGTGGGGGCGTGAAAAACATGGGCATTTACAATACAAGGTAAAGTGTGATTGCGGAAAAATATACATCTGCAATAGAGCCGCACTTCTTCGTGATTATCCGAGATGTGCTGAATGTTTGAAGAAACTTACTCCTCCACGCCCACCAAAGTTGACTGTAGGTTCGGTGATAAATAACTGGGGAATCATATCTGTAAGATATGATGCAAAGAGTTTTCAGAATTTATACTCATGCAGGTGTACACTTTGCGGATATATATCAGAGAGAAATCATAGTCAAATACAAAAACGAAAAGGGAAACCATGTTCAAAATGTATACCCGATTATCATTTTAGAGTTTTCGGTACAGCCGCTTATGGTACACTTCCAAGCGGCGAAGAGTTTATTATTGATGTTGATGATATGAAACGAGTTAATGAGTATTATTGGCACATTGGAAAAGAGGGGTATGCTATTTCAACACAGCGAAACAATGAAGATACCCTTCGCTTACATAATTTTATTATGAATTTTATTCCCAGCCCTAAACTTTATGTGGATCATATAAATCGAAAAAAGCTCGATTGCCGTAAATCTAATCTCAGAATTGTCACTGCACAGCAGAATGCAATGAACAAAAGCCGACAGAAAAATAATACAACAGGATTTGTAGGTGTAACCTTTGAAAAATCACAAGGTTACTATAAGGCGAGAATCGGATTAAATAACAGAAGAATACATATTGGAACATCAAAAAACCCTGTAATATGTGCCCAGATGTATAATTGGGCAGCGATAATTATTTTTGGTGAATTTACAGGAGAACTTAATGTTGTTCCCGAACCTTCTGATAAAATCAAGCATCTTGTTGAAGAAAAATGCAAACCTTATCTTTTAGAAGCTGAAGTTGCTGCACAACCGTGCAGCTTTTTATATTTACAACGAAAAGGAGCTTAAAATGAAAGCAGATAATAATTTCTGGAGAGAACTAAAAAATAATAAACCCTATCTTACCAAGCAGCAATACCGCACTATCAAGGGTCAGGCAGTCAAAGGAAACGTTGATGCTGCACGAAAAGGTATGCTCAGAATAAAACAGAGGAGGCAGTATCAGTGACCACAACTACTGAATTTCAGCTTGTTGATATCAACAAGTTAGTACCATACGCCAATAATGCCCGAACACATAACAAGGAACAGATTCTGAAACTTCGTTCATCTCTGCGTGAATTCGGTTTTGTAAATCCTGTTATCATTGATAAGGATTACAATGTACTTGCAGGTCATGGACGTATTATGGCGGCAAAGGAAGAAGGAATCACAGAAGTTCCCTGCGTGTATGCCGACCATTTCACAGAGGCTCAGAAGAAAGCGTATATTCTCGCTGATAATAGAATGGCGCTGGATGCTGGCTGGGACGATGAACTCCTTGCCGTTGAAATGGAAGAACTCCAGAACCTCGGCTTTGACCTTGGTCTTACCGGATTTGATGAAAAAGAAATAGCTGACCTTTTTGATACAAACGGCAGCGATGATGTTAAGGACGATGATTTCGACCTTACAACAGCACTTGAAAAAGCAGCATTTGTACAGCGTGGAGATATATGGACTGTCGGCAGGCACAAACTGATGTGCGGTGATGCTACATCTGCCGAAGATGTATCTGCTCTTATGGGAGATACCAAAGCTAATCTCATTCTTACGGACCCGCCTTATGGAGTATCTTTCAAAAGTTCCAGCGGACTTACCATTCAAAACGACAGCATGAAGAATGAGGAATTCTATACATTTCTTCTTTCTGCTTTCAAGTGTATGGCTGACCATCTTGAAAAAGGCGGTGCGGCATATGTGTTCCATGCTGATACGGAAGGCTTGAATTTCAGAAAGGCATTCATTGATGCCGGATTCCACTTAGCAGGTTGCTGTATCTGGGTAAAGGACAGCCTGGTTCTCGGACGTTCTGATTATCAGTGGCAGCATGAACCAGTGTTGTATGGCTTTATGCAGAACGGCAAGCACAACTGGTATTCTGACCGCAAGCAGACAACTATCTGGAATTTCGATAAGCCAAAGCGTAATGCCAATCACCCCACTTCGAAGCCGTTAGACCTATTAAGTTATCCTATCGGAAACTCCACACAGGCAAATGGTGTTGTTATTGATACATTCGGCGGCAGCGGTTCAACCCTTATGGCTTGTGAGCAAATGAACCGCATTTGTTACACAATGGAACTGGATGAAAAGTATGCATCTGTTATTCTCCGACGCTATGTTGAGGATACCGGCGATGCTGACGGTGTGTATGTTATCCGTGACGGAAAGCAGATCGCATATTCTGAACTGGTGAAAGAGGTGGAAAAGCCTGATGAATAAACCACTCACCCTCGGCAGCCTTTTTGACGGTTCAGGAACATTTCCAATGATGGCTATGCTTGCAGGCATCATGCCTGTCTGGAAATCAGAAATTGAACCTTTTCCTATCGCTGTAACCGAAAAGCGACTGCCTTTTGTAAAGCACCTTGGTGACATCAACAGCATCAACGGTGCAGAAATTGAACCTGTAGATATTATCACCTTTGGCTCGCCTTGCACCGATCTTTCAGTTGCAGGCAAGCGTCAGGGCTTGAATGCCGCACGTTCCGGACTATTCTTTCAGGCAGTCAGAATTATTAAGGAAATGAGGTGTGCAACCAATGGAAAATATCCGAGATTCGCAGTGTGGGAAAATGTCACAGGAGCATTCTCCTCAAATGGCGGAGAAGACTTCCGATGTGTCCTCGAAGAATTCTGTAAGATTAAAGACGCAGATTTATCTGTTCCTAAACCTGAAAAATGGACAAAGGCAGGAGAAATTGTGGGAAAAGATTTCTCTCTTGCCTACCGAACATTCGATGCTCAATACTGGTATCTTCCCCAACGAAGAGCGAGAATCTACCTTGTCGCAGATTTTGATGGCGGATGTGCCTCAAAAATATTATTTGAGTCAGAAGGCGTGTCTGGGTATTCTGCGGAGAGCTTCAGAGCGTGGCAAGAAACTTCCCGAAGTTTTGGAACTTGTTTTGAAAAAACAGGCTCAGGTCTGATGTTCGAGAATCATTCTCAAGATACCAGATACACAGGACCTCTTAATGTTGCTCAGACAGTTTCTGCAACCTATGGAACAGGCGGAAACAATCAGCCTTTTGTAGTGGAAAATTTTCATAAAACATATGGCATCTGTGGAAAATACAGTAATTCTATGCTGAGTGATAATCCAAACAGCGGATTCTATGAAGCTGAAACTTCCAGAACTATTGATACCAGCAATCAGTCACCTTGCAAAAATCAAGGCGGAATGGTAGTTTTAGAGGGCAACGGCTCACGCCCATCACATCACGGTGACGGGTACAAAGAATCAGAAACCATGTATACGCTGAATTGCACGGAAAATCACGCTGTTTCCTACGGAATCGGCAGACCTGCAATGAATCAGGGATATAACGCACGATTCAGTTTTCAGATTGAAGAGGAAAAATCCCCGACACTTGTTGCATCAGGTGCAGGCGGAATTGCTCATCCGAAATACTCCACAAGCAAAAATTCTCATCATACCGTTGCCGAAAAGGAAAAAGCAAACACACTTGTAGCATCAGACTATAAAGACCCTCCTGTTGTCAATGACAGCACTCCTGAAATTGAATACATTGTAAGGAGACTAACACCGCAGGAATGTGCGTTACTGCAAGGTATGCCGACTTGGTGGTGTGATGGACTTGGTACGGAAAATCCAACCGAAGAACAGATAAATTGGTGGCAGAATGTTTTTGAAACATACAACAAAGCTGTTGTTAAGACCTGCAAGCCGAAATCCCGCAAGCAGATTGAAAAGTGGCTGAAGAATCCATATTCTGATAGTGCTGCATATAAAATGTGGGGAAATGGTATTTGTTCGTCCATAGCTTTTTTCGTGCTGACAGGAATCGCCTATTATGCACAAAACGAGGGAAAATAATTCTACATATCCCACACTTGCTATCTGTGCCATTCTGAGTTATCATGTGTACTACCAAAAAGGAGGTCAAACATATGATAATTGAATTTCAGCTTATAGGAGAAAAACGAAAAGAACTTGCAAAAACAGTCAGTGAGATTATTGGTGCTCCTGCCGAATATCAGTTCATGCCGACTTGTGCATACAAAATTGGTGACTTTTACACCGTTACCAAAGAGGGTAATCTTGAAATCAGCGATTCTGCTGACAGCAAAGAGATTGATATGCTGATTAGTGAACTTGCAAGCAGAGGTTATGATGTTCCACTTGATGAAGAAGAAAACGGTCTGACGGTAGAGATGCCTTTGGAACTGGTTGATGATGCTACAATCGACAGGCTCAGAAAAATCGTAGAAAATAAGGGTGAACTTTTCAAGGCTGCATTCAAAACTGACAACCTTGAAATCGTCGCTGAAGCAGACAAGATTTGCTTTCCTTGGTTCACCGTTGAAAATGATGGTGATGCAGATGCCTACTGCATTTTCATTTCCATGCTCTGCGAATTTGCAAAGAATCAGAAACGTATCAATAACAAGCCTGAAACCACTGATAATCCCAAATACACAATGCGTTGTTATCTTCTTCGCTTGGGTATGATCGGTGCAAAGTACAAATCGGCAAGAAAGGCATTGCTCAGAAATCTTTCAGGCAGTTCGGCTTTCAGAAAGGCGGCAAATGATGAAGTTTCCGAATAAAAACTATCTGGCACAACTCCGAAAACAATACCCGATTGGAACGAAAATACAGCTGATTTCTATGCGTGATGAAAAATATCCCATTCTTCCGGGAACAATCGGTGAGGTCACTCATATCGATGATATGGGTTCCATACACATGAAATGGCAAAACGGCTCTTCTCTTGCCCTGATTCCAGAAGTGGATTCTTTCAAGGTTTTGGAAACCGAAAAATAAGGCAGAACCTATTCCATCGTACTGTATTTTACCATAGAAAATCAAGTAAAGCAAGACTGTATATTACACAATTATTCGGCGGATATACAGTCTGTTTTTCTGTTAATTTAGCCGCTTGATATGTCCTCCGTAATGCGGTAATATGTGATACAACGAAAGGGCAGAAAGCCCGAAATTACGGAGGAAAATACCATGAACGCTAAAACAGAAAGACAGATTGAAAACCTGAAAAATCAGACCATTGGGGTTGAAATTGAGATGAACCACATCACAAGAGAACGAGCTGCAAAGCTTGCCGCAGACTTTTTCGGAACAGGCAGATACGAATTCACAGCAAGCCGAAACGGATATAGCACCTGGTCAGCTTGGGACGCACAAGGCAGAGAATGGAAATTCCAGAAAGACGTCAGCATTGCAGGATGCGATGCTGAAAAGTGCGAACTGGTTACACCGATTCTTCACTACAGCGACATTGAAACCTTGCAGGAACTGGTCAGAAAGCTTCGCAAGGCAGGAGCAGTAAGCCACGCAGGGGTTGGGGCAGGAGTTCATATTCACATAGGAGCGAATGGACACACACCGCAGAGCCTGAGAAACCTTGCAAACATCATGGCAAGCCACGAAAGACTGATTGCAGATGCTTTGAAAATTGACCAGGGCAGAATGAACAGATATTGCAGAACGGTAAACCCAAGATTCATTGAACAGCTGAACAAAAAGAAACCCACCACAATGGCACAGTTTGCAGATATCTGGTACACAGCAAACGGTGCGAATTACGGAAGAAATCAACATTACAACGATAGCAGATACCATATGCTGAACTTCCATGCAACCTTTACAAAAAGCACAATCGAATTTCGACTTTTCCAGTTTGACAAGCCTACAGCAGAAAAGAAAAACGGACTTCACGCAGGACAATTGAAAAGCTACATTCAGCTTTGCCTTGCACTTTCCGAAATGGCAAAGGAACTGAAAATAGCAAGCCCAAAACCACAGCAAACAGAAAATCCGAAATTTGCAATGCGAACATGGCTGATTCGATTGGGACTGGTTGGTGAAGAGTTCTCCACAGCAAGAAGTTTTCTTACCAAGAACCTTGACGGAGATGCGGCTTTCAGATACGGCAGAGCCTGAAAAGGCTCGCCCTCAAGGGCAACGGGTGGCAACATCGCCGCCCACGTTGCTTTTGTGGGATAGTTTCCCTACTGAATGAACAACGCCACACAAGCCCACACAGCTCCTGATTTCGCAAAGTGTAATCTGAACAAATACCACACAAGAAAAGGCACAGATATTTTGTGGATTTAGCGGGTTGCATTCACTCCGAAAAAGAGTTAATATGTGACTACCGCAAAGCGGAATTCACAAAAAGGAAGATGCAGATGAAAAGATACTATATCGCCTACGGTTCAAACCTCAATGTCCGTCAGATGAAGTACAGATGCCCAACAGCAAAAATCGTTGGAACTGCGGTTATCAGAGATTATGAACTGCTTTACAAAGGCAGCAAAACAGGCTCCTACCTCACCATTGAAAAAAAGAAAGGTTCGCTTGTTCCGGTTGCTGTCTGGGAAGTGACTGCCGCCGATGAACACAGCCTTGATATTTACGAGGGCTATCCTAATTTCTACTACAAGAAAAATATGAAAATCAGGCTTTCCGAAACTGGGAAAATGATTGACGCTTTTGTGTACATCATGCACGAGGAACGCAGGCTTGGGATTCCAACTTCTGCATATGTCAGCACCTGCAAATTCGGGTACACCATTTTCGGATTTGATTTCAAGTACCTTGATGAAGCCTATGAAAAAAGTCTGAAAGGAGTTGCCAACAATGAAAAATGAAACCCCGACTGAAAGAACCTGCCCGAAATGCGGATGTGTTTATACTGAAGTTCCTGCACTTTCCAGAACCGACAACAAAACGCTGATCTGCCCTGATTGCGGAATCAGAGAGACTTTGGAAAGCATGGGGATTTCCAAGGAAGAACAAGAAAAAATCATCAGCATTATTCACCGTAACACAGCAGAATAATCAAACACAAGCCGCCACGTTTGGCTGTGTGGCAATTCAGGGATTCCTCTGTAGTTTTTCCCCATTGCAATGAAGCCCCACACGAGCCGACAGGGCGGCTTTGTGTTGCTGTCATATTCTACACAATAATCTCCTCTGATTTCGGCGTTATGTTTGTTACATTTATTATCGCAGATACCGTTGACTATATTCCTGAAATGCGGCAATATACAACACAACGGAACGGAAAACCGACCGAAAACCACGAAATTTGGAGGAAAACACCATGAACGAACAGATTAAAAACTACTTTGAAAACCTCAGAATAAATTCTGAGAACGATGCAACCAAGCTGAGCCGGGGAACACTTGAAGCCTACTGGACTTACGAATTCAACCTTAACCACAACAGCAGCGAATTTGAATGTAATGAACTTCCCTGGACAACGGACATGAGCGATTTTGTGAAGACCATGAGAGAGGCAGGAATTGAAACCATAGCGGTTACGGAAACAAGCACGGCACTCCTTGAAAACCTTCACAAACTCGCAAACCAGGGCTGCACCATTGAGGGCCTTTGCAAAGTAAGCAGACCGGACATTTGGGGCAAGGATAAAGAATACCCTGCAATCCGAATCCACCTGAACTAAAGCTAAAGAGCCAAGGGGCAGAATAAACTGCCCCACGCAGGCTCAGAAAGGAAAAGCCATGCACATACTTATTATTGAACCGGGAAAGCACCCACGAGAAGCAGAAATCGATGGAAGCCTTGAATCACTGCAGAAGACAGTCGGCGGTTACATTCAGGCAATTTATCCTTGGGAAGATAAAGTAGCTTTAATTGCCGATGAAGAGGCTAAACTGAAATCTGATATTCAGTGGAACAGAATGATTCCGGAAATCTGTGATGTCATCAAGGGCACATTTTTCATTGCAGGACTTGGCAAGGAAGATTTCGCAGACCTTTCTGCTGAACTTACGGAAAAATACAAACAGCGTTTCTGGAACATTGAACTTTTCGTTCCTACTCCTAACGGTTTGATGCCGATTGTAATAAGGGACTGACAGCCGGCACGTTGCCCTACAGCGGCAAGAACCAGTGATTCCGAATACTAACCCAATGCAGAAACAAGCCCCACAAACGGAAATGTG
>ERZ780151.849-NODE-849-length-26798-cov-2.307781_pt1 | contig 26798 bp, 16 predicted proteins | sample MGYA00510983_ERZ780151 | MGnify/ENA primary metagenome ERZ780151 (study PRJEB29588, sample SAMEA2144623) | human gut metagenome | biome: human gut; feature: human-associated habitat; material: faeces | place: Denmark | collected 2008/2010 ... | reverse complement strand
AGCCCGGCGGGCGCATCCTTCTGCGGAGACTGAAAAGGGCTTTACACCTTATTATTAATGTAGATTTGAGGTACGCAGCTACTGTCAAAAGCCGCTTCGCCAAACGGGCGCAACATGCCCGGCGGGCGGCATAAAGCATAAAAATAAATGTTTAAATGTAAAAAAAGTGTTGATAAATTGCTGATTATCAGAAAAACTTAGTAATTTTGCAGCCCAAATGAATTGCTTGGAAAACTTTCAGATAGACTTGAAGAGCCTGAAAGAGGGCCTTCAAACGCTGGAATACGACCTTGACGACAGCTTCTTCAATGCCATTGAGGGCAGCGAGGTGTCGGCAGGGCGCTTGCACGTAACAGTGGATGTGGAGCGCGTAAACGACTCGTTCTTCGCCCTGCACTTCCATGGTCAGGGCACCGTCATGGTGCCGTGCGACATCTGTCTGGAGGATATGGAGCAGCCCGTCAGCATAGACGAGAGGCTCTCAGCCAAGTTTGGAGAAGAAAACTCGGAGGATGACGACCTTGTAACTGTGGCCGAGGACGAAGGAATACTCGATGTTGCATGGTTCATCTACGAATTTATACGCCTCGCCATTCCCATCAGGCACGTCCATGCACCTGGAAAATGCGACCCTGCCATGATAGAGAAACTGGCGCAACTCTCAGCCACCCGAAGTGGTGAAGGGCATGACGAGCAAAACATAGACCCGCGCTGGTCTTCCTTATTAAAGTTAAAACAATAAATATTTAAAGTAAAGAGACAATGGCACATCCTAAAAGAAGACAGTCGAAGACTCGCACACTCAAGAGAAGAACGCATGACAAGGCAGTAGTTCCCACACTGGCAGTATGCCCTAACTGTGGCGCTTACTATGTTTACCACACCGTATGCCCCACTTGCGGCTACTATCGTGGCAAGCTGGCTGTTGAAAAAGAGGCTGCAGAATAAGCAATGGAGAAAATCAATGCGATAATCACTGGTGTGGGCGGATACGTGCCCGACTACATCCTCGACAACGATGAGCTGTCGCGTATGGTCGACACCAGCGATGAATGGATAACAACCCGCGTCGGCATTAAGGAACGCCACATCCTCACAGAAGAGGGTTTGGGCACCAGCTACATGGCTCGTAAGGCTGCCAAACAGCTCTTGCAGAAGACCGGGGTGGATCCTGACACCATTGATGCGCTCATTGTTACCACTACAACTCCCGACTATAAGTTTCCGTCAACGGCGTCCATCGTGCTGGGAAAGCTGGGACTCAAGAATGCGTTTGCCTTCGATCTGGAGGCCGCATGCTGCGGATTCCTCTACACCCTGGACATGGCGGCATCGATGATTCAGAGCGGACGCTACAAAAAAATCATCGTCATAGGTGCCGACAAGATGTCGTCGCTCGTTGATTATACCGACAGGCAGACCTGCGTGCTCTTCGGAGACGGCGCAGGAGCCGTGCTCGTGGAGGCTACAACAGAGCAGGGCGTGGGCGTGCAGAACTCTTATCTGCGCACCGACGGCAAGGGCTTGCCCTTCCTGCACATGAAGGCCGGAGGCTCGGTATGCCCGGCATCACGCTTCACAGTAGACCATCGTCTGCACTATCTCTACCAAGAGGGACGCACAGTGTTCCGCTATGCCGTGACAGACATGAGCGACGACGTGTGCGAAATCATGAAGCGCAACAACCTCACCAATGATGATGTAGACTGGATTGTGCCCCACGAGGCCAACAAGCGCATCATTGAGGCTGTGGCTAAGAGGGCTGAGGTGTCGCTAGACAAGGTGCTCATCAACATAGAGCACTACGGCAACACCAGCTCGGCTACCATACCTTTGGCACTATGGGACAATGAGCAGAGATTCAAGAAAGGCGATAACGTTATCTTTACCGCCTTTGGAGCGGGGTTCGTTCATGGAGCCTCATTCTACAAATGGGCTTACGACGGCGCATCGGTGGCTGCTAAGAAATAAGCAACCATACGTCAACTCATACGAAACGCATCCTTATCCAAACAATAAGAAGATGCGTTTTTTTGTCTTATCAACACCTAAAACCGTCCTTTTGAAAGGAAAAACAAAATTCAACAACTATGCATAAAGCAGGTTTTGTAAACATTGTAGGAAACCCCAACGTGGGAAAGTCTACCCTCATGAACCAGCTCGTAGGCGAACGCATCAGCATTGCCACCTTCAAGGCACAAACCACTCGCCACCGCATCATGGGCATAGTGAACGAGCCTGACTATCAGATTGTGTTCTCTGACACGCCCGGAGTGCTCAAGCCCAACTATAAGATGCAGGAGATGATGCTCGCTTTCTCGGAGAGCGCGCTGGCTGATGCCGACATATTATTATATGTAACAGACGTCATCGAGGACCCCGAAAAGAACAAAGACTTCCTCGACAAGGTGGCCAAGATGACCATTCCCGTCATCCTGCTCATCAATAAGATAGACCAAACCGACCAAAAGAAGCTCGGACAACTCGTAGACAGATGGCACAAGCTGCTGCCCAACGCTGAGATACTGCCCATTTCGGCTTCCAATAAGTTCGGCACCGACATGCTCCTCAAGCGCATCAAGGAGCTGTTGCCCGAGTCGCCGGCCTACTTCAGCAAGGATCAGCTCACCGATAAGCCCGCACGTTTCTTCGTATCGGAGATTATCCGGGAGAAGATTCTGCGCTATTACGACAAAGAGGTGCCCTACTCTGTTGAGGTAGAAGTGGAACGCTTCAAGGAGGATGAGCACAAAATACACATCAACGCCACTATCTACGTAGAGCGCGACAGCCAGAAAGGCATCATCATAGGCCACCAGGGAGTGGCCCTGAAGAAGGTGAGCACAGAGTCGAGGCTGGCTCTTGAGAAGTTCTTTGGCAAGAAAGTGTTCCTCGAAACATACGTCAAGGTAGACAAAGACTGGCGCAACTCGCAACGCGAACTCAATCACTTCGGCTATAACCCGGAGTAAGCCCAAGGGGCAACACGCCCCCTGAGCAAGCATATATACTGGTCCTGACTGGATGTAGGACCCACTCTCGTCTTAGCAGACGAGGGCCGAAGAATGTTAAACTTCAGTAATCAAACAAGCAAAATGGCAAATTTAGTAGCAATTGTAGGACGCCCCAACGTGGGCAAATCAACTCTTTTCAACCGCCTGACGCAAAGCCGTCACGCCATAGTAAGCGACACTGCAGGCACCACACGCGACCGCCAGTATGGCAAATGCCAATGGAGCGGACGCGAATTTTCCGTGGTTGACACCGGAGGATGGGTGGTGAAGTCTGACGATATATTCGAGGATGCCATCCGCAAGCAGGTAAAGGTGGCCACTGACGAGGCCGACCTGGTGCTCTTTCTCGTAGATAACGAGACGGGAGTAACCGACTGGGACGAGGACGTTGCCAAGATATTGCGCCGGTCAAACGTGCCTATTATCTTGGTAGCCAATAAGGTAGACAACAGCGGAAACGCCTACGAGGCAGCCGAATTCTATAAGCTGGGACTGGGAGACCCCGTGTGCATCAGCGCGGCAACAGGCGGAGGAACGGGCGACCTGCTCGACCTCATCATGGAAAAGCTCAAAGACGTGCCCGACGAAGAGGTGCTCGAAGACATTCCACGCTTTGCCGTCGTAGGGCGACCTAACGTGGGTAAGTCGAGCATCGTCAACGCCTTCATAGGCGAAGACCGCAACATAGTGACCGAGATAGCAGGCACCACGCGCGACAGCATATACACCCGATACACCAAATTCGGCTTCGACTTCTATTTGGTAGACACTGCCGGCATACGCCGAAAGAACAAAGTGACCGAGGATCTGGAGTTCTACAGCGTCATGCGGTCTATAAGAAGCATCGAGAACAGCGATGTGTGCATCCTCATGCTAGACGCTACAAGAGGCATAGAGTCGCAAGACATGAACATCTTCCAGCTCATACAGCGCAACAACAAGTCGCTCGTGGTGGTGGTAAACAAGTGGGATTTGGTGCAAGACAAGAGCACCAAGGCCATCGAATTCTTCAAAGACGCCATCTATAAGCGCCTGGCACCGTTCAACGACTTCCCCATCGTGTTTGCCTCAGCACTCACCAAGCAGCGCATCTTCAAGGTGCTCGAACTGGCAAAAGACGTATATCTCAACCGTAAGATACGCATCGGAACCACCAAGCTCAACGAGATGATGCTGCCCATCATAGAGGCTTACCCGCCACAATCCATCAAGGGAAAGTATATCAAGATTAAATATTGCTCGCAGCTGCCCAACACGCAGATACCCTCCTTCGTGTTCTACGCCAACCTGCCGCAGTATATCAAGGAGAACTACCGTCGCTTCCTGGAGAACAAACTGCGTGAGAACTGGTCGCTGCACGGCTGTCCTATCAACATATTCATACGTCAGAAGTAGTCATGCGCAGCCTTTTCATCTCAATGGCAGCGGCGCTGTTGCTGCTCACGGCGTGCGGCCGGAAACCCGAGCCCCAACTCGTGGCGGCTCACACGGCGCGACTCTACTATGAATATCTGGCACAAGGAAAGTATAAAGCCTTTGTTGAGGGCATGTACTTTCCCGACAGTGTGCCCGACAGCTACATCGCTATGCACGTTGCCAACGCCCAAAGCTACAAGCAAAGACAAGACAGCCTGCACGGCGGAATACGCTCCGTGCGCGTGGTATCGCAGAAGTTCAACGCCAAAGACTCCACCGCGCAGGTGTTTCTAGACTTCACCTTTGGCGACAAAAGCACCGAGCAGGTACTCGTGCCCATGGTGTGCAGCCATAATATATGGTATATGAAGTAATCTTAAATTCTTAATGCCGATATGCTAAGCAGTATCATTCTCGCCCTGGGGGGCATCGTCATAGGAGCCCTCTTGGGCTTCTTTTTTTCGCATAGCCACACAGCAGGCTACGCCACAAAGGCTCAGTTGCTGGAACAAGAAAACCAAACGCTCAAGGAAAAAGCGGCCGAGCTGCAGACCAACGCCGGCAACCTGGCCGACGAGAAGAGCCGTTTGCAGACGCAGCACGACGTGCTTCAGGCCCAGGCCGACAGTCTGCGGCAACAACTGCAGCAGCAAAAAGAGGCCGCAGACAAGGCGCAGCAGCAGCTCACGGCCGACTATGGCAAGCAAGAGCAAACCCTTCGCACGGGCTATGAGACTCGTCTCAGTGAGCAGAAGCAGCAATACGAAACCCTGCTGGCACGCCAGAAGGAGAGCGCCGACAAGCAGCTCGACGAGATGAAAGAGCACTATCGCCAGCAGCTCGACGAGTTCTACAGCCAGCAGAAGCAGCAGATGGACCAGCAGTCGTCGCTCATACGCGAGCAGATAAACTCGGCTTCGGAGGAGATACTCAAGAAGCGGGCCGACGAGTTGCAGGCCAACAACAAGCAACAACTGTCGTCTATACTCACGCCCTTGCAGGAGAACCTGCAGCAAATGCGCGAAGCCGTAGAGAAGAACGACCGCAACCAGACCACCACCATGGAGCGCCTGGATGCCTCTATCAAGGAAAACCTGAGGCAGGCACAAGAGGTTGGCGAACGGGCCGACAAGCTGGCGCAGGCCCTGACCAGCGAAAACAAGGCACAAGGCAACTTCGGCGAGCTGCGACTGCGCACCCTACTGGAGAGCATGGGCCTTGAAGAGGGCACACAGTTTGAGGAACAAGTGACGATGAAAGACAACGGAAAGACCATCTACGACGAGGAGAACGGCCACCGAATGATACCCGATGTCATCCTGCACTTCCCCGACAACCGGGATGTTATCATCGACTCGAAGATGTCACTCAAGGCATTCGAAAACTACTTCAACGCGCAAACAGAAAAGGAGAAAGACGACGCGCTGCACCGACACATCACATCCGTGCGCACGCACGTCAAGGAACTGGCACACAAAAACTATAGCGCCTACATCGAAAAAGGCCATCACAAGCTAGACTTCGTGCTCATGTACGTCTACAGCGAGAGCGCCCTGCAGCTCGCCTTGGCCAATGATCCGGGCCTGTGGAAGGAAGCTTACGACCAGGGCGTGGTCATCTCAGGCTCGCAAAACCTCTATATGATGCTCCGTGTGCTGGAGATGACGTGGCGACAAGTGCGACAAGTGGAGAACCAAGACGAGATAATGAAGGCCGCCAACGAGCTGGTGAGCCGCGTAGGACTCTTCTACGACCGATTCCTGGCCGTAGACGACCAGCTGGAAAAAACACGCAAAGCCTTCAACGACCTCAAAACCACCACAGCGCCTACCGGAAAAGGCATCGTGTCGGCAGCCAACAACCTCATCCGATTCGGCGCCCAGGAGAACCCCAAGCGAAAGCATCAGCTGCCCAAAGCCGATGTGGCAGATATTCAACAGGGCCTGCCCCAACAGCAAGACGATGCTTTCGAAAAAGCTGATGAATAATGCCTGAAAAGCAAAACAGGCATTTTTACAATCCCAAACAGGCACTTTCGCAACGCAAAACAGGCACTCTTGCAACGCAAAAGTGCCTGTTTTGTATTCTAGCCCCTACATCGCTTGAAGCCAGCCACTTCTGAAACGCCTTGCTCTCCCACCCCAACATCCCGGCCGGCAGGGAGCAAAAGGATGGTAAAAGAAGATTATTTGACAAAGATTAGGTACATTGTCAAAAAATAACTATATTTGTAACCTGCAAAGAAATCCATTACTACACGGCACGAAACGAACCACGCCGAAGATTAAGAACTTATCATACTAACAAACAACAAGGCGTAACGGCACGGCCACAAGCCCACGCCAACAAGGCCCGGGCATGCGCCTCAAAACACAACCATGATGAAAAGAACAACCTTTAGCACCCTGCTGAGAGCCTGCTTGCTGCTCGTCACGTTGCTGTACATAGGCAACGGCGCTGGCGCACAGACGCATTACAGCTTCACGGCCTATAACACCGACTGGGGATTTGTGCAGAAAGAGGTGATGCAAATCATGCAGGACAAGGGCGGAGAAATGTGGTTTGCCACATGGGACGGCCTCTACCGCTACGACGGCTCGCGCTTTTCTAACTACAAGGCACGCCCCGGCGATGGCGTGCGCATGGAGAGCAACCGCCTGGAAACGATATGCGCCGACGGCAGCAACATCTGGATGCGGGGCTACAACGGCAGTGTGACACGCTTCGACACACGCATGAACAGCATAGACAATCTGCCCGGACAACCCTTCATTGCCACGTCTATACAGCCCATAAGCAGCGGAGGCATCTGGATAACGGCCGACGACGGACGAATATACCGCGCGTGGGCCGCCAAAAGCGACAACAAGATAAGACTGCAAATGTGCTTCAAGGGCAGGAAAGGCGGGCAACGACACCTCATAGCCGACCATCGGGGCAACCAATGGATCTTCGCCGACGGAGCATTATGGCGGTATGACGCTGCCAAAGGGCGTTTCGTCGTGGTTAGGAAGCCCTTTCGGGGCGTGAGTCTCTACGAGAATGCGGGCTCACTCTATTTTGCCTGCCAAGGCGGAGTAGTCATGCAGCTCACCGGCAAACGGTGGATAGCACATAAGTTGCCCACACCCGCCACAGTCTCTCAGCTCACCCGGCTGCCCCAGGGATGTTGGTTCGCGGCCACGATGGGCGACGGAGCCTACGTGCTCAGGGCCGACATGAGCGTGCTGAAGCACCTGATCATGCCGCAGACGGTGCCGGGCACGGGCAGCATAGCGTCGTTCAGGCAAGACAGCCACGGCGACATCTGGTTCTGTTCGGGGCTGCCCGGCGTGAGCCATTACGATGCCCGGTTCGGCACGCTGGAGTTTCTGCCCATGCAAGGACAGTTCAGCAACGACCCCACATTGTGGAGGCGCGACATCAAGATAGTAGAGAACAGCCAAGGAACGCTGTGGCTTTCGCCCTCCGGCAACGGTCTGGCTCGCTACGACAGAGCCACGCGCAGCCTCATACCGTTCTTTGATGCCAACCGGCAAGCGGTGTGGACAACCGAGAATACCGTGTCGGATATGTTCATGGACCATCAGAGCAACCTGTGGTATAGCGGCAAATACACGGGTCTGGAAAAGGCTACGCCCATGACAGAGCAGTTCTTCACCCTGCAATATACCACCAACAGCGAGAGCGGAAAGGATGTGCGCGGCCTCTTTCAAGACTCAAAGGGACGCGTGTGGATAGGCGCCAAGAACGGTGTGGTGAGCGTCTTCGACAGTAGGATGCGCTATCTGGGCGACCTGACATCGCAAGGCAGCATCGTGCCGCACAGCCAGCAACCCATCGGCCATGCCTATGCCTTTGCCGAAGACGCGCACGGCGTGATATGGATGGGCACCAAGTTCAAGGGACTATACAGCCTCACGCCCACCGCGGCGGGCACGTTCAGCGTGCGCCATTATGAGGCCGACGGCTCACGTTATGCCCTGCCGCACAACGACATCTTCTGTCTCACGACAGACCATCATGGCCGTCTGTGGATAGCAACCTACGGGGGCGGGCTCTGCTACACCCTTCTGGGCGACCCCAGTCACCGCTTCATACATGCCGGAAACCTGCTGCGGCAGTATCAAACCGACCGTTTTGCCAAGGTGCGCTGCGTTACGGCCGATGGCAAAGGCACGATATGGGTGGGCACAACATCGGGTATGCTGTCGTTCAGCGAACGCTTTAACGACCCGCGCAACGTGCGCTTTACCAGCTATCGCCGCGTGCCCGAAGACGCGTCTTCGCTGAGCAACAACGACGTACTGGACATTCGCGTGGCACGCAACGGCACAATGTATGTGTGTACCTATGGCGGAGGATTCTGCCAGGCAGTACGCTCGGCAGGCGGGAAGGTGCTCTTCAGGCCCTTCACCATGGCAGACGGCCTGCGAAGCGACATCGTATTCTCATCGCAAGAAGACCGTTCGGGCAACCTATGGCTGGCCACCGAGAACGGACTGGTGAAGTTCTACCCCCGCAATCACCAACTGGAGACCTACTCATCATCGTTCTTCGGCAAGACAGTAGACATCAACGAGGGTCAAGCCTTGCGCCTGGCCGACGGCCGACTGATGTTTCCTTCACGCAACTGGGGGGCTATCTACTTCAGCCCGCAGCAGGTTAGGGTGAGCCGTTTCAAGCCCCGCATCGTCTTCGACAGCTTCATGCAGAACCAGCAAACCATACAACCCTCGGCACAAAAGGACGCTATTCTCACCGCAGACATCAACAGCATGAGCAGCATAACGCTGCCGCACAACCGCAACAGCTTCAGCATTGGCTTCGCGGCGCTAGACTATCGCGACCCCAAAAACATCAGCTACGCCTACAAGTTGGAGGGTTTCGACCGGCAGTGGGTGCTGGCCGGCAACGCTCATGAGGCCGTTTACAGCAACCTTCCGCCCGGACACTACATCTTTAAAGTGCGCTCCACCAACAGCGATGGCGTGTGGACAGACAACACACGCAGCATTGAGGTGACGGTGAAGCCCTCGTTCTGGCAGACGGGATGGGCGTGGCTGCTCTATTTCTTGCTGCTGGTGGGCGTGGTGGCCGTGTCTACCTATATTCTCTTCACCATACTCAGGCTGAAGCAGAAGGTGCACATCGAGCAGCAGATAGCCGACATGAAGATGCGGTTCTTCACCAATATATCGCACGAGATACGCACGCCGCTCACGCTTATATCGGGCAGCGTGAAGGAGATATTGCGCCGTGACAGCCTCAACAAGCAGCAAAGGCAGCAGCTGGGCGTGGTAGACATCAACGCAAACAGACTGGTAAGGCTGGTGAACCAAATGCTTGACCTGCGCAAAGCCGAGAGTGGCAAGATGCGACTGAAGCTGCAACGCACCGAGATGGCGCAGTTCTTGCGTGGCGTGATGGTTAACTTTGACGACCTGGCTACCCGGCAGCACATTGCGTTCAGCCTCGAAGAGCCGGAGCAGGATGTGGTGATTTGGATAGACAGAGAGAAGATGGACAAGGTGATATTCAACCTTTTGTCTAACGCCTTCCGTTTCACGCAACGCGGAAAGCGCGTCACGGTGTCGCTGCAAAGGCGGGGCGACCACGCCAGAGTGACCGTGAGCGACGAGGGAAGTGGCATATCAGCCGAACGACAAAAGAATATTTTTCAGCTATTCAGCTCTTCTGAGGGCTCCGGAGCCATGGAGCAACAGCACACGGGCATAGGACTGGCTCTGACGAAAGACCTGGTGGAGCTGCACGGAGGCACCATCAGCGTGAGGAGCACCGTGGGTGTGGGCAGCAGCTTTAGTGTAGACTTGCCCGTGAACGCGCCGGGAACTGACCGCAAGGCCGACTATATAGCCGACGACGAACAACTGAACAACACGCCACAAGAGCCACTGCCCCAGAGCGAACAAGTGTGTGATGAGGCTGGACAAGCATGTGACGCAGAGCCAGACGGCAGGCAACAGGTGCTCGTTGTAGACGATAACGCCGACATGCGCAACTTTATCAGAGTGTTATTGCAGGAGAATTATGCCGTGACAACGGCCCGCAATGGCGAGGAAGGCATGAAGAAGGCGTTGGAAACGCAGCCCGACATCATCATAGCCGACTATATGATGCCCGTCATGGACGGCATAACGATGGCCGGAAAGCTGCGCAACGACGTGCAAACCAGTCACATTCCCATCATCATGCTGTCGGCCCGTACCGACGACGAGAGCAAGATAATGGGATTGGATACGGGCGTTGACGCTTACATAGACAAGCCTTTCAGCGCTGATGTGCTCAGATCGCGCGTCAGCAACCTCATCAGGCAACGCCAACTGCTGCAACAACGCAACGTGAACCACTACATACAGAAGCAAGCCATGCCCGCCATGGAAGGCAACGAGCGCGACAAGCAGTTCATGGAACGGCTCACGCAATACATAGAACAGCATCTCACGGAGGGTAATCTCAGCGTAGACGCGCTGGCAAGGGAGATGGGCATGAGCCGTTCGGTGTACTTCAAGAAGGTGAAAGCCCTCACGGGGCTGGGTCCGGTAGACTATCTGAGAGGCTTGCGTATGCAACGTGCCGCCACGTTGATAGACTCCGGACAGTACAGCATGGCTGAAATTACCACGCTCATAGGCATGAACGATGCCCACTACTTCAGCAAATGCTTCAAGCAACAGTATGGCATGACGCCCTCAGCATGGAAGGTCAGGCAGCGCTGAAGGGTGCCTAATGGCGCCCGTTGCCATAACCCACGGCCCTGACAACGTATTCACCGGCCGGTGAGGTAATGGTATATGAGCACTGAGTGGTAAGACCTTGCAGCCTGCCCCGGTGATAAATCATATAGCCCCGAGCCCCTTCAACAGCCTTCCAATACAACTTTCGGCCTCTCGCTAAGGCCTTGGGAGCAGGCAGGGCACGGCAGATGAGCATCGGGTTCCAGCTGTCTGAGCCCCGCATCACATTCTCCGCGGTGTAAGCTTTGGCCTCATCGGCCGTGAGATGGTTCTTGGCTGTGCCCCATACAGTATCGTTCTGAGCTGTCACCATATAGTAACGGCTGATGCGCTTGCTCAAGTCGAGCGGCCGCCCTTGGCCATCCATGGTGTTGTAATCGGCATAAACCTTGGGCAAAGAGGCCATGTGGTCATACCAACCCTCAGGAGGCAGGGTCACGAAACTGCGGGTATTGATGAACACGGCCATCGGACTGTGAAGCCAGGGACGGCCCAGCCACACCGTGGTTTCGGCCGGATTGCCTGGCGCGGTGATGGTTGTGCCGCTTAATACGTAGCCCCACGTGGTGCCCTCAGCGTGCTTCGGGGCGACAATCCAGCCGCCTTGCTTCGCCATGATGCACAGTGTGCAGCGGTCGAAGAACACGTTGCCCTGACCATAAAGAAAGTCTACGGCGCCCTCTATGTAGCAATCCAGCACATAATTGCGTGCGTTCACATCATTGGCCGTGCGGTAAGTGTCCTGAAAGGAGAGCATCTTGCAGTGGTTAACAATGTTTCTGTCGGCCTTGGTATATAGTGCCAAGGCCTGCGGACCGGCCAGATGGCGCGTTCCCCATGCGTTCTCGAAACAGATATTCTCTAGATATACGTCTGTGGCATGGCTCACCAGCGTGGCCGCAACGTCTACGGGCGCGGCGTTAGGACCGCCGCTCACCCTGTCATCCCACACGGTTACGCTGTCGCGGTTCTCGCCAATGAGATAAATGAAGGGCTTGTTCTGCGGTATAAAAACATGCTCGTGATAACGTCCTGCCTTTATTAATATGGTGTAAGGTTGCGCTTGATGCTCCGGCGCGGCGTCTATGGCATCTTGCAAGGTGGCATAATCGCCCGTGCCATCTTGCGCCACTACCAGGTCGAACACCCCGTTGCCATGGTGCTGGGCAGCCGCAGCCAGCGTGTGTAAAGCGATGAAAAGGAGTAAGAATGCTTTTTTCTTCATGATGAAACAGATGTTTGGGTTAAAGAAAGAAATGATTTTTATTCTACGGCAAAGTTAACCATAAATCCCATTTTGCAGGTGTAAAAAACGGTTTATGAGGATAGACAAATCGTTTTTTAGCCCTTTCGAAGAGCGGAAAAAGGCCACATTGAGCTATTTTTTAACTTCTTAAACCGATTTTTACCCTTCTTTTCAAGCCACAATATCTAATTTTGCCACAGCAAGCCAGCCTGAACGCGGCTTAGCCAAGAAGGCAATCACTTTACCTAATAATAATTATTAAAATTACTACAGCTGATGAAAAACAAACTAAATCCCTTCCTGCGCATGCTCTGCATGGCCATGATGACACTCATGGCACTAGGCATGACGGCCCAGGAACGAACAGTGTCGGGTACGGTCACCGATGGGCAAGAGCCTCTCATTGGCGTTACCGTGCAAGTGAAAGGCAACTCCAAGGTAGGAACCGTAACAGATGTAGACGGCAAATACACGTTGCGAGTATCATCGCCAGGTACTATTCTCGTCTATTCTTACGTGGGTTACCAGACGCAAGAAAAGATGGTGGGCAGTAACTCGCGCATCGACGTGACGCTGGAGTCTGACTCCAAGAATCTCAACGAGGTGGTTGTGATAGGCTACGGCACGATGAAGAAGAGCGATCTCACGGGTTCGGTGTCACAACTCAACTCTGCCGACTTCAAGAGCGGCAACCAACTGTCGGCCCAACAGCTCATGCAGGGCGCCTTCGCAGGCGTTAACATCGCCCAAAACTCCGGCAAGCCGGGCGGAAGCACCACCATACGCGTGCGTGGCGGTACGTCGGTGAACGCCAGCAACGACCCTCTCTACGTGATAGACGGTGTGCCTATCGATGCCGCAGCGGGCGCTTCGAAGGCCAACATTGGCACTTACAGCAACGACTTCTTTGATCAGGAGGCCGCAAACCCACTAGACATGCTCAACCCTAACGACATTGAGTCGATCGATGTGCTGAAAGACGCGTCGGCAACTGCCATTTACGGAAGCCGAGGAGCCAACGGCGTGATCATGATAACCACCAAGAAGGGCAAAGCAGGCGTGCAACAGCTCAACTATGGATATAGCATTGGCTTCAGCTCAGCGGCTAAGAAGCTCGACATGCTGACGGGTGACGAGTATCGAAAGGCCTGCTCCGACCTCGGACTGACCTATCTGGACGGCGGCCAAAACCAGAACTGGCAAGACATGGTGATGCGCACCGCCGTGCAACAGAGCCACTACCTGTCGTTCATGAGCGGCGGAGAGTACACCAATTATCGTGCTTCTTTGAGCTACAACGACCAAGACGGCATCATGCGCGGAGCTTGGCAGCAGAATTACACCGGCCGTGTGAACATCAACCACAGCGCCCTTGACGGCAAGCTGAAGTTGGTTTTGAACATGAACTACGGCGAGACACACTCTAACCAGGCACCTACTTCAAGCACCGTAGGCAGCGAGATGGGCTCCAGCATGCTCTATGAGGCCTATGTCTTCAACCCCACTCTGCCTGTATATACCGAGACCGGTGACTTCTATGACGTGCGCCCGTATCGCGTTAACCCCATGTCGTTTGTCAGCGAACTGCCTGACAAGCGGGTGAACAAGCACTTCATAGGCAACCTGAAGGCCGACTGGAACTTCTATAAGCCATTCACCCTGGAGGTGAACATGGGCTATACGAACAACAGCCAGGACAGAAACGCCTACATATCTAAGAGTAATCTGCTGGGAGACGGCAACAACGGCCGCGTGTCTGTGCAACGACTGAAAGACTACTCCAAGCTTTTGGAGACCATACTGAAGTATGACCAGAGCTTCGGAAAGCATCACATCAACGCTATGGCGGGTTATTCTTATCAGTATTTCTGGGATGAGGGCTTCTCAACAGCCGCTTACGGCTTCCTCTCTGACGAGTTTAAGTGGTATAACATTGCCGCTGCCAAAACCATAGAGAGCCAGAGCAGCTATGCCGAGAGCAACAAGCTCATCTCCTTCTACGGCCGCGCCAACTATAATTATGACAACCGCTACCTCTTCACAGCCACCGTACGCCATGACGGTTCAAGCCGTTTCGGCAAGGACCATAAGTGGGGAACGTTCCCATCATTCGCCGCTTCGTGGCGCATCACCGAAGAACCGTTCTTCCATGTAGACGCTATCTCCAACCTGAAGCTGCGTGCCAGCTGGGGTCTGACGGGTAACCAGGAGATCGGAAACTATAATGCCATCTCCACACTGAGCGCTGCTACGTGGGGATATATCTTCGGAGGAAACAAGCAAACCGTGGTTCTGCCGCAGCAATATGCCAACCCCGACCTGAAGTGGGAGTCTACTTCGCAAACTGACATCGGCCTGGACTTTGGCTTCTTGCATAACCGTCTGCACGGAAGCATAGACTGGTACTATAAGAAGACCAAGGACCTGCTGCTCTCAGTGGCTGTGCCTTCGCCATCGCTCATCACCACTCAGCTGGCCAACGTGGGCTCGGTGAGAAACACGGGTGTTGAGATTGAGCTGGGCGCTGACATCATCCGGACAAAGGATTTCAGCTGGGACGCTACGCTGAACTTCGCTACCAACAGCAACAAGCTCACCAGTCTGTCGAACGATAAATGGACGGGCAACGACGTGCTGTGGGCTCCTTGCAACGGCCAAGGCCTCTCCGGACAATACTCACAGATTATTAAGGTGGGCGAACCTCTGGGTACTTTCTATGGCAAACGCTTCATAGGCTTCGACGAAAAGGGCATGGAGAAATATGCCAACGACGGTGCCGTGGAGAAGATAGGCTGCGCTCAGCCCGACTTCACCTATGGTCTGGCCACCACGCTGCGCTATAAGAGCCTCTCACTGTCACTCAACTTCCGCGGCAGCCAGGGCAATGACGTGTACAACAACACGGCCAACAACTTCATGTACACCAACAGTTTGCCGGGCCGTAACGTGCTGAAGGACGCCCTGACATCTGGTGTCAGCATGCAGCAGGCCAAGACTTACTCGTCACGCTTCATCGAAGACGGCTCTTTCTTCCGCCTCGACAACCTCACGCTGGGCTACGATTTCGCCGTGCCCGCGCTCAAAGTGTCGCACGCCCGTGCCTATTTCACGGCGCAGAACCTGTTCTGCATCACCGGCTACAGTGGTCTTGACCCTGAGGTGAACACCGACACGTCGGGCAACGGACGCTCTATTCTGGGCGTAGACTATCTCAGTTATCCCCGCTCGCGCACCTTCCTCTTTGGTGTGAACGTTACTTTCTAACAACAAAAAACGATGAACAAAATGAAAAGAAACAAGATATTCAGCCGCGCAGCCCTCTTGCTTATGGGCGCACTTGCCCTGGGGAGCTGCACCGACCTCGACGAAGAGCTTTACGGAAGGCTCACCCCCGACAATTATTATCAGACAGAGGACCAAGTGCTATCATCGCTTGCAGGCTGCTATGAGTATATGGCTTACATGAGCCGGGCAGGCGGCGACAGCTGGCGAATAGGCGAATACGGCACCGACGAGCTCTATTGCCCAGGCCGGGCCAACGGTGGATGGTATGACGAATACGTCAATCAGCTCATGGAGCACAAGTGTACGCCCGACAACGACCGCCTGAACGTGTGTTGGAACACCTATATCTTCCCGGGCATCGGCGCCGACAATGCCGTGCTGGCTGCCATGGAATCGTCGACCGTAAAGGACCAGCTGAAGGCTCCTATAGCCGAGGCAAGGGCTCTGAGAGCTTACGTATACTTCTACGCCATGGACTATTTTGGCAACGTGCCCATCTTTACCGACCCGCGACCCGATGCCAACAACATGCCCCAGACATCGCCGCGCAAAGACGTTTACGACTTTGTGGTGAGCGAGTTTAAGGCTGCTGCCGAGGACCTTCCGTCGGCTAAAGACGTCGGTGCAAGCTATTATCCCCGCCTGACCAAAGAAGCTGTCTACACCCTTCTGGCATCCGTGTACCTCAATGCCGAGGTTTACAGCGGCACGGCACATTGGGCCGACGTGGTGGATATGTGCGACAAGGTTATCAACAGCGGTGCTTTCCATCTGGCTGATAACGTGGGCGACTGCTTCCTCTCTACCAACGAGGGCACGTGCAAGGAGAATATCATCGCCTTCTCAGTCGATCCAACGAAGGCCGTAGACGGCAATCAGTTCATGCTCTACGCACAGCACGCGGCCGATAAGGATAAGTATAACCTGCCATTCTCGCCTGCTTGCGGCTATTGCTTCTCTGATGAGGCCCTAAGCTGGTATGATGATCCCAACGACAAGCGCCTGTCGCTGCTCGAATATGGTCCACAATATTACCTGGACGGCACCACTCCGCTCATGGATCCCGACAATCCCGGCCAGCAACTGGTGCTCACCTCGCTCAAGTCGAAGACGGCAGCGCAGAACAACGAGGGCTATCGCGTGCTGAAATATTCGCCCGTGGGAGCTAAGTTCTCCGGCTATAACGCCGACAACGACTATATTGCAGAGCGCTATTCCAACGTACTGCTCATGAAGGCTGAGGCACTCTTCCGCATGGGCAAGAACGCTGATGAGGCACTGAAGCTGGTTAATCAGGTGCGCACGCGCAGCCATTGCGCGCCGTTCGCCGAACTTTCGCTCGACAAGATAGAGAAGGAGCGCGCCCGTGAGTTTATTTGGGAGAACCAAAGAAGGAAGGATATGATACGCTTCGGCTCGTATTTCAAGGAGAAGACGTTCTATGCTGACGGCAATACCGAGCAATGGCGTGGCATCTACCCCATACCGCAGAAGCAGATAAACGCCAACCCCAAGTTGAGCCAGAACCCGAATTACTAAAATGTGGCTAATAGTTTGTCAATGGAAAAGAGCTGCATGATGACATAAACGTGTCTCTTTTTCAAAATCTTTTCCCGTCGGCGCATGTGTGATACATGCCCGGCGGGCTTTTTGTTGCGCCCTGCCAAACCGCAAAACAGGCATTTTTACAACCCCAAACAGGCACTTTCGCAACCCCAAACAGGCACTCTTGCAACGCAAAAGTGCCTGTTTTGTATCGTTATTAGCAACTTATTGAAAATCAACTTGTTGCAAATCGCTCAAAAGACATGTGTTTGAGGAGGGCGGGAGCCGTCCGGAACGGCCGGACAAGCGGTTAGAAGCCCTGCTGCTGATAGGCCTCAGCCAGCTGCTCCAGCCCCTTGCGCACCAGCGAGCGGGGCATACCCACGTTCATGCGCATGTGTCCCTGGCCGCCGGGACCGAACATCTCGCCGTCGTTAAGGGCCAGATGGGCCTTGTCTATGAAGAAGTCGAGCAGCTCACTGTGGCTCAGATGCAGGTCACGGCAGTCTAGCCAAATCAGGAAGGAGGCCTGCGGGAAGACCATACGCACGCGGGGCATGTGCTCGTTGATGAACGTTTGGGCAAAGCGCATGTTGCCTTCTACGTAGCTCAGCATCTCCTTTCGCCACTCGTCACCATGCTCATAGGCGGCTATGGTGGCTATAGGCCCGAAGATGTCGGGCTCGTTCAGCTCGGTAGCCTTGAAGAATCCGAAGAACTTGCGACGTATTTCGGGGTTGGGCACCAGGGCAAAGCTGGTGGTGAGTCCGGCAATGTTAAACGTCTTGGTGGGCGCCTGAAAGGTGATGCTGCACTGCCTTCCGGCCTCAGAGCAGGCTGCCAGCGGATGAAACTCGTGGCCGGGCAGGGTGAGGTCGCAATGTATCTCGTCGCTGATGACGATCATGTCATGCTTCTGGCAGAACTCAGCCACCATGCGCAACGTGTCTTCCGACCAGCTAATGCCCACGGGGTTGTGCGGATTGGCGAACACCAGCAGGCGGCATTTTTCATCATAAGCCTTCTCAAGGTCGGCCTCTTCAAGGGTGTAAACACCACGCTCGCGCTCCTCCAAAGGACAGTAAGCAACCTCTCGGCCCAATGCCTTGGCGGTGAGGAAGAAGGGGTGATAGACCGGCGGAACCACCATCACCTTCTCGTCGGGCTTCACAAACAGGGTCACGGCCATGGCTATTCCCTTCACCACGCCGGGCACGAAGCCCAGCCACTCGGGCTGTATGTCCCAATGCTGATGGGTGAGCAGCCAGTTGTGTATGGCCGGATAATAGTCTTCCGGCATCACGGTATAGCCCAAGATGGGATGTTCCAGCCGCTTGCGCAGGGCGTTGAGAATGTCGGGGCACACCGCAAAGTCCATGTCGGCCACCCACATCGGGAACAAGTCATCGCGTCCCCAGCGGGGCTTGAGCGCCCCATGCATCAGGTCGCCAGACCCCTTTCGGGAGATGACCGTATCAAAATCGTATTTACTCATTGTTTTTGTCTTTAGGTGAAAAAAGCTCTCCTGCCCCTGCTTTCGGCCTTTTCGGATGGGCCGAGAATGCGCTGTCAAAGAGCGATGAGGGCAAAGGCAGCGAGGCAGAGGGCTAAGCTTCCAGTGCCTGCTTGATGTCGTCGAAGATGTCGTCTACGTCTTCGAGGCCCACAGAGAGACGTATGGTGGTGTCGAGCACGTCCATATCAGCCTTTTCCTTATCGGTGAAAAGACCGAAGATGGTGCTGGCCGGGTGTATGGCCAGGGTACGGTTGTCGAAGAGGTTGGTGGCGCGGTGCACCAGTTTCAGATGGTCTATGCATCTGAAGCAGGCCTCACGGTTCTGCAAGTCTATGCACACCATGGCTCCGGCAGTAGGTCCGAACTGCCTCAGGGCAAGCTCATGATAGGGATTGTCGGCCAGTCCCACGTAGTTGACGCGCCTTACCTGAGGCAGCGTACGCAGCTTTTGGGCCAGTTGAAGGGCGTTGCCCGCGGCCACACGGTAGCGTGCGTCGAGCGTCTCCAGACCCATGGTCTGCAGGAAAGCCACCTGTGGTGTCATGTAAGCGCCCAGGTTAAAGAGCATCTCCTCCTTCATTCGCTTGCCGAAACTGCGGTTGGTTCCGTAGTCGATAACCAGTCCTCCGAGCGACGTAGCGCCTCCGCTGAGATACTTGGTAGAGCTGACCACCTCTATGTCTACACCCATATCGTGCGACGAGAACTGGGTGAAGGGGATGACGGTAGTGTCGGCCACGAGCCATGTGTGGTGCTTATGAGCCACGTCGGCCAGCGCTTTGAGGTCGGCCACCTCCATCTGCGGGTTGGTTATAATCTCCAGGAAGACGCACGCCGTGTTGCTGTCTATGTTGCTTTCCACCTGCTTCACGTCGGTCAGGTCGCACACGCGAGCCTCCACGCCAAAGCGTTTCAGCGTGCCGGTGAGCAGAGAGAAGGTGTTGCCAAAGAGATGCTTAGAGGTTACGATGTTCTTGCCCTGCGCCGCAAGTGCCATCATGGCGTTGCTGATGGCCGCCATACCGGAGTTGAGCGCCACCACGTTCTTGGCTCCGGTGAGCGCTTTGACACGGTCTTCGAAGTGAGTTACGGTGGGATTTTCCACTCTTGAGTAGTCAGGAGCGTCTATTCTGCCACAGAAAGCATCGCTCATGGTCTGGGCATTGTCGAATTCGTAAGCCACAGCATGATAGACTGGCATGCTGAGAGCGTCATAAGCGTCACGCCGCTTAAAGGGGACGTGAATGGCCTGCGTTTGTTTCTTCATGTTTATGTTGATTTGCTAGTTGTCTGAGTAGGTGCGCCGCAGCCGCTGATTGTCGCCACGTGGAGCTCATTTGTTCTTCTTATCGTCTTCCAGCTCCACCTCTTTCACACGCTTGAAGAGGTCGGAGGCAAAGACAAGATCGTTGAGCTTCTTGTTGTGTGAGCTGATAACCGTTTCCTTATTGCCCTGCCATTCCTTTCTTCCGTCGCATATAAAGATGATGTTCTCGCCTATTCCCATCACCGAGTTCATGTCGTGTGTGTTGATGATGGTGGTGGTGTTAAACTCCCGTGTGATGCTCGTCAGCAAGCTGTCTATCACGAGTGAGGTCTTAGGGTCAAGTCCTGAGTTAGGCTCATCGCAGAAAAGATACTTTGGATTCATCACTATGGCGCGTGCAATGGCCACACGCTTCTGCATGCCACCGCTTATCTCGCCCGGATACTTATCCTCAGCACCTGTCAGGTTCACACGATCCAGGCACTCCAAGGCACGCTTCTCACGGTCGCGCAGCGTCATGTCAGAGAACATATCCAGCGGGAACTGCACGTTCTCACGCACGGTGAGCGAGTCGAAGAGGGCCGCTCCCTGAAATATCATACCCATCTCCCGGCGCATGAGTATGCGCTCCTTCTTGCGCAGTCCGTAGAAGCTGCGGCCGTCATACAGCACTTCGCCCTGGGTGGGAGTGAGCAGCCCGACAATGGTTCGCATGAGAACAGTCTTTCCGGCACCGCTCTGTCCGATGATGAGATTGGTTTTTCCGTCCTCGAAAACGGTGCTGATGTCGTGCAGAACCTCTTTGTCGCCGAACGACTTATATAAGTGTTTAACTTCTATCATTGCTATGAAAGGATTTGGGTGAGAAACACATCGCTGAACAAGATGAGCACGCTTGAGCACACCACAGCATCGGTCGACGCCTTGCCCACCTCCACCGAGCCGCCCTTAACGGTATATCCCATGTAGGCAGAAACGCTTGATATGATGAAGGCGAAGAACAGGCTCTTGATGATACTCATGTACATGAACCACGGATTGAAGTCATGCTGAAGGCCCGCAGTGAGGTCTTCGGGCGTGATGATATTGGCCAGATAGGCCGTGGCATAGGCTCCTATGATGCCCGTGGCGCTTGAAAAGATGACCAGGAAGGGCATAATGGTGATGAGCCCCATAATCTTGGGCAGGATGAGATAGCTTGCCGAGTTGACACCCATAATCTCCAGGGCGTCTATCTGCTGCGTTACACGCATGGTGCCCAGCTCTGAGGCGATGTTGGAACCCACCTTTCCGGAGAGTATGAGGCACATGATAGACGACGAAAACTCAAGCAACATAATCTCACGCGTGACGTAGCCCGACACCCAATGAGGCATCCAGGGGCTCTGCACATTGAGCTTTATCTGTATGCAAATAACGGCTCCGATGAAGAACGATATAAGCAGCACGATGCCGATAGAGTCTACTCCGAGCTGCGACATCTCCTTTACGTAGCGACGCATGAACATCCTCATGCGCTCAGGCCGCGAAAAGGTGCGCCCCATCAGGATGAGGTATTTGCCAAAAGTGGTAAGCCATTTGTGTAATAACATGCCTGCAAAAGTAACGAAAAATAAGCTAAAAACTGCAATATAATGAAGAGTTTTATCAATAATAGAGGATATTAAAGTTTATTTTGCTAATTTTGCAACATTAAAATCAACGATATGAGCGAAACACAAGTAGTGAATCCGGTGCAGGAAGAGCCCCAACACATGGAGCTGCGCACCGAAGGACTGGTGAAAAGATATGGCAAGCGCACCGTGGTGAGCGGCGTGTCGTTCAACGTAAAGCAAGGTGAGATAGTGGGATTGCTGGGCCCCAACGGCGCCGGCAAGACCACATCGTTCTACATGACCACGGGTCTCATCGTGCCCAACGAGGGACATGTGTTCATCAACGACAAGGAGATAACCTCCTACCCCGTGTATAAGCGGGCGCGAGCAGGTATAGGCTACCTGCCGCAAGAGGCCAGTGTGTTCCGCAAAATGAGCGTGGAAGACAATATCATGGCCGTGCTTGAGATGACAAAGCTCACGCATCAGCAGCGATTGGACAAGCTTGAGAGCCTCATCGCCGAGTTCCGACTGGGCAAGGTGCGCAAGAACAAGGGCGACAGGCTGTCGGGTGGCGAGCGCAGGCGAACCGAGATAGCGCGCTGTCTGGCCATAGACCCTAAGTTCATCATGTTGGATGAGCCCTTCGCGGGCGTTGACCCGATTGCCGTAGAGGATATTCAGCACATCGTGTGGAGGCTGAAATTCCGCAACATAGGCATACTCATAACCGACCATAACGTGCATGAGACGCTCAATATCACCGACCGTGCCTACCTGCTCTTCGAAGGTAAGATTCTGTTTCACGGCACACCGGAGGTGCTGGCAGCCAATAAGATTGTCAAAGAGAAGTATCTTGGCACCGACTTCAAGCTGGAGCAGAAGGACTTCCAGAAGCTGGATGAGCGCAAACGGGCACAAGAAGCCGCTGAAGACGAGGCTGAGGAAGGTATCTGAAAAGCCCACGAGGCAAAGCAGGCAATGCTCTGAAGCACAGCAGGTTGTGTACCATCAAGAAGCTATATAAGCACTATCAGGTCACACCATGATGCTACTGCCTCACCAAAACAGGCGCTTTTGCAAAGCAAGATAGCCTATTTCGCAACGCAAGAAGGCCTATTTTGCAACGCAAGAAGGGTGCTTTTGCAAAGCAGAACATCCGAAGCCATGCCGCAAGGCAACCATGCAGCACCCCACCCTCATGTTCCGGCTGCGGAAAAGCATGCAATTCACCCACCGGGATGGCCCGAATGGTCTGACTGATGAATATTAAAAACACTATACGCACATGAAAAACAAAAATCTCTTATGGGCATTGCTGGCCCTCTTTGTCACAAGCCAGTCACTCAGCGCACAGACAGTGAAGGGCAACGACGTGGGATATACATGTCAGGGCGAACGCCTGCGCATCAGTTTTTGCACCGACAAGATGTTCCGGGTGAGCAAGACCGCCTCATCATCTCTGCCCGCCGACGAGCCCTGGATGGTGCAACGTTATACTTTTCCACAGGTAAACTTTCAAGTAAACAACAGCACCATCACCACTGCTTCGCTCGTCATCAAGGTTAAAAACAGCCCTTGGCGCATCACAGTGACCGACCTATCGGGCCGCGTGTGCTATGAGGAGACTGCTACGGGCATGGCCGACAGCATATATAACGAGGCAGTGCTCGGCCCTGACGAACATTTCTTCGGTCTGGGCGAGCGCATGGACAGGATGGACCAGCGCGGGCAACGCGTGCATCTCAACGTGGAATTGGGGCGCGGAAGCAAACCGGCCGTGGGCGGAAAAGATATTCTCAGGGCCAACTACTGCCCTGTGCCGATAGCCTATAGCACAAGGGGCTACGCCATCTTCTTTCATACGGCACAGCCCAACGACTGGGACATGGGGTGGACGCACGCCAACCGGTTTGCTTTTTCATCGCATGGCGGCAGCAACGACTATTACTTCATCTACGGTCCTGACATCTCACAGATGCTGCAAGCCTATCTCACGCTCACCGGCAGCTCGCCTCTCATGCCCAAACCGGCCTATGGACTGCACGTGGGGTCGTATAGCGGCGGCACGTGGAAGCATGAAAAAGAGGTTTCTGACACCTATGTAGTCAACCTGATAAGCAGGCTGCGCGCCGAACAAATACCCTTCGACCTGATGTGGCTGGACTCTACGTGGCGCAACTTCACCTCATTGGGCAACGGCGGATGCTCGTTCGAATTTCAAAGTCTGTTCAAGGACCCGGCAGGAATGATAAGGTTTGCCCATCAAAACCATGTGGCCATGTTCGGACTACACATCCGCTCGCTCTTGGACAACGGCTTGCACAACACCCTGCTCACGGATGCACGGAAGAAAGGCTACACCATTGACGATGGAGGAAGCCGCGCCATACTCGATTTCTTCAATCCCAAGGCCGTGAAATGGTGGTGGAAGGAGGCCGCCGACAAGGTTGTCAAACTGGGAGCAGACTTTTTTAAGACCGACGTGGGCAGTGCCCTGCGCTTTAAGGATGCCACACCGGAACAGCAGGCGCTGCACAATCTCTTTCCCATAGCCTATGCCAAAGCGCCCTACGAGCATTTTGCAGCACTGTATAACCGCCGCGGCTTCGACCACACCCGTGAGGGATGGGCCGGCATACAGCGCTATCCCTTTATCTGGGCAGGCGACTGGGGCTCCGAATGGCAATGGTTTGAACCCGTGATGAGGGGCGGACTGAACATCGGTTTGTCGGGTGTGGGCAACTGGAGCCACTGCATGGGCGGATTCGAACAATACTCGCCTTACGACACCGACCTGTATGTGCGCTGGTGCCAGTTTGGTATGTTCTCGCCCGTAGCCATGCTCTTCGGAATGGATCACCCCCGTTATCACGCGCCATGGACCTACGGCAAGGAGGCTGAACGGATATTCATCAAATACGACTCGCTGCGTTACGTCCTCCTTCCTTATATATACACCTCGGCCTGGAATATGTATCAAACCGGCCGGCCCATCATGGCACCGATGCTATACTACTTTTTCAAGGATGAGCGGACCTATGATATGTCAGACCAGTATATGTTCGGGCCGGGCATGATGGTGTGTCCGGTGACCACCAAGGGAGCACTCTCGCGCACCGTATACTTTCCTGACGGCAACTGGGCCGACTATTGGACGGGCGAGCGAATCAGCGGGCGGCAGTATAAATCATTTCTCACGCCACTCGACATCATGCCCATCTTCATACGTGAAGGGGCCATCATACCCATGCAACAGCCCATGCAGTATGTTGACGAGCGGCCGGCCTGCAGCCTGACGCTGCTGGTTTATCCCTCAGCTCAGTCGGCGTATAACCTCTATGAGGATGACGGCACGAGCACAGACTATCAGCACGGCCATTATGCAACCACGCTCATAGAGAGCAAAGTGGCCGATGGTAAGTGGCAGCTCGTGGTGCATCAGCCCGTAGGAGCCTTCAAGCCACAGACCCACTTCTACAGAGCCGCAGTCTTTCTTGGGCAGAAGCCTGCCCTGGTGACGGTAAACGGACAGCCCACCAGTCAATGGACGTGGGACGAGACGCGCCGCCTGCTACGGGTAGACGGGGGATATAACAACGAAAGAACCTTAACCATAACAGCCAAATGAAACACTTCATCTTCACATTACTATGCCTGGCCGCTGCTTCTGGAGCGCGGGCCCAAGGCCTTTATCAGGCACTGAAGTTCCGCGAGGCATCATCTTACTTCAGCTATGAGATGCTGGCAGTGCACCGACAGGACCTCAGCCGTAAGCAAAACTTGGAGGAGTCGCTACGCTCGCCACAGTCATTGCAAGCCTACATCATGGGGCTACGCACGCGGTTCAGCTCACTTGTCGGACCGTTGCCGGCCCGCACGCCCATCCGCGCCAAGCAAACCGGCTCGGCAAAGGGCAACGGCTTTGAGGTGCAAAAGATAGTCTTTCAGAGCGCTCCGGGCCGATACGTCACCTGTCACCTCTTTCTCCCGGAGAACAGAAAAGGCAAACTGCCGGCCTGCATAGAGATGTGCGGACACGGACTGAACGGAAAAGGAAACGGAAGTGAGCTGGCTGAGCGCATGGCAGTGAACGGAATAGCCACCCTGGTGGTTGACCCTATAGAGCAAGGCGAGCGCTTGCAACTCATAGACAGTATAGGGCACACGCTATGCAGAGGCGTGACAACGGCTCACACCCTGCTTGCACCGGCCTATATGCTCGTAGGCTCGAGCATGGCGGCACAGGAATATTTTGACAACTCACGGGCAATAGACTATTTGATGAGCCGCAACGACATCGACACGGCACGCATCGGTGCCTATGGCTTTTCGGGTGGAGGCACGCAAGCCTGTTATCTGGCTGCCCTGGACAGTAGGCTGAAAGCCACGTGCTGCGCCCTTTTCTTCTCCTCACGCGAGCGAACTTTAGAAGCATGGGGACCCAGCGACGGATGCCAATGGATGCCCTACGAAGGCAGAGAACGCATAGAGATAGCCGACATGGCACTTATGGCAGCTCCCAAACCCTTCCTTGTGCTCGACGGAGTGTTCGACTTTGTTGATCACTGGGGCGCCCTTCGTGGCTTCGACGAGCTGCACAGGGCTTATCAGGTGATGGGCGTTCCTGAACGAGTGGAACAATATTACGTGAACGACGGCCACGCCGCGCCCCTTGCATCGCAGGAGAAGATGGTGCGGTTCTTCCGCCGTTGGCTGGCAAACGATAGCAATGGTGTGCTGAAACCGCTCACAACATGGAAGGGCAGCAACATGCTGTGCACCAAGAGCGGACAAGTGAACACAGAATATGCCGATGCCGTAAGCTCTATGGCCTACTGCGAACAGGCCATGGACGAGCTGGCCGACAAGCGAAAGGCTTTCTGCGCACAGCCGATAGAAACTATCAGGCAACAGATAAAAAAACTTCTGAACATATCCAACACGTCATCTGACATAGAGACTATGAGCACCGGCAACAAACAACTGCGCGATGAACGGGAAGAAAGATATCAGATTACACGCTCAGACGAATATCCCATTCCGGTTATCGTGCGTATTCCTGACAACTGCAAGGCTGATGCACCCGTCATCATCCATCTCTCTGACAGGGGAAAAGCCTTCTGGTTGTCGGAGCAGGACAGGCAAGACAACAC
>ERZ780151.848-NODE-848-length-26817-cov-9.340184_pt1 | contig 26817 bp, 20 predicted proteins | sample MGYA00510983_ERZ780151 | MGnify/ENA primary metagenome ERZ780151 (study PRJEB29588, sample SAMEA2144623) | human gut metagenome | biome: human gut; feature: human-associated habitat; material: faeces | place: Denmark | collected 2008/2010 ... | reverse complement strand
TGTGGACAGCGCCTTTGTGGGAAATATGAGGGTAGGAAGCGAAGCCGCCCTGAATGCGCTGACACTGGTGTTCCCGATCCAGATGCTGATGGTGGCAGTGGGAATCGGAACCGGCGTGGGAACGAATGCGCTTCTTGCGAGGATGCTGGGACAGGGAAATAATAAAAAAGCTGCAAAGGCAGCCGGAAACAGCCTGTTTCTGGGTGTTATTCGGACTCTTTGGAGTAAACGCATATATCACGTCGCAGACGGTCGATCCGGAGGTTATTTCGATGGGAACGGAGTACCTTCGGATCTGCTGCGTGATTTCGTTTGGAATCGTATTTTTCTCTTTGTTTGAAAAATTATTGCAGGCAACAGGGCGTTCGTTTTATTCGACCATCGGTCAGGTTGTGGGAGCAGTGGTAAATATCATTCTGGACCCGATTATGATCTATGGAATTGGACCTGTCCCGGAGATGGGAGTTGCGGGCGCTGCCTATGCAACGGTGATCGGGCAGGTCATATCGGCGGTTTTATTATTTGTTTTTCATATGAAGTTAAACAAAGAGTTTGAGCATGATTTCACATATATGAAGCCGGATGTCGGAATTATAAGGGAAATCTACGCGATCGGACTTCCGGCGATCATCGCGCAGGCGCTCATGTCTATTATGGTGTATGTGATGAACCTGATTTTAAAATTCAATCCTTCCGCCCAGACCGCATACGGACTGTTTTATAAAGTCCAGCAGTTTGTGCTGTTTCTGGCTTTCGGACTGAGGGACGCGATCACGCCGATCATAGCGTTTGCATATGGAATGGGAAGCAAAAAGAGGGCTCAGGACGGAATGAAATATGGTCTGATTTATACGGCTGTGCTTATGGTAATCGGAACAGCAATTACGTAAATTTTTCCGGGCGCGTTTGCTTCGCTGTTCAATGCCGGACAGTCGAGAGCGTATTTCATTGGAGCGATGCGGATCATTTCGATCAGCTTTCTTTTTGCGGGAATCAATGTGGCATATCAGGGAATCTACCAGGCACTGGAAAGCGGTGCAGAGTCCCTGGTGATTTCCCTGCTCAGACAGTTTGTGATCCTATTGCCGCTGGCTGGTATTTTTTCCGTGTTTGTCAGAAACGGACAGGCAGACGTTTCGCTGATCTGGTGGGCGTTCCCGATCACAGAGCTTGCTGCCTGCCTGGTGGGATATGCCCTGCTAAAGAAAGTCAAAAAGAACAGGGGGGAAAATTTGGAATAAGGAAAATGCAACGCCGGATTTGTATGAAAAAGTGTTCGAAAAACATCCTCGAGGATACTCTGTAAAAAGGAATTCGCATTACGAAAAGGGGGTGGAGGGATAGGGCTGCCTTAGCAGGATGATTGTATGGAAAAGCAAATCCTTTTCGTCATAATAGAGATTCATGCTGCCTTCATAACGCTCTACAATCCGGCGAACACTTTTCAAACCAAACCCATGCGAAGAAGGCTCTTTTTTGGAAGTTATCAGTTGATGGTTATGTGCAGTAAAAGGATCTGTACGGCAGGAATTTATCATAGTAATAACGGCAAAAGGAGTATGTTCTTTTCGATGTACATTCAGTTCAATCAGGGCATGATCGGTTTTGGATGCAGACTCTAAAGCATTATCTAAAATATTGCAAAAAATAGCAGTAAGATCAGCATCCGGGAGATGGCGCAGGACACCGCTGCGGATATCCGTATGGAAAGTGATATATTTTTCCTGACATTGACGTTGATAACGGGAAAGAATTACGTTCAGCATATGGTGGTCGCAAACACGGGCGCTTTCTGTCAAATCTGAGGACTGTAAAAGGGTATGGATGTAGGTGTCAATTTTTTCATATTCTTTGGCAGAATTTAAAATCTCAAGGGACTGCAGGTGCTTTTTCATGTCATGGATTAAAATACGCTGGCTCTCATGCTGGGATAAGAGCATTTTATAATAGGCAGCGGTGTCGGATTCTTTTTGCAATAGAAGCTGCATATCTGTATACTGTGCACTTTTCTTTTGTGTATACTGATTGATGCCGAAAGCAAAAATATTGCTGATTAGCAGTAATATGGCGCTGATAGAGACCAGAATATTGATGGAGGAAGGTAAAGAGATATACTCTCCAACCTTAATTAAGGTAGCTAAGGTAAATATTGTTGCAACCGGAGTAAATAGGAGCAATAAGCTATGCCAATCTTTTTGGGGATGATATGTTTCCTTTTTAAAGAAAAAGATAAGAAGATAAGCAGCAATAAAAAACAGCCCTTTGCTGAAAATTACAAAAATGAGCGAATAAGGGAAAATATCATAATGATGTAAAAAAGTTGGGGTGAAAACACTGAGGATACCAATCGGCAGAATTTCACACGCTGCCATCAGGGCAGAGAGGATAATAGCATGGAAACATGCCGTATACCATTTTGTCCTATGGAGGAGATATAGAAGAAGGAAGTTGATCAGAGTGTATAAAATTAAATTTAATCCGGTTAGTTTCAGAAAAGAAAAGCCCAGAAGGATGGCATATGAAGCGCTTAGGAAAGCGGCGCGGATTTGGGGAGAAAATTTGGCTGGAAAAAACGTATCGGAATAAGCCCAGAATATAATTGCTTCTATGAAATAGGATAAGAAAAAAGCAATAAATGTTTCCATAGTCACGCCCTGCTTTCTAAATATAATAAATAGGCATTTTTAAAATCCGTATATTTCCGCTTAGTCAGATAGGCAGTAAATTGTCCGTCCTCTAGATAAATTATGTCATGATTAAAATTACTTACATGCTTCAAATTCACAATAAAACTGCGATGAGATTGAATAAAACAATTTTTAGGAAGGATCTCAATCCAGTATTGTATACTGTGAATAGATTCATAATCTTTTTTGGAGGTATGGACAATGATTTTTCGCCCTTGAGTTTCAATAAGAATAATATCGTTGACAGGAAGGGTCAGGGTTTCTTCTTTTGTTTCCAAGGCAATCTTCTGGGACAAAGTATGGTATACAGCAAGGGCATCCTTCAGATTACGGAACAGGCGTTGCTTCTCTAAGGGTTTGGAGAGGTAGCGGAATACATGGAAACGCATCGCTTCGTCAAGGTACTCAGAGTAAGAGGTGACTACGAATATAATAATATTTTTGTTACGTTCTTTTAAGACATTTCCAATATATATACCGTTCATTCCGGGCATTTCAATATCCAGAAAAAGAATATCAATGCTCCCAGTATAGGATAGCAATTCTTCCCCGCTTGTAAAAGTGATAATTTTAGGAAGAGTTAGGTGATGTTGCTTAAAGAAAAGCTGCAGACAGTGCTGAAGTTTTTGAATAAATAGTTTGTCATCATCACAAATAATAAGTTGCATTTGCAGAAACCTCCTGCCGAAAAAGCACTTTCTATTATATAGAAATAGAAGGGAAATGCAAGTATCCAGAGTGAAAAGACTCAAAATGACCAAAATTGAATGAAAAATGTCGTTTCATGTAAATGCTATTGAATGTATTACAAATTTATGCAATTTTATTATTCATGACAATAGAATGCTCGCAGAGCGTGCATTCTATTGTTGCAAATCGTGTAGATTTATATTTTAGGATTTAGAAATAAATTATCTTTAATGAAAAATAATACAGGAATGAGAATATGAAAGCAGAAAATAAAAAATTTAGAACCATTCATCTGTCGCTGGAGGCAATTGGGATTATATTTCATTATGTACCTACATTAGCGATTATAAAGATTGTGTTAGCAATGATATCAGGAGCAGGAACTTCTTGCTCCTTTTGGTTTATGCAGAGGTTAGTAGATGCAGTTAGTAGAAAAATTTTGAATGGAGGAACAATAGAATATATTATTTCGGCAGGGATTGGTTTTCTGATAGCGATGTTGATTCCGATCATATGCAGTAGTTATGTGGATGGTATGATACAGATTGAAATGGAGAGAAAAATAGGTGAAAAATTATCAGAGGATGTAATCAGAAAATTTATGAGGATTCCATATGCCGATTTTGAAAGTATGGAATTTCAGGATACATTGATTCAAATGTCGCGAAGTCCGGATAGGATGATTCTAAAGTTGTTTCAAAATACGATAATAGCGATGCGATATTTTATGATATTAGCAGGACTGACAGGAATCTTTTTGAAAGCGGGAGTTGGAATTGCAGTCAGTTTTTCAGTTTTGTTCGCGCCGTTGATTTGGCTCAATTTTAAGACAGCAGACATGATGAATGAAATTTATAAGGAACAAACTATAGATCAGCGGAAACGGGATTACTTAGAACAGCTTTTGACAGAAAAGGATTCATTGCTTGAGTTAAAGATATTTGGAGCTGTTAGATTTCTGGAAAAAAAGAGAAAAGCATTAGTGAAAGAGGTGTTGAATCGGAGAATCAGAGTAAAGGTAAAGGCGCACAATTATTATTTGATTGGAAATTTTCTGACATTTGTCTGGTTATGCTCAATTTTAGTGTTTTTATGTATGAGTGCACTGGAAGGAAGTATTACATTGGGAGTTTTTGCAGCAGTTTTGACTGCGATGGGGGAAGCCTTGGATGATTCTGAAGCGTTATATATGACTTTGCAGAAAATGAGATGGGGAACGAATGTTGTATCTCACTTTTTGAGGTTTATGAGGTTGGAGGAAGAACATGATCCCCCAAAAAGTAAGGAAGTAAAAGGAGATAACTGTATACGATTTGAAAATGTGAGTTTTACATATCCGGGAAGTGAACATTGTATTTTAAAGAATGTGAGTTTTGAAATCAAAGGTGGAGAGCATATTGCGTTGGTAGGCGTAAATGGCGCTGGAAAGTCGACCATTATAAAATTGTTGTGTCGTTTATATCGACCACAGAGTGGAAGAATTGTAGTAAATGGAATTGATTTGCAGGAATTTTCACAGGAACAACTTCAGAAGCTATTTTCAGTAGTATTTCAGGACTATAATAGATTTTATTTGACACTTCGGGAAAATGTAGCAGCAGGGGCATTGGAGCGTAAAGAGGATGATGAAAACGTGAGAAAAGCACTTCGCATGGCGGGAATTGAAAATGAAAAATTATTGATGGAGTTGGATTTACCGCTGGGGAAGTTAGAAGAACAGGGGATAGAGTTGTCCGGTGGGCAGTGGCAGAGAATAACGATTGCCAGGGCTTATTTTACGGATTCCGAATTTGTGATTTTGGATGAGCCTACATCAGCTCTGGACCCTATTGCGGAGAACGCTATGTATGAAAATATCGCATCTGTCTTGACACAGAAAAGCTGTATTTTTATCTCACATCGTCTGGCGAGTGCCAAGATGGCGGACAGAATACTTGTTTTATCCAAGGGACAAATTCAGGAAGAAGGAAGTCATGCGGAGCTGATGGAACGCAGCGGTATTTATGCAGATATGTATAGGATGCAGAGCAGTTGGTATGAGAATCATGGGAGTGAGAGAGAATGTGATGAGGAAAATAGGAAATATATTTAAAATATTGTTTTGGGCAGCCCCTTTTTCGACAGCTGTCACTGTACTTTATTATATTTGTCAGGCAATCATCCCGGCGCTGTCGACTATTTTATTTGCAGGAATACTCCAAGGGGTAATTGAGTTGCAAGAAGGTAACAGAGAACTCCTGATAAAAAATGTAGCGATTTATCTTGGGATGCGAGGTGGAATGTATTTTTTGAATTATGGTTATAGTGTTTTGGTCAATACGGGGATTTTTGAAAAAGGCAGCATGTGTTTTAGGCAATTTCTGCAGGAAAAAACGGCAAGAATGCCTTTATATAATATGGAAAATTCAAAGATATTAGATCAGAAGAAGCGTAAACGTCAAATCCTGCGCCTACCCTTAAATTTAACGCCGCTTTTATGAGCGGCGTGGTTTCCGGCATTCCTCGGGAAGCTCCTCTGCCCAGGGCATCAGCTGATCTAGTTTTGCCGGATCTATATTTCCTTTTTCGTCACAATACTTCGGCAGCTCCGTGAGGATATGCCTGAAGTAGTAGTATGGGCGCAGATTGTTCAGCTTTGCTGTTTCTGAAATACTGTAAACAAGAGCGCTGGCTCTGGCACCTTTGGCTGTGTTATGGAACATCCAGTTCTTCTTGCCGATACAGAAAGTCCGGATAGCCCGCTCGGAAGCGGAGTTATCGATTGGGATATCCCCATCGGTCAGAAATACCTTTAAATAGTTTTCCTGATGGATGACGAAATTTAGTCCCTGTCCGGTCCTGGATTTCGGAGGCACCGCACATTCTGCAGCCTGTTGTTTTACCCACGCAAAGAAATCCTCAACCAGCGGCTTTATCCTTGTCTGCCGCTGTGTAAGGCGATCCGTTGCCGGAAGTTCTTTCAGTTCGGTATCGATCCGGTAGAATTCTGCGATCTTTTGTAATGCCTGGTAGGCCACGGAATTTTTTACTGACAGGGGATTCTTTTTATCCGCTGCCTTTACGGCATCTGCAAAGGCTCTTCTTGCATGTGCCCAACAGTTTGCGTTTGTCACTCCCGGCAGTTTTTTGTCCAGCAGATGATACTGCTCCAGACTGTCCGTGACCAGAACTCCTTTGTAGTTCCGGTAAAACTCCAGCGGCTTTTCGTGATCCCTGCCTTTCTGGTATTCGTAGATCACCACAGGACGTTCCTTATAGAACTCCCCGGAACGGTGTACCCACATGTAGCATTTACTGTTCGGACGGTCACTGTCACCGATCACCTGTGTCGGTGTTTCGTCTGACTGCGTCACCGGCAGGGACAGCAGTTCCTGCTTCATACGATCCACAAACGGTGCGAAATATTTCTCAGCACACCGGATGATCCAGTTCGACATGGTCTGTCTGGAGATATTTACACCATTGCGTTGAAACTCCTGCTCGACTCTGTGCAGTGCAGAGGAGTTCACATATTTTACATTCAGAATGGATGCAAGCAGGGAAGGAGTAACGATGCTTCCACGCAGAAGGTCCTTGGGGCGCTTTCCACGTAAGAATTCGTCCTGATGATCTCCGCCAGTGCCTACATAGACTTCCACGGTATGGATTTCCACTGTCCAGGATTCCGGCTCATGGCGCAGTCTTTTGTAGGTTTCATCCTTCATTCTGCGCCAGTTGCCTGCACCATAAAACGCATCCAGTTCTTCTGTGGATACCTGATAAGGAGGAAGGATCTCTTCCGGGAAATCTTTCAGATCCGTTTCCCGTTGTCCTTTTTTCTTATGGTTACCCCGGGATGGAAGTACTTCCTCCACAGCAGGCTCCGGGACAGACAGATCACAGCAGCTTTCTGCCTCATCAAAGAAGGACAGCTGACCATCTATGGAATCCAGCGTTTCTGTGTGTTTTCCGAAACGATAGCTGTTCGCTATGCGTACCTGTTCGATCAGCCGCTCGATGTTCTCATTCAGGGTATCCAGCTGTCCCTGCATCATAAGAACGATGGTGATCAGTTCTTCCCTGCTGCAGTTATTCAGTTCTTCCAGTGTATGTCTGTCTGCCATTGTTCCGCTCCTTAAACTGTTTTCATTATACCAGAAAACACAAAGGATTGCGAACCGGCACCCCCACAGGTTTCGTCATTCTGCCTATGCCTGTATGGCGGTGTGATGGTCATAGAGCCAGGGAAATATAAAGTTTTCAAGGTGCTGAAATTTTATCCGGATCCTCCTGTGGATACGTCACAGACCAGGAAACAGCGTTCAGAGAGGCTGTAACACCGGGAATGGATCTGACCGGATAACAGGCATAAAAAATCTATGTTTTGCACAAAGATCAGGTGGGCTTTTGCGGTGTTACTTCCCTGACTTTGGGGTTCAGGGGATTCAGCCCCATCATAAGATAACGGAACTGTTCCTCTGTAAGGTCTGCGGCCTCTTCGCTGGTTCTCGGCCAGGACAGGGAACCTGCCTCCAGCCGTTTGTAGAGCTGAAGAAAACCGTCTCCCATCCATAGAAGTCCCTTGATGCGGTCGGACCGTCTGCCACAGAACAGGAATAAAGTTCCCTTTTCAAAAGGATTCTGATGGTATCTGTCTCCGATGATCATGGACAGCCCATCGATCCCTTTGCGCAGATCCACATATCCGCAGGCAATCACGACTCTGCGGATACCGGCAGCATCTTCAAGCATGAAGTACCTCCTGCAACAGCCTGCAAAGCAGGGACTCTGAAATATCGTTTGATAATTCCAGAGTCAGGCGGCCTGATCCGATCACTGCAACCGGAGTCATTGCTGCCGGGACGGTTGGCACCGGTGTTGTGTCCAGAGCAGTTTTTACCGGGATTTCTACAAAAGAGAGAGCAGACGGGTTGGTGACATCCTGGAGTCCCTCCTGTTCACAGACTTCCCTGCGGATCTTTCGGAGCCAGTAATAGTAAGATTTTTCAGAAATATCGTTTTCAGCAAGCCACTGTTTTGCTGTAGTGCCTGCCGGTCTGTCCTGGCACTGTCGAATGATGTTTATCCAGTTCGACCTACGGACAGTGTGAGTTAATTGATCCATGCGCTTTAGCCTCCTCTAAAAAACTAATAGTTTTTTCGTGTCATTTAGAGTGTGGCACAAAAAGACTAATTAGCCAAGGCGCAGGATTTGACGTTTACAAAGATTATGCGAATATGGTATCTGCATTTCATCCTATCAAACCGGAACGAATGAATGACTTGTGTCATACTGAGCCTGGAAAAATAATTCCAATTGACATGGTTAACAGATATGGGGAAAAAAAGACATATAATTTAAAAGTAGAGGGATGGATTGGTGCATATAAAACTACACGGAACAGAAAAGCGGAAATCAGTGATTTCCCTGACAATTATGTCTCATTATATGCTAATGGGAAGATGGGGGAATTTAATATCTTACCACTGGTAGGAAGGAATAAGATGACGGAAGTTTACGTTGTCGGACAGCTTCATGTTGATTTGTTTGAATTGACCGAACTTCCGGATATGGCTTTGAGCAATCGACAAGGATATAAATCAGATGATTTAAGATATCAAGTAGTTTTGGAATATGTTCGAAATGAACTTTTACCTTTAACGTTGCGAATGAGAGGTGTATTTTCCGACTTAAAAAAATCACAGAAAAAAGAAAAGGAGTTGGAGAGAGGCAAAGCAGTTGAAAAAGAATTTAAGAAAGCTGTTGATTCGATGAATGAAAAAACATCAAAAAGTGCTGCTAAAGCAGTTATGAAAAAACTGGAAAAGGGTGATACATTAGCAGCAGATGATGTTGAAGAGATAATTGCAAAAGAAATAAAGGCACATAGTGCTGAAATCGGTATAAAACCTAAAGTGGACAGTAATAAAAAGAAAATATTGATTAGTCATACTCGTGCTGACAAAGATATGGCGGATGTTTTGTATGAAATGCTTAAGTATAATAATGTCCCGATAAAAGATATTTTATATACAAGTTGTGATGATGAAGAAGCAAGAATTCCGGAAGTAGCCAGTGGAAAGAGCGGAATATATGACTATTTAAGAGATTTTTTTGTAAATAGTGTATCTGATCAAAAACCATACATATTTTTTGTTACCAGTGCCAAAATGGGAAAATCATGGGGCGCGGTAACAGAAGTGGGAGCATGTTGGATAACAGAATCTGACCATAAAATATTTAATTTGTTTGATGAAAGTGCACCTGAAGGAGAAAGAGCATTTAGACCGGAGCATCCTTTAGATACAGACTCTTTGTGGCAAGAATGCAGACGAAATAAGCAAAAAGAGATTTGCATAGATAGTCTTCAATGTGATACTTTTGCGCAAAAAATAAAATTAGTTTGTGAACATTTAGGATATGATGCAAAATCAAAAGACGAGAATAAAGAGTTTCTAAAAAGAATGGTTCGAGTGGAGTAAAGACTATGAGATTACACGATTTATTTTATAAATTTATGTCCGAGTATGAAACAGAATTAAGTACGGCTAAAAAGAACGAGGATTATAAACGTCCTTTCGGAAAAATAGTCAGAGAAGATATTGCGGAAAAACTTAGAGAGCAGATTCAAACGGATGTATATAAAGTGAAAGGGAGTGTCGGAGCAGGTAGGTGGACCGATGTGCCTTGGATTGCGGTTTTTGATAAGCGTATAACTACATCAGCACAAAAAGGGGTCTACATAGTATACCTTCTTAATAAGGATACAAAGGAATTATTTTTAACTCTAAACCAGGGAGCAACGGATATAGCACAGGGAGGAGACGGTTCCGGAAAGCTTGCCTTTACGGGAATTGCTACTGCAAACAATAGCAAAACAACAGAAAGCCTTCGGTTACGGGCAAGTAATATACGAAGTAAAATAGGTCAATTGAGTGGCTTACAATTTGACCCGATTGATACAGGATCTAAACCGTATGATGCAGGATGCATATATTACATAAAGTATACTTTGGAGACATTGCCTGAAGATGATGAATTATATGCTGACTTGTTAAAATTCATTGAAGCATACGAGACGTATTATGACAAAGTTTATGTAAAATTGGGGAAAAGTAAGAATACGAAAGAAGGTGAAAAGTTGTCGCCGAGAGATCAGATCAATAAAATATCTGAATATATTAATGCAAAAGGATTCAAATATGATGAGAATTTATTAGCCAATTTCTATCTTAGCTTGAAGGCAAAACCGTTTGTCCTTTTGGCCGGAACCAGCGGAACCGGCAAAACCAGACTGGTTCGATTATTTGCTGAGGCAATAGGTGCATATGGTGATGGTCGTTATAAACAAGTGGCGGTGAAACCTGATTGGTCTGATTCTACGGATCTTTTTGGACATGTAAATTTGGATAATCATTTTATCCCGGGAGCAATTATTGAATTTATAAAAAAGGCTGCAGATGATCAACGTAAACTGCCTTATATTTTGTGCCTTGATGAAATGAATTTGGCTCGTGTTGAATATTATTTCAGTGACTTTCTTTCTGTTATGGAAACAAGGGATTGGGATGAACATGAGATAATTACAGACAAGTTGATTCCAAGGAGTTGTTATTGCGGGGACAAGAACGCAGAAGACCTATATTCGAATTTAATGATACCTGAAAATTTGTACATAGTGGGAACCGTTAATATGGATGAAACCACATTTCCGTTTAGCAAAAAGGTGTTAGACAGAGCAAATACCATAGAATTTTCATATGTTGATTTTGATTTGTCTGATGAGATTTTAGTGAAAAAACCTGAAGCCGTAGTTGTAGACAATGAATTTTTAAGAGCAAATTATTTGAGATTAAGAATAGATTGCGTCGATCAATGGGAAGATGTCATAACAATAAATGATAGGATATCTAACATAAATTCTGTTTTACAGAAGGGAGATGCACATTTTGGATATAGAGTGCGGGATGAGATAGTCTTCTACATGCTGTATAACAAAAAGTTTGGGCTGCTATCTGACAGAGAGGCGTTTGATAACCAGATAATGCAGAAAGTACTTCCGCGTATTCAAGGAAGTTCGGAAAAATTAGCAAATATTTTAAGGGAATTATTCAAACTTTGTGCTGGACCGTATGCACAGAAAAACGGACAGACAGACGCTCAAAAGATGGAAAATTATTTAATGGAGAACAACACGGTTGATTTCCCCAAAAGTGCTGAGAAAATATGTAAAATGCTTAGGAGATATGAAGACGATGATTTTACCTCTTTCTGGGTCTAATCAAATAATTGATGTGGTTGCCTCGGATATACGCGTCACTGTTAAGAGAAGAAAGGAACCTTCTCTTTCTTCTGATGCTCTTTCACAACAGCAATCCAAGATTGAAATATGGGGTAAAATTGAAAAACTTAATATTGCGGGAAACGAGTGTGGTATATCCGGAGAAAATTATGCTCTTGAGGAAACAGAACCTTTATTTTTTGAGCAATCGGATTATATCGTAAGCGCAAAGTCGTTGAAAAACAAACCATTGTATTTTGAACATGCAGATAAGCATATAAGAGAAGCGATTACAACGGTAGATGATGATGAACCGAATCGATTAACCGGAGTAATTAATTTTGGTAATGACGTGGGGTACTCAAATCTTATCTTTTATGATTCTTTGGGGAATCGTTTGTTAATTGAAATAGAGGTATTTCCATCCAAACTTTCGTATAAAGATGATTACGAATTGATTCGAAACGATATAAATGAGATGGTTGAAGAGGCGGTTATTGATTTCATTAATTCCACCTATTCATTAGGGACAACATGTGAATCAAGAACTAATGTGCCGGCAATTTTCTTTATGCTTATTAATCAGCTTTTTGATAAGTACTATAGAGCAACTAAGGTAATAATGCAAACTCCGAATCATAAATTGTTAAAAAAACACACAGTGGTTCCGAGTCATAAATTAAAGCAGATGGATAGCAAAACTATATTGTGGCTAGAAAAGCATCCGGACCAGATAAGTTGTGATAATGGGAAAAGGACGATTAACAGAGCTCTTGGGGTTCAGAAGAATATTACATATGACACAACTGAAAATCAGCTGGTTAAATTTATGCTTATAAACACTCTTAAGCAATTACTTAAGTTTAAACGCATGTATTTGGCAAGTTTTAAAGAACCTGATAAAATGGCGGATTCTATGGTGGTGGAAAGAATTGATGATATGGTATCTAAGATTAGCGGACAATTGAAAAATCCGATTTTTTCAGATGTTTCAAGACTTAAAGACGTCAATACTATGTCATTGGTATTTCAAATGGCACCGGGATACAGAGAATTGTACAGATATTTTGAATTAATTCAGAGGGGAATATCTTTTAGTGGCGAGATATTTAGCTTTTCGGTAAAAGAAACCTCTACATTATATGAATATTGGTGTTTCATTAAGCTCGTTGATATTATGAAGAGAAAATATACACTTTTGGATGATGGCGGTAATATTATAAAAACGAGTAGAAAAGGGATTACAGTTACGATATCGAAAGACAGCAAATCGCGGGTGCGCTTTCTTGATACAAATACAGGGGATGTTTTTGAACTAATCTATAATCCCGGTGAGTACCCGTCGGATACAGTAAAACAAATTCCCGATACTGTACTTAAACTTACAAAAAGAGTAGGTGTTGAAGGAAAAAAAGCTGAATTTCAATATGTATTTGATGCCAAATATAAAGTTGAAATGAACCCAGATGAACATTATCCGGACAATGAAAAGAAACCGGGACCGAAAGTGGAAGATATCAATACTATGCATCGATATAGGGATGCAATTGTTGTAAAAGATGGAAATATTAGTGAAAAATTGATGTTTGGAGCATATGTACTTTTTCCGTACCCAAATGACGAAGAAGAGTATCGATCCCATCAGTTTTGTAAAAGTATAGATACGGTTAATATTGGCGGATTACCGTTTATGCCCGGAAAAACTAAAATAGCGGAAGAATTATTGACAAAGCTTGTTGGGGAATCAGATGCCAGTGCATATGACAAAGCAATTTTGCCAAGGGGAATTGAAGAAAAATTAGAAAAAGTTGATTGGACAAGGGAAGATGTTCTTGTTGGATCACTGGGATCAAGAGAACAATGGAAGGAATGTTTTAATAAAAAATACTACTATGTTCCGGTTGGAAGTATGGACGAAAATTATCATCAGATCGATTATATTGCGATTTATCATTCAAAAAAATTATTCGGAGAAGATGCAGGAGTTAGTTACTATGGTGAGGTGATAGAAACTGCCGTTGTTCCTCGAAAAGAGATTAATGATCTTGGCGGACGAACTAATCCGAGCGCTATGTGCTATAAGTTCACTGTAAAGAAATGGGTAAGGCTTAATTCAAAGATAGAATTTGAAAAAGATTGGGTGTATCGACCAAGATACAGTAATTTCTTTTTGCTACATAACAGCAAATCTACCTTTGAGTTGTTTAATATTAGGACAGAGGCGGATTATAGATTAGTTTATGAACTCCGTAGAATTCGAGATAATTTGAGAGTTCAGGATAATGCAAGAGAACTGTTTGTAAAAATTAATGATACGGTATCGGTATATAATGATGAACTTTATATTCGAATATATAATTCGGGAAGAGAGTTATTTAGAATCAAAACATCGTCATTCGTAAAAACGCCAAGTATTGTATTCGAGGGACTAAGGAAATATATAACATAATCGGTAGGACAAAGCGACGAATATATTTTGTGAAGGGGGGAGTGCAATTGGAGGAAGAAAGAATTTACGAAGTCTTTAAAAAATTTGAAATACTAGTTCAAGGGCAAACGATATCAAAAGAAAAACTGTTAATATCTTTCGGACAGTATTTAACACAGACATTTTCAAAACGAGATCATAATATCGGTCTTATCATGCATACAGGGTCTGTTTGTTTTGACGCAATGCTTGTGACGTATGCTATGATTTTTAACCTTATTTCCAATAAGGTGGAAACGGGAGATGTCGTTAACTCATTTTCAGAGGGGGATATAGTTTTATATGGCCAGAACAAGAAGAGTCGCTATTTTTTTGGCGGATTTGTAGACGGTAGTGAGATAAGAGCTGAAATTGGTAAGAAATATATTAAACTTACACAAGGTGGCACTTCTGTAAATTATATACCGGAAAAAAGTTGGAGAAATATTGAACCTTATAATGGCGACTCGGTTCGGATGGATGGGAGAGGTATAAGAAAAAAGTCTTCACTAAGAGATGATTTTTTTGTGGAAGTATTGGGTTTTACAAAAGAAAATATTCCCAGTGTTTTAGATACGTCATGCGTTATTGTTGCACCTCGTGACAGGGTTGATTATTTAGTCAAAAATATTAGCTTGGCTTTTGGTAAAGAGAAAATTAGTTTATTGGAATTGGTAACGGCATCATATTTTACGGAGGAAGATGAGTATCGGTACGGTGGGAATGCAGGAAAGAACGAACCAACACTTAAATTTACAGCAAAAGTTTCGGCTGCAAGACAATTACTCTTGTCAAGGCGAGGAAACAGACATTTAGGGTTAATAGTATTGGGAGAAGATTCTATTTCCAGAGGGTACTCGGAATTACACGAGTTAATAAATCGTAAATCGCTTCAATATGTTTATCTTTCTTCTTCGATAGACAGTGAATTGGCGTTTGCATTAACCTCGGATATTGAGGAAACAGAGGTATTTGCATGTACAAAAGATTTCCTGTTGGAAAACAGTACTACTGATATTGCGGAAATTAATGACTATACTCTTAAACTTTCGAAACAAGTCAATACAATAATTGAAAAGGATAATAAATTAATCGTACTTGAAGAAAATGGTCTTGAAAAAGAAATTGTTTATGAATTTAAAAAGATTATTATTGCCATAAAACGCAATGAGTATAGCACAGACGGAAAAGAACGATTTATTATGCTAGCATATTCGCTAATGAAACTGTTTGTTACGGCACCCTTTCCTATGGATAGATTCTCTGTGGCCAGAGAAAAAGGAATTATTGATGTAAGCACTCCGAGAGAAAAAATTAAGGAAATGGAGGTGTTGTTAACCGAATTTCCAAATGATTTACGAGAAAAAGCCACTTTAATTGTTCATATACTGGAAAAAGTATTAGAGCGAGAGGAGAATATTACGGCTAAGTATGAATGGTTAAGGAAGTATTTATATTCACATGTTGGTGAAAAAACAGCAATTGTTGTTCCAAAGGCATACTATATAACTATGCTGAAGGGTTCAGGACTGTTTTCCGATTACTTTTTCAGAAAAAAAGATTTTACTACTCCAAATAGATTTGATAATTCACAAATGTATGAATGTGTTATTGTGCTTGGAGATTATGAGGGAAAAGCATTCAATACATTCACGTGTAATGCTGCATCAACGATCATTTCGGTTTTGTATGAAAGTGAAAAAGTAGGATACTATTTTAAGAATAAGTCAACGCACAATAGAATTAATCAATTGCAGAAAAAATCGACGCTTATTGTTACCATGCAGGAGCAAGGCGAAGCAATAACATCTGAGGAAAAAGAGACTGAAGATTTTGAAAAGGAAATGGAGGAGTATATTTTCAATGCTGATATAACTTCTGTTAATTCGGAATATAGAAGTAATACGGGATGTGAGGGTATGGTAAACACCGCCATTGCTGTGGTAACTGCTTTTGATGATGATACAAAAGCGTACCTAAGTAAGCATTATAAGGCATATGTACTGGATGAAACAATAGGTGTTGTAAAGGAGGTAGAAGTACAAGAGATTTGCGAAGGAGATTCTATAGTTTTTACAAAAAATAATGATGATACCAAAGATATTGTTACTTCGATTTTAACAAAGCTCTTTCAAGACGGCTGGTTGGATGATAGTTCAAAGAAAAATTACATAAAAGCTAATTTATGGAAAAATTCATTAGTTGACTTTATGCATGCACAAAGATTGACAGCCAGGAAAGTTGCGGAGTTATTACTGAAAGATGGTGCAACTGTTCATGAGCAAACAATTTTAAATTGGCTTGATGAGGACTCGCACACAGTGGGCCCGAGAAATGTAGATTCAATACGACATATAGGAAATATTACCGGTGTTGACGAACTTAGAGATAATCCGGAAGAGATATTCGAAGCTTGTCGAGAGATAAGGTCAATTAGAAGAAAAATTTTGGACCAAGTAGGAACTGCAGTCGTTAATAAATTGAGCGGGAGGATTACCAAAGAGGGATCCGGTATGAATTTTATTTTTGAAAAAATAGACACTCTTGCGGAAATAAAGAGAGTAGAACGCATTGCACAAGTCGAAATGGTTGTTCCCGCGGGAATGGCCAACAGACCGATTTTTATTTAAGGGGGATATATGACAGACAAACAGAAGATGATAAAAACCAGAGATGAATATATCGAATTAGTAAAAAAAGAACTTATGGGACCGGGATCGGAAATTTCTATTCCTGACGAGGAACATGAGCTTATTTCGGATGCTCCAAATACGAGATATTCTGTAGGTGTTCTTTTTACTCAGAATACCAAAATTAATGCTGATAACAATGATGCGTCGCGTGTAGAGGAATTAGACAGCGATGTGCAGCCTGAAGAGGAAACGATAAAAATCGATAATGAAGAAGGATTTGTGAAACACCATCATGCAGAGGAGAACGCTGATGAAGAAAACCTTGATGAGGAGATTGGATTGGCCACACAAAATATGCCGTCTTCCATGGGAATTACTTTCTTTATTAAGGGAGACTGTAATAGGGTTAATTGCAGCATAAGCTTTGCAACATATAGAAAAGCATTGGCTATTGATTGCCGTATCCCGTATGACAATATACCGGAAGATTATGAACTCCCGGAGGAACTCAATTATTGTGTTTATTTAGACAGAAAAGAAAAAACTTTACGATTAACATCCGGAGGATTGAAAAGAAAATCTATAATTGCAATAAAAGAGAGAGATTTGTTCGGAGGGGATGAATATGGCATCATTGCTATGATGTACAAACTTTCCGATCAGCTTGGAAAGGGATATGTCAGAGAACCGCATTATTGTGATGTTGAATTGGATTTTACTAATTCCGATTATATTGATCAAAATAAAAAGTTGGATGAAACGGGAGCAAAGATTACTGCACTGCGGAGAAATATGGGTAATGATATATGGTCATTAACGATTATGTTTGTTAATGATGATACTGGGAAATCGAGCGCAAAACTTTGCCTTTTTCAGCCTGAAATAAGGATTAACAGTGAAAATAATGAATTTACTTTTGTTGAGTATGGAGAAAATGTTGATATTTTTGATTTAAATGATGAAGAACAGTCACTTGCACTTCAATATCGAAATAAAAAAGTATACGGAACAGGTCTCGGGACTTCGATTTCGTGGAATGTAGATGAAGTGGGAAGGGGAGAGGTATATAGTAATTATTTTCCCGTGAGTGAAGTTCCGTCTATGGATTTTAATCTTCCGTCAGATTCGAAAGTAACTAAAGAAGTATTGTCCATGAAGTACATGTCGGATTTGGTAAAAGATGAAAAAAAAGTTAAATGTGACAAACTTTTATTAATTGTAGAAGCTTATGACAAGTGGATAGAGGACATTAAGCAAAGGACAGAGTCTTTAGATGCAAAGTATCAGCATATTGCTGAAAAGAATATTTCCGGTTGTGAAGCTGCTTCCGAGAGAATGCACGAAGGAATTGAAATACTGGAAGCCGATGAACTATCGTGGAATGCATTTCAATTGGCGAACAGAGCTATGTTTATGCAACGAGCTCATTTAAAACTTCAAGAAAAAACCGCTGATGTAAGCAGATATCCTTATGATGAACAACTGACGGATTTATTGGATAGAATAAATTATTATAACGTTGAAGAAATTCTGGAAGATCCATATTCATGGAGACCTTTTCAGATAGCATTTCTATTGATGAGTATAAAATCCATAGTTGAGGATAGCTCGAATGACAGGGAGCTGGTCGATCTGATATGGTTCCCGACAGGTGGTGGAAAAACGGAGGCTTATCTCGGACTGACTGCCTTTTCTATTTTTTACAGACGACTTGCCCATAAGGAAGACTCAGACGGAACTACAGTTATTATGCGGTATACGTTAAGACTTTTAGCGGCCCAACAGTTTACACGTGCGTCCACTCTTATTTGCGCATGTGAATATATCCGAGTTGATGCAACGGATAAAAAGCCGATCTACGGAAAATATGATTTGGGGGCTGAACCAATAACTATTGGCTTGTGGATTGGCGGTGATCATACTCCCAACAAAAATGTTAAGGCCAAGTTTGAACTAACACAGTTGTATAAAGCAACTGTAGAGGAATTGGATTATCAAAAGGACCGACATAATAAGTTTCAAGTTCTTAAATGTCCATGGTGCGGAACAAAGATGGTTCAAGATAAGAGAGGACATAAGAAGATAGGAGAATGGGGCTACAGAATGAAAAATAATACTCATTTTGAATTATTCTGTCCTCAGGAAGCGTGTTTTTTTAATATACAAGGAAAGTTGCCAATACAGATTGTTGATGAAGAATTGTATCAAAATCCGCCGACATTATTGTTTGGAACAGTAGATAAGTTTGCCATGCTACCTTGGAATCCCAGAATAGGTGTGTTTTTTGGAATCGGCAGAAAAAATAGAACTCCCGAACTTATTATTCAAGATGAATTGCATTTAATATCAGGTCCGTTAGGTACAATGGTTGGGCTGTATGAGGCGGCTATTGATGCTATTTGCAGCAGCAAAGGGAACAAAACCAAAATTATAGCGTCAACAGCTACTATCAGACGTGCTGCAGAGCAATGTTCATCTCTGTATGACAGAGAAGTTTGTCAATTTCCACATCCGGGAATTGACGCAGAAGACTCTTTTTTTGCAAGAGAATCAGTAATTGATTACGAAAAAGGGGTATATGGAAGGAAGTATGTTGGATTAATGCCGTCAGGTAAGACAAAGGCAATGATGGAGATTAGGTCTATAGCAGCATTACTTCAGAAAATTCATACAATGAATTTACCGGATGAAATTAAAGATAAATATTGGACACTTACTGTATATTTTAATAGTTTGAAAGATTTAGGAAAGTGTTCAACGCTTGTTGATGATGATGTTAAAGATTTTATTAAACGAATGGCGTATCGTTTGGGAACAAATAAAGATGCTCGAACTATTACAAATGCGGACGAATTGACAAGTCGAGTATCTACTACTCGTTTAAATGAAACTTTAGATAAACTCGAAAAACTTACATACAGTAAAGAAAACATTGAAAACAAAAGATGGCCATCAAATATTTTGTTGGCTACAAACATGATTTCCGTTGGTATAGATGTGGCACGGTTGAATGTAATGCTACTTGTCGGGCAACCTAAGCTGACAAGTGAATATATTCAAGCATCGAGTCGTGTCGGAAGATCATATCCGGGAGTAGCTTTTACTATGTATGATGGCTCTAAGAGTAGGGATAGATCACACTATGAACAGTTTGTGGGATACCATGAATCTTTTTACAAACATGTGGAGCCGACGGGGGTTACACCTTTTTCAAAACCAGCAAGAGACAGAGCACTACATGCTATTATAATTGCTTTACTGAGACAGTTGGTTCCGGAATTAACTCCGGAAAATGCTGCGGGAAAATTTACTCGTGAAAAATATAAGAAGGAGATCGATTCGATTGTTGAATATATTGTTACCAGAAATAATGATATTATCAGCAAGATAAATCCCGGAACTGATACCGAGGAAAATGAAATTCGAGAGGAAATATCTGTATTTTTAGATAGCTGGGAGAATCTAGAAGAAGGATACGAAGATGATCATTTCTTTTATGGTGAAAAGTATATGATTAATTATCCTGAAGACGGTGATGCAAGGCTGATGAAAGCATATAACACAGGTAAAAATGATAATGCATTTGATACCATGACATCCATGAGAAATGTCGATATTTCGGTTGGAAGCAGTGTATTAATATGGAAGGATTAAGAATATGGACTCTGAATATGAAAAAATTCAATTAAATAAAATCACACATTCGGTAAGAGCGTCCCAAGCGGTTCTTCAATACGGAGTCGGCGCAATGGTTGACTTCCCGGAGCAGACGTTAATGACTGCCGCACCTGAAACATGGGAAGGAAATGTGGTTGAGATACATGATGAACGATTGGAAAAAGTGCTTCATGTTGATTTCTTTGGGATGCCGGGAAGCAAGGATGACGGAAGATATCAGAGCGGTATTGCATATGCAAGATTTCCGGAGTGGTATTTTTGTCCTCGATGTAGATCTTTTAAACCACTGAAAGATTGGATACAGGAATATAATGCCAGCCCCAAATGTAAAAAGTTGAATGAAAAGGATCCCTATATGGTTAAAAATTTAAAATGTCCATCGTGTTTTCAAGAACTGGTGGTAGCGCGTATCATTGTTGCTTGCGGACACGGACACATTGATGATTTCCCTTGGGTAAAGTGGGTTCATGCCAAAAATCTTTTTGGAGCAAAAAAAATCTGTGAAAATCCAAGACTTAGGTTTACAACAAGTGCTTCATCAACAGAGGGATTGGAAGGACTAACAATTACATGTGAAAATTGTCATGCAAGAGCAACACTTAAGGGAGCATTTGATAAAAATGCGTTAGTAAATCTTGATAAGGCTACAGGATATGAATATGGGTTTGCGTGTACAGGACGGCATCCCTGGAAGAATACAAAAGAATTTTGTGAAGAATATCCGCATGTTTTGCAGCGTGGTGGATCTTCGGTATATTTTCCGATGATTGTCAGTTCATTGGTGATTCCCCCTTACTCGAGTCAATTGACAGCGAAAATACAGAAAAGTGTTTTTTTCTCCGACTTAAAAAAGGCAATAACAGAATCGATAAAAACATTATCCGATATGGGGATTGAAACTTCACAGGAAATGAAAGAAAAAGTCATTTCACAGAAGATCAGTGAATATGCCTCAAAAATAGGGCGAGATATAGGACAAACAGAAGATGCTGTAAAACCTATACTGATGAGAAGATGGAGTAACATAGCTGATGATAACTACACTACTACAGGTGTTAAATACAGAGCAGAAGAGTATGAAGCTTTAAGCGGAGAAGTGGTACAAGAGGATAAAAACGGAGAATTCATGCGTGAAGCTACATATGTGGAACAATTTGGTTTGCCGTGTGTAAAAAATATATCTTTGATTCACAAGGTAAGAGAAGTTCAAGCTTTAGTAGGTTTTTCGAGACTGGAACCATTGGACGATGATAATTCGAATAATGGCGGAAAAATTAAGAAGGTTTTGATAAAAGAGGATAGTACGAATTGGTATCCCGGATATGATGTTCGCGGTGAAGGTATTTTTATAGAGTTGGATGAGGATGCCATTGATGCATGGAGAACAAATAATATCGGAGTACAACGTCGTGTTGATCATCTTAATGAAAATTATGCTAAATCGTATTATGGAGATATTCGCCCCAGAACTATATCTGCTAAATTCCTTTTGTTACATACACTTTCTCATTTGCTAATGAAACAACTGAGTTTTGAATGCGGATATAGTATAGCATCAATTAAAGAAAGAATCTATTGCAGTGAGGCCTCAGAAGGGAAAAATATGTCAGGTATTTTGATTTATACGGCAAGTGGTGACTCAGAGGGAACTATGGGAGGACTCGTCCGGCAAGGAAGACCAGATACATTTCCTACAATTTTTAAGAGAGCTATAGAAAGTGCTATGACTTGCTCGAATGATCCGGTGTGTAGCTTAAGCATGGGACAGGGACGAGATTCTCTCAATTTGTCTGCTTGCTATGCCTGTACTCTCGTGCCTGAAACAAGTTGTGAGGAATTTAACGTGTTTTTAGACAGAGGAGTAATAGTTGGAACTTACGAAGAACCAGAAATAGGGTTTTTCTCACACTATATTTATCAAAAAGAAAATATGACAGTGTTAAAAAAGGGGGATGAAGAAAAAACCGAGAGAAAGAATCAGCTTCTTATAACTGAAGTGGGAATGGATTTGAAAAATGTAGATTATACCGATGTATGGAGAAATATGCTTCAGTTTTCTTTGAATAAGCATGAAAAAGAAGTGATTAAAGAAATGATTTCTAAAGCAGAAGAGTATCAGAACAGTGAAAAGCCATATCAGGCAGGAACTTTTCAAGTGCTGGGAGACTCGAACTACTATAATGTCGACCTGTATTGGCCCAAAGCTAAAATAATGATATTTGGAGCTGAGAATGATGAAGAGTATACTATAGCAGCAAAAAGCGAGTGGAAGTGTTATTATTTGGGCTCCGAGGATGTTAATGCTGATAGTATATTGTCTGCGTTGAAGGAGAAATGATATGGCAATAATGATACCGGAAATGCCGAGAGATTATGATCCGGTCAGTTTGGAAGGAGCTATGTTTGATGCACTGAAGAAATTACCGGAAGATTATTATATTGTACATTCTTTTAAGAATGTATATGTAGAAGAAAATATACTTCATGAGGGGGAGGCAGATTTTGTTATTTTCAACCCAACAAAGGGGTTGCTATGTATAGAAGCTAAAGCGGGCGCTGTAAATTATGAGGACGGATATTGGAAATATGCAAGTGGTCATATTATGAAACACGGAGGTCCTTATAATCAGGCAGCAGGAAATAAGTGGGATTTATTGAATACTGTACAAAACAGTGCATTAAAAGATATTGTCCCGAGGTGTAAGTTTTTACATGCAGTTTGGTTTCCATCAATTTCCAAAGAAAAAATGCGTGGTATTAAATTCCCCCAAGAAGCAGATCGGCAGATTACACTCACTATGGAAGCACTGGAAAATTCGGAACCTTATATTAGTGCGATATTTGCTATTGAGCTTGAAAATCATATTAAGACAGACTTAAGCAGCCAAGATGTAAGACGTATTATCAGAGAGATTATATGTCCGGAGTTTAACATCTTTCCATCTAAAAGTTTTGACAGTGATTTAAAGAAGATTGTTTTTCATAGATTGCTAAAGGAGCAGGAAGGACTGTTAAATTATTTGGTTGAGCAAAAATCAGCGGTTATTAACGGCGCAGCGGGGACGGGAAAAACAATGATTGCTGTTGAAAAAGCAACCCGACATGCTGTTAACGGAGAGAGAGTTTTGTTCCTTTGTTACAATGTTATGCTTCGAGATTATTTAGACAGTGAATATCATCATGAGATGATAGATTATATGACAATAGATAAATTCGCGTGTAAAATTGGAAAGACAGAAGAGCCGAATTATCAAATTACGGAAGAAAGAGTTTTGGATATGTACATTTCGGGTGCATTCCCATATAGACATGTGATTGTAGATGAAGGCCAGGATTTTGGACGCGAGGAAATAGAGGAAGCTAATTTGCTTCAAACAATTCATGATGCTGTTATTGATAATGATGAGGTAGAAGGCACGTTTTATGTATTTTATGATCGGCTACAACTTATTCAGGCCTCTCGAATTCCGAAGTATATTAGTGAAGCCGATTGCAAACTAACCCTATATAAAAATTGCAGAAACACAGAAAATATTGCGATAACATCATTGAAACCGATATCACAGAGAACCCCCAAACTGTATGACGGGGCAATAAAAGGTGTACCGGCAAGAATACATTTCAGAGAAGATTCGCAGGAAGCTATAGAGAGAATCGAAACACTGATAGATGAATTAAAGAATGAAGGTATTACGGACGTTGTCATTTTGACTTGTAAAAGTGAGTTTAAGAGTATCCTTAAAGAGAACAGTGATAATGGTACTTTCAAGAAAAAAGTTTTTACAACATGTAGAAAATTCAAGGGTTTGGAGGCGGATGCAATTATTCTTATAGATGTCGATGAGGATACTTTTGGCAGTGAAGCTGTTCAACGTTTTTATGTTGGTGCTTCACGAGCCAGACTTCGCTTGGAAATTGTGACGACAATGACAGATGAAAACTGTGAGAAAGTTCTTCGGGAAGTAGTTGACTACAAAAAGAAGATTAAAAATGCTAAAAGAGAATTGGCATTAGCGTTTAATACAATGCCAATTATAGAGTGAAACCGGTTGTAAATATGACGGCCCTTTTTTTCAAAAAAAGGTTGATATATGTTGCGCAGTATTGCTTGAAAGGAACGAGGCAGTATGAAAACCATTCGCGTAGTCGCAGCCGTAATCTGCGATTCCATAGAGCACAAAACCAAAATTTTTTCCACCGCAAGAGGCTACGGAGAATTTAAAGGCGGCTGGGAATTCCCCGGTGGAAAGATCGAAGCCGGAGAGACTCCGCAGCAGGCAGTTGTCAGAGAGATCCGGGAGGAACTGGATGCCACGGTTAAGGTCGGAGACCTGATAGATACCATAGAGTACGATTACCCGGCATTTCATTTATCCATGGATTGTTTCTGGTGTGAGGTCGCTTCGGGAGAGTTGAAGCTTCTCGAGGCGGAGGCCGCCAGGTGGCTGACGAAGGAGGAACTGGATTCCGTGCAGTGGCTTCCGGCGGATGTGACACTGATTGATAAGATCAGAAAGAGTATGGAGTAGGCGTACAGCCATTTATCGGAGATTGGCAGGAAAGAACTGGATTTGCAACGTCTGTTGTTTTCACATATATAGGAAGTGCTGTGTTGACAAGTGCCGGAATTGTTAGTACTATAATCTCAAAGCATATATTCTTACGATTCCGGCAGCGAGAGCTGATCCACACATCTATATCATTTCAATGAATTCTATGCTTTTATACCACATTAACCATGCATGCACAGCATAGTACGTTGAATGACAAGTGGATAGGACAGGCGAAGTGTACCTTCTTGATTTCAAGTGCTATGGGAACAGGAGGACACTATGAAGAAACGCAGCTACGAATTGCTTATTGCTAACCGCAAATACAAGGATACTATTTTTCGATGGATATTTTCCCAAATCGAAAATTTGTTATCTCTGTATAATGCAGTGACAGGGAAACATTATCAGAACCCGGAAGAGTTGGAGATCGTGACTCTGGAAAATGCCATTTATATGGGCATGAAGAATGATCTGGTATTCAAAAGATTCCGACGCCGAATTTCCTGGTGTTTTATAATGGGACAGACCGGGACGTTCCGGATCGGACAGAGCTGCGGTTGTCGGATGCTTTTGAGAATCCGATGCAGGATCCGGCGCTGGAATTGAAGGTTACGATGTTAAATATCAATGCCGGACATAATGAGGAACTGATGAATAACTGCCATGTTTTATGGGAATACGCAGAGTATGTGGCAAGAGTCAGAAAGTACGCAGCGGAACTGCCACTGAATGAAGCGGTGGAACTTGCGATAGCCGAATGCATTCGCGAGGGAATCCTTGCGGAATTTTTACAGCACAATCGGGCGGAGGTATACAAGGTGAGTATATTTGAGTATGACAAGGAAAAAGAAGAAAAGAAGCTTCGTAAGGCTGAGCGGGAGTGTGGACGCGAAGAAGGACGCGAAGAAGGACGCATGGAAGAGAGAAAGTCACTGCTGGCTCTGATCGCAAAAATGAGTGCCGGAGGAGATGCGGATAAGATTATACGATTAGAGGATCCGGAAGTAATGAATGCAATGCAGAAGAAGTATGAAATAAGATAACAGGAGGGATAATATTTTATCTATTTCTTGCAATTTTGAGGTGAAATTGCTAAAATATTAGCATGATTAATTTATATCAAAAAACATGGGCAGAAATAAATATGGAACTGGCAAAGCGAATGGTACAGCTTCGGAAGAGAAAGAAAATTTCCCAAAAGGAATTTGCATCCAGATCAGGGGTAAGTCTCGGATCGTTGAAACGTTTTGAGCAGACCGGAGAGATCTCGTTGCAGTCTTTTACAAAGCTTGCAATAGCTCTTGGAGCGGAGGGAGAGCTGGAAGCATTATTTAAAGAGGTACCATTTGACTCCATAGAGGAGATACTTCATGGACAGACTAAATAAGCTGGATGTATATTATCATGACCAAAAGATCGGAACAATGGCATTATATCAAAACCGGCTTGCGGCGTTTGCGTATAGCGATGAATGGTTACAGGAGGGATTCTCAATCAGCCCATTTTCTCTTCCTTTGGAAAAGCGGGTTTTTATGCCGAAAATAGATCCGTTTGAAGGATTGTTTGGTGTATTTGCGGATAGTCTGCCTGACGCATGGGGAAGATTGCTTTTGGAGCGGCTGTTAAAACAAAAAGGGAAAGAATTGTATGATTATACAATGTTGGATGGGCTGGCAATCGTAGGAAAGTCAGGGATGGGTGCTTTGAGTTAAATAGCCAATGGAGACTTAGTCCGGCATATGACCTTACATTCAGTAACACATATTATGGAGAATTTGGCGGACAGTTTGTATCGGAATCACTGATGAACACACTGGCCGAACTGGAAAAAGCATTTGATGAGGCGAT
>ERZ780151.839-NODE-839-length-27088-cov-3.606740_pt1 | contig 27088 bp, 41 predicted proteins | sample MGYA00510983_ERZ780151 | MGnify/ENA primary metagenome ERZ780151 (study PRJEB29588, sample SAMEA2144623) | human gut metagenome | biome: human gut; feature: human-associated habitat; material: faeces | place: Denmark | collected 2008/2010 ... | reverse complement strand
AGTCACGATGCTTCGTACTCGTTCACCTACTACGGCTCTCGGCTTGCCTTCAGAGGCGCAATCGAGTTCGTTGAGTAGAAATAGCGCAGAGCGGCAAAGCGACAGAGTGAGAGCCTGTAAAGGCTGCTCACTCTCCGCTAAAGCCGCGTAAGCGGCTCGATTTTTTTTGAAAAAATGCTAATAGTGTGGTGCAAAGTGCGTAAGTATGACAAATATTTCGTACCTTTGCACTTGCTTTTTAAGCAGGTGGATAACCCTCGTGGGCGTTGTGTTCTTCGCTCCGGCAACAACACGAACTCGAACAACGGCTTCGTGAACTGCAACGCGAATAACGATGCTTCGAACTCGAACACCAACAACGGCTCTCGGCTTACCAGCAAGATACATCTGTCTTTCGGAGGCAGACTGTTTAATATCGTTCCTATACACCAGTGTCGTGTACACTGACCGCAAGGGCGAAGGGTTTGAGCCTCGGCAACCCTACATGATGTAGAAAGCCGAAACATAACTAAGTGTCCTGAAGGCATGGACTATGACATTAGATTTCCTCTCGACAATCTAATTCCCGAAATTGTCAGCGAGGAGAACATGGGTGAAAGTTTCGACTACGTTATCAGTCACCTTGAACACCCAAGACAACGGGAAATGTACAGACCTAAACGTCTGACGATAATAGAGAGCCTACGCAGAGAAATCAGTGCAGGTTCTTTTCGTATTGTGCGTAGCGATGTTCGCGACCTGCATGTAACTGAGGGCTATAAAGAGCGCGATGTGCAAGCCCCAACGGTAGTGAAGCGTGTTGGCATCCATGCCATCATGGTAGTGATAGAGAAGTACACATACCCTACGCTCATCAAGAACACGGCAGCAAGCATCAAGGGACGCGGTATGCACTGGCTGCACCACGTCGTAGAGGAAGACCTTACCAATGCTCCCGAACAATCACAATACTACTATCAGAACGACATACACCATTATTATGACAGCATCGACCAACTGCGGATGATGCAGATAATAAGGAAGTATGTTTCTGACCCGATACTGTTACCCATCCTTGACAGCTTCATTACTCTCATGCCACAAGGCTTGTCAAAGGGTCTTCGTTCCTCGCAGTGTTTCGCCAACCTCTATCTGAATGAGGTTGACCATGAAATGCAGAAATACGTTAAGCACTATGAAAAGGACGGTGAGACGCATTATTTGTATTACAGGTATTGCGATGATACCGTGATGCTTGCCAGCACGAAAAAAGAATTGTGGGAGTTGCGCAACATTCATGTGGCAGCAGTGGCACGTCTCGGTTTGGAGGTTAAGCCATCGGAGGCGGTGCGACCGCTGGACGATGGGCTGGACTTTCTTGGCTATGTGCATTATGGCACCCATTCATTATTGCGCAAGCGTATCAAGCAGAAAGCAGCAAGGAAACTGGCAAAGGTGAAGTCGCGGAAACGTCGGCAAGAGATTATTGGCTCATTCAAAGGCATGGCTTGCCATGCTGATTGTAAACACTTGTTTTATAAATTGACAAATCAGAAAATGAAAAAGTTTAGCGAAATGGGTGTTAGTTACACCCCAGCCGACGGAAAGAAACGCTTTCCCGGTAAGACAATGCGCTTGGGCGCAATCGTGAACAAAACTATTGAAGTGCATGACTACGAGACTGGCATCAACACGTCGCAGGGTGAAGACCGCTATGTGGTAAGTTTCCGTGACAAGCAGACAGGCGACTGGGGCAAGTTCTTTACAGCATCTGAGGAAATGAAGAATATCCTCGACCAAATCAGCGACATTGAAGACGGTTTCCCATTTGAGACCACGATTGTCAGTGAGGTGTTTGACGGTGGCAAGGTAAAGTATAAGTTCTCATGATACACAAAAGATAACATCTTATTTGCCGTCTTATGTCGTATCTTTGCGGCATGGAAAAGATATATGGCGCAACAGAACGCAGAGACGGCGTACAGCAGATAGGCCGTAAACGCTGGGAAGTATTCTATGGCTTCGGCATGGACGGAGACACAGGATATAACTTCCGTCAGACGCTGGACTACAAACCCACCGTCAGCGAGGTAAAACAACTTATCATAGACACCATCAATGCCAACACAGACGAGAAGATACTGAACGGCTTTGTATGGAAAGGCATCCATGTATATCTGAGCAGCGAGAACCAAAACAACTTCAAGGCAGCGTTCGACCTCAATATGCAGATGGGTGGTGCCATGTTGCCTATTAAGTTCAAACTTGGTGAAGACGCAGAGGGCAATGCTGTGTACCATACCTTTGAAAACATAGAGGACTTCACGGACTTCTACACGTCTGCAGTCGCCTACATTAACCAGTGTCTCAATGAGGGCTGGCAGGAAAAGGACAATTTAGACATGTCGAACTATGAGTAACGGTTGCGGTTGTGCCAAAGGTCTGCTGAAATATATCAAGCCCCCATACGCCAAGAAGTATTATGCAGCGTGCGTGCTGCATGACAACGAGTATGACAAGGGAGGTGGTGAGGAACAGCGCAAGGAAGCCGACACAAACCTGTTTCTCAATATGCAGAAAATATCAAGTCGTCAGAGCCGTAACCCCTATGCGCTCACATGGTTCACGCTGATAGCCCTGCTTTACTATATCAGCACGCGCCTATTCGGAAGATACTACTTTAACTACGACACCCCACATCATAGTTGATACTACATAAATGGTTTTGAGAGCCGCAGGTAGCCATAAGCCTGTGGCTCTTTCTTTGTGTATAGGCGACCAACTCAAAAGATAACAGGTCGAACTGTTGTTATGAGCGTAATTTTGCAAATAAAAAATCGAAAAAAGATGTTTGCAAAAATCATTACACATTTCTTTCAGAAGCTGCTCTGTATCTTGCAGACAGTTTGGGGATGGCTCACTGGACTGTGCCTGTTCTTAATAGATTATTTTGCAGGTCATAAGTTTGTGGTGTTTCTTGTAATGGCAGTAGCCATTATGGATGCAATTTGGGGTATTGCCGTTAGTATTAAGCAAGGAAAATTCACATTATCAGAACTCGCCCGACTGACCGTTGCGAAACTTGCCGTATATGGTTGTGCCATGTTTGTTTTCGTCGGTCTTGACAAGATTGCTGATACGATTTTGTCAGCCGCAATAGTAGGCACAGTGATTATACTGGTAGAATTTTGGAGCAGTTGCGCATCAATGCTGATATTATTCCCAAATTTCTTATTTCTTCGACTACTAAAGAAAGCCCTTGCAGGTGAAATTGCAGCAAAACTACATGTTGATGCAGCCGAGGTTGACAAAATTTTAGATGAAACTAACAATAAGAACAACGACAATGAAAATTCTGATTGACAACGGCCATGGTGCGCGTGACATCACTAAAGGAAAATTCAGTCCATCCGTAACAAGTCTTGGTATCGACGACAAAACAATAGTCAAAGACAGGTTCAGAGAGGGAGAGTTTAACCGTCTTGTCGCACGTGCGCTTGTGGCAGAACTTAAAGCAAGTGGGTACGATGCTGAGTTGCTTGTTCCCGAAGACACAGACATTACTCTTGGTGAGCGTTGCCGTAGGGCAAATGCTTGGTGCAAGAAACTTGGCAAGGGTAATGTTATCGTCGTTAGTGTTCACGCTAATGCCCTTGGGCATGGTAATGAATGGTTTGACGCAAACTATTGGACTGTGTGGACAAGTGTAGGACAAACGAAATCCGATGCTATTGCAACCAGCCTTTGGAACGCTTGCAAAGAAGTAATGCCCGACAAGAAGTTTGGCTCTCAAATGTATCACGACGGTGACGTTGACTACGAAAGCCAGTTCTACATCTTAGTGCATACTTCATGCCCAGCAGTATTAACTGAGAACTTCTTTTATACAAACAAAGATAATCTCCGCTTCATTGCCAGCGACGAGGGACGCGCAAAGATTGTAGAGGGTCATAAAAGAGGTATCATTAACTATCTGAAGAAATTATGAACAGGGAAGCAGTAAAAGCAGCATTGGTATTCATGCTTGTCGGACTGGTGCTTGGAGGCATCATCGGTTATGGTGTGTTCGGTCGTAGCAAGGCGACGGACTATGTGAGTGAGCGCGACACCAGCACCTACATTGACACCATACCATATTACCAGCCTGTGCCGAAAGACAGCATGGTGATTAAGTATGTGACAAGAACTCTGCCAGTCAAGCGTCGTGATAGCAGCACGACCAACAAGACCGACACATTTTTGGCTGAAAATTATGCGCAAAATAATGGGGAAAATATACCGCCGCTGTATGCGTCAGTTGACAGCGACAGCGCAGCGGTGGCAATCCCCATCACACAGAAACGCTATGAGAATGAGGATTACCGCGCCTACGTCAGTGGCTATGAACCGAACCTTGACAGCATCTTTGTGTTTCCGAAAACCACCGTCATTCATGAGCGCAGTTACAAGCCTCCTAATAAATGGCACATCGGTATTACGGGAGGCTACGGGTACGGATTTAAGAGTAAACAGGCTGAGCCATACATCGGCATCGGCATCACATACAGTATAATCAGTTTTTAACTATGAACATCATTTTATCAATCAGCAAGTCGGCAGTGTTCAAGGAGGTTGCACAGACCACCAGTTACACTGGCGCAAAGATGGACGACGACGCAAATGCCTACGAGCGTATCACTACCGTTGATGAAGACCAGTCGGAGTTGCAACGCTTTTGGGATGAGAGCCGTGCAGAGGTGGCACAGGCATTTATCCGTATGCTTGTGTCGGAGGGCATGGCAGAAGACGGCGACACCTATCAACTTGTACTGAATGTGTCAGTGGCTTTCGACACAGCCTTGCAGCCTGGTATGGAGTTGGGCTTGTTCTCCTACTTCGTTCAGAGCATCACCGCCAAGTGGTATGTGTTCACCAACAAGAAAGAGGCTGGAGATTTCGCCACCGTCGGCAAGAGCATCCTTGACGATGTTAAGGAAAAAGCATTCTTCAAGAAGAAGCCTACGCGCCCGACCTACGACTAATAAAGAGAGTAAATAACCCCATTAAATTTTTCATCATCATGGCAGAGAACAAAAAAAATCTTGATGTCACCATTCAGACCAAGGAACTGAAGTTTGCGATTATGAATAAGACGCACGTGACAGCACGCAGTCTGCAAGCAGCGGGCAAACTCAACTATGAGGCAGCAGCTCACATGCAGGCGAGCGAAGACTTGGAGAACTCGTATGAACTTATCCGCGCCATTAGCAACGCTATTGCAGAGACCAAGGTGGAGTTGGGTGAGTATCTGAACGAGACAACGACGGCGACCGACAACCTCATCGACAGCAAGGTGGAGAACGGCGAGGCGGTAATTCTGAATTTCCTGCTTCCCAGCAACTACAACAGTGCCGCAGCCGACGCTCTCGGTGGTGGTATTCATGAGTTTGTTGTGGGTCGCAGTATCTATGAGTGGTATCGTCAGACATGCCCGGAGATTGCGGAGGCTTGCAAGGCTGATGCAGAGGCAGCACTTGACAGAGCGAAGAAAGCCCTCTACAAGCGTAGCCGTCCCGAGCGTCCGACCTACACACCATAACAGTTAATCAAGTAATAACCAATTTTATCCAATCGTTATGGACTACTGTGGAACAGGCTGCAATAACATTACGGCAAACGGCACAGCCGCCGATGCAGAGGACAAGCGCGTAGTGCGTCTTAAGTTCCTGCGTGACCAGTTGCTTTACGACATCAAGAACTATGCCTATGTAGAGGGTGACGTGATGGGTGAGGAGAAACAACACGCCCAGCATGTACTCGTAGAGATTGGCGAGGAGGGTAACGTGGACAGGGTGAGCCGTATCCTCGCTGTAGTCCACACCGCAGTGATAGAAATGCTATTCCCTTACACCAAGGCTGAACCCATCGAGGAGGAAATAGACAACTGCCTACACGCTCCCGAAGAGTATGTCGTGGAATTGAATGTGCCTAACACCATGTCGCGTACCACGATGCACCACTTATCGAAACTGATACATGAGTTTATGGTGTACTGCGTGCTGGCTGACTGGCTGAGCATCACCAATCCGCAAGCAGCAGCCAACTGGAGTGCCAAGGCTGAGGCTATCAAAAAGGAAATAGAAGAAGTCAAGAACCTGCGCAGAAAAGCATTCACAAGGGCAACACACCCTTGGTAACAATACACCTGCCAAACCGGGCAGGAACTTATCCCGACAAGGAAAACGCACCTATCTTCACAGACGGGTGCGTTTCTTGTTTTTACCTTAAAAAACTAAATCTAAAACCTAAATCAATACTATGAAAAACACAAAGTTATCGTAACTGGTTTGTATGGCGAGGCTCGAAGTTGACTGATGCGCCGAAGATGGACTTGCCATCGGTGAGTGTCGCCAGTCCTGCTATTCGGAAATACTTGTATGGTGTACCTCTGAACCCACGCAGGTAATGGTCTTTTGAAGACCAAACGAGGTGCCAAGAGAAAAGGTCGCGTGAGCCGTACAGCACCGTGCCGACATCGCCACGCTGGAAGTGTCCGCGCTGAATGAGTGCGGAGATTGTCTTATGAACATCGGCAGCCTCCAGTTTGAGCGGTCGCGTGATGTAAAGCCCCTTGCATACTTCCTCGTCAGTCTCGCTGAACGACACCAGTTTGTTATCGAGTGTCATTGCCAGTGCTTCGGGATATGCGTTGATGGTTGATGCAAGGTTTGTGAACACCATGCCCCACATTTTCGATTTGAGAGAGAAGACGTAGGCGTATGTGTATTTGGGCGAGCCGTTCACCTTTGTTGGGTTATACACAAAGATACGTTGATGCACATAGTCGTAAACCATCTGACACCCTGCAAGGAAACCGAGGAATGGCTGCATGGGCAGACAAGCATCTGCAGAGTGTCCGAGTTTGGCGTGCAGTTGGTCTATGCCGGGCAGGTCAAGCACGTTGAACGGTGCTTCGCTGAATATGCCATCCGTGATACACTGTGTCTGCGAACCACTGATAAGCATGATGCCCCTATCTGTGGCAAAGAGAACTGAACTATCTATCTGCGTAATGCTGCCAGTATTGATACACACGTCTCGCGTGATAGGCTGACGTGCGGAGTAGGAGCCAGTGGAAGACACCTCCAACGCCCAAACGCCCTCAGTGGTGAAAGCGTATAGTGGGAACTGTCCGAACTGACCTTGCGACATTGCTTTTGCCGCAGCAGATATGCCGAGGATGGTGCCAGTACCTACGGTGTTGATGCCCAAAACAGGGAAGTGGAATGGGTTATTGACTTCGGAGGTGTAGATTTTGTTTGGAACATCTATCGTGCGTATTGCCTCACTTGACTCAGACGGCAATGATGTAGTTTTTGTGGCGTTATCCCATCCACCAAAATAAAATGCTCCATTTAGGAAACCGTGTGCCTCCAGTGGAACCTCGTAGGCATCATAGAAGGAATCATATCTATAAAAAACGGCCTTGTAAGCATTGACGTTTGGATAATAGAAAAATAATAGACGCGCTTGCACACTCATAGCAAAAGCCTCTCCCTGCACAATGATGTCGCGTCCGTCCTGCTTTATGAAGAAATAGACACCCCATGAGGCTTTACGGTCAATAATAGTTGGTGAAGCGTCAGAAAAGTTCTGAACATAGCCGTCGGTATAACAGAACATTGCTCCGGCATTGAACGTGTCGTAAAGTTTCTTTTTTAGATTGGCAATGTTCAGTCGTGAGTTATATGCAAAAGAGTATTGCGGTATCAATACATCATGACTGTCAAAGTCGTCTGTCATAACCTCTCTATTCACAAGAGATTGCAAATAATCTTCTTCAACGGAAACAGCCGTGCGCGTAGTTGTCAGTTCGTCTAACTTGATGCTTTTGAGTAGATAGAACTGGGAACATGAACGTATATCTGCTTTCACCTGGTCAGTGCTACGCTGCGGTATCATCAAGCGTCCAGAGGGGTATGTGAAAGTTGTCGGGTTGTAAGTGAACGCATACAACTTGTTAAATGTATTGTACTGGTATCGCAAAGGGTATGTGTTTGTATCAGCAGCTTGATTGATGTGCTTACAGATACAGAAAGAGTTAATTTCGCTTGATTGTGCGAACCTTGTGCATTGTCCGTTTTGGTCGTATGTGTAGATAGGCTTTGAGATAAAGATGTCAACTGAGCGCACAATATCTTTCCACTGTCTCAGCATATCAATACGGGAAGCCAGTACAACAGCATAGTCAAGAGTATGCCTTACACCAACAACACGCAACTGCGCATCGGTATATTCGCCATGTCCTGTTACATGCTCCCAAAATACCTGTGGAGCGAGGTCGGAAGAACATACCATGAGAATAGGCGCAGAGTGCATAGTAAGAGAACCATCATACAACCTGTAAGCATACCGTACAAGGAAAGGAAAGATGAATTTACCAGCGTTGGTTGATTGGTCAGCAATGAACTTGTTTACCTTTGCCAGCACTTGACTTGTTATGCGTGATTTGTTTTCATCGGAAAACTCATTCCAAAGACTGCCCTCGCCGATGCCATTAAAAGAAATACTGAATACGTCAGTGCGCACCACCTCGCCTTGCAACCCAAACGAGATAGGCAATTCGGGTAGATGTGTACCAAGATACAGATACCCCTCTGTGTCGCCTTTCCAAAGCAGGTAGTGCATACCATTGGCGGTAAGAACAATCAGCGTGTTACCGATGCCATTGACATTGTAGATTTCAGTTGAACCAAACGAATAGAGTTCACGGCTTGGGCTTGTCTGAGCCAGTTCCGTTTCAATCGTCGCACTTGACACAGGCTTTACGGCAGCATCCGTGATGATGCTTTCGTCAATCCAATACAATTTGTTTGTGCTTGTGTTGAGCAGAATGTAATGGGTGAACGTGTTGGTGTCGTGAATATACACTACTTTATAGCCGTTTGGAAGTTCTGCAAGTTCAGACGGCTGGAATACTGGTTTGAGTTGTTCGTCCTCATTGATGAGGTTCAAGGACGTAGCCAACTGACCGTCGGGACATTCATAGTCTGACGGTTCAGTGGCATATCCTTTGTATTGTAGTTCTTTAATCATGACATCACTTGCTAATGTGTACGCTTGCAAAGGTAGCGTTGTTTAGGCGTGAACGCCTGTTATGTTTTGGATTTGTCTGCTTCCTCTGCTTCTTTCATCTTGGCAGCGATGAGGCGGTTAATGGCTGTGGCAACTATCGCTTTGATGGGTTCGCGGACTGCAACAGGCTGGTTAGACTTCTTATCGAGGATAAGATTGTACTCGTCAATCAGTTTGCGAGGGTCTTCTCCGAAGCGTCTGTTAAGCTGCTCATAGTTGTTCTTGTAATTGTACTGTGCGCCATACTTGTTGCGCTGACGGCGCAGTTCTTTGTGCATGTCCTTTAAGGACTTCTCTACTTCAACGACCAGTTCGTCAAATGTCACGTTGGGAATGTTTTCTTGTGCCATAATGTTATTCTTTTTTGTCGATGATTACTATACCAGTTTGAATGATGTTCTCTATGAAATCTGTGATTGTCATTCCAATGGGAATGTATCTGAGGTTGATAGATAGTAGGACGTTATCATCATCAATCTTTATCAGTTCAAGACGATGTTCCTTTGCCCGGTCAGCGTCTATGACTTTCCATTTCACATTTGGGAGTGCTGTTGTAACTTCGTTATTGTCCATGCCCATTAGAGTTTATCATGTTCAAAAATCTGTTTGCCGTAGATTTTGGCTGCACGGTATTCAAGGTTGCAGCCCTTTGATGCAGTCCAGCCGTGGTCAAGGTAGATAGCATCTGAAGTAAGGACATGGTAGATGCACCGAGACATTGCCTTTTCTTCGTCCGCGTCGTACATGTTGTTAAAGTCGAAAGTGCTTATCAGTTCGTAGTCTTTGAACTGAACATCATCCGCAAGGATTTCTTTCAGCATTTCGACACGATGTTTTGCCGAGATAAGTTTCTCGCGCATTGTCGGCTCTTGTCGAGCGTTGATAGGTGTTGCGATGTAGAGTTTCATAACAGATTACTTTTTGTAGATACTACCCATGTTTGTGTGGCAGTCGCCCTCAACATTGCCGCAGGTGATGCTTCCCATGTTGGTATGTACGTCGCCAGCCACGTCACCGCCAATCTCGATGTCGCCGCTGTTGGTCTTGATACGCTTGCAGTCGCCAGTTACCTTGACAGTCTGACAATAGTCGATTTCAAGACGTTCAACATTGCCATCGATGGTGATGTTTATTACTTTCTCGTCGGTGTTGATGGCATTGAGTTCCTCGATTGGCTTGCCGTCAACATAAGTTTTTCCATCAGTGATTGTGATGGTGCCGCCCTTAATGATAGTGCGGCAGTTGTTGTTTCTGATAATGATAGCCATATTAGTGAAAGTTAATAATGAATACGTCTTTGTCTGTAGGCGCACCCCAGTTGGGGTTGCCGCGCCCGATGGTTATTTCATCTATCTTGTAGAGCATAGTGCGCTTTGTGTAGCCGTAGCGGAAACGGACGTGAGTATAACCTTTCACGTTAGCATGTTGATAGCCGTATCGGTGAGAGAATAGAGGCTTGTCAACCCCAACAATTCTTTTGCTCCAGTATGGTTTTATCTCTCTGTACTCCTCACGTTTCTCTCCGCTCTCAATCATGTCGTACCATTCCTTTTTAAGTGGAAGTTCAAGTATCTTCATACTGCTTGTTTCTTTTGATTAAGTTTTTTGCAAAGAGCCTCGCAAAGAACACGCGCCATGTTCACCTCGACGGCATTGCCGATAAACTTCTTTTGCTCTGCCTGTGTGCCAATGAGTGTGTAATCTTCGGGAAAGCCCATGATACGTTTTAGTTCGGGTATGCGCAGCATACGCATACGGATGTCTGCAATACCGTAGAGAGCCATAAACTCCTTGATTTGTATGGTTGCAGGGCTGTCAGTCTTGTAAACCTCAATGGCAAGTCCCTCTTTTGTGCTGACAAGATACGGTGGCATCTTATCCATGCGAGCAATGAGCGTGAAGCAAGGTTTGTCGATGCTGCCTCCTTTGTTGGCAAATTGTGGGTTCATAAGATATTGAGCAGACACGACTTTCTGTTTGGGGTTGGTAAGTAATGCTGGACATGGCTTATCTATATCAGATGTCTGTCCACCGCCACTATACTCATTAACAAGAAAGTTGCTTGTTACCAGTCCGAGGCGGTCTTTACAGGTAAGCGTAGGCGCAGGGGCATCAACGGAAGTGTTGAAGCCATTACCATAGTGAGCAGACACAAAAGCGTGATGGTCGCGGCAGGTGATTGTGCCGGAAGGTTCTTCCACGCTGATGTTCTTTCCTGCCGGGTCGCCACCGAATTGCTTGCTTAGGAACTGCACCTTTGCTACGCCGAGGCGGTTCTGTGTCGCAACAGTAGGGCAAGGTTCGTCGATACTTGGCGGTACATACTTTCCTGTCTTTCCGTTAACGCTGTTCCACTTCACGATGAAAGCCTCCTTGCCACCAGCAACAAACTTGATTAGCCCTGCATAGATACGCTCCAGTGTTTTCTCGACAAGCGGTTTCTTGCGTCCGAAGATGCTTTCCCCCTCATCGTTGAGGTCGAGAACTTCGCGCACAGGCTTCCAAGGCTGCATATTGTCGGCAGGGAACAGGCTATGCTCATACTTTGCAGGGCATTTGGCATGTGTGGCTTTCGGGAAAGCGATAGGCAGACCATGCAAGGCGAACTGCCCGAAGAAACGCTTACGACTGGTGTATGCACCATAATCAGCAGCATTGAGTATGCGCCAGTCGAAGTAATATCCATATTTGCAAACGTTGTTCACCCATCGAACATACGATTTACCTTTGTCCTTACTGATAGGGTGTCCGTTCTCGTCCATGTCACCCCAGCACATAAATTCTTCCACGTTTTCAATCTGAATATAATCGGGACGCAGTGCCTCAATATATCGGAACAGGTGTTCAGCGAGTGTACGACTGTCAGCATCGCGTGGCATTCCTCCTTTTGCTTTGCTGAAGTTGGTGCATTCAAGTGAAGCCCATAATACCAGGTGTGCATCGGGATGAAGTATTCGCATACGTTCTGTATGGGCAACAAGAGGAGATAGTTCCAGTGTGCGAATGTCCTCTGTGAAATGTACTGCGTCGGGATGGTTGGCAGCGTGTGATGCAATGGCATTAGCATCGTGATTGACACAGGCTATGACATTGGCGCACTTATCACCGTGAAAGGTTGCCTTTTCAACACCTGTACTGGTGCCACCAGCCCCACAGAACAGGTCGATATATAGGAGTTTAATATTATCAGTCATTATTGAATAAAGTTGGTTCTTGATTTTGTTTTTTAAGGTAATCGTCGCCACGCTTGATGTAGGCATCTACACTACGTTCAAGTGAGCGAGCCTTTTGTAAGGCATCGTGAGAGCGCGTAGAGAAGTATTCCCTTTGCGCCTCACGCATAGCCTTTACAAGGTTGAAGAATTGTAAGCGTCCGTTATTCATCTTCATTGTTGTTGAAGTCGATGGTAGTTTTCGCTGCTTCTGACTTTCCGTTTAACTCCTCGCCAGTGCGAGGCTTAAACATAAAGTCAGCCCATTCCTCGGTGAATTGCTTACCTGCGTAGGCTGCGAGTTCACGAGTTCTGAAGGCAAGCCGAGAGCCGACGACGGCGCTCGAGTACGAAGCATCGACATACGCGTAGCAGAACACGAAGCCGTAGCCCGAGTACGTGTAGAAGCCGGAGCGAAGAACACAACGCCCTTTTTCCTCATCGTCTAACTCGTCGTACTGTTCTTTGGTGTAGAGATAAAACCAAGGATAGTATCTGTATTCACCTTTCTCGAACTTAGGTTCCCAGCCCTCATTGAGGGCAGCGACGATGATACGGAGTTTGAGGTAAGCAATGAGTTCTTGTGTTATATCAAGGTCAACATTTACCACGCCCCAATACTCTTTGACTAACGGATGCTCATCACCAAGTGCTTCGCGAGCATCTTCAAATGTTTTGATACGTTCAGTTACTGGACGGTTATCTACTTTCGGTTCGTCAACAAGAGTGAGGACACCGTTAATCCACTCGGCACGTTTGCCGTCGGGAACAGGGATAGTTATTTCTTTACTCATTGTTACTGTGCTTTAGAGAGTTGTTTACTCATGTCTTTCACGCAGATGTGCGAGCCGTCGGCAAGGATGAGTTTCTTGCAGTCCGTTGTCTCGCTTGGGCAGAAGTCACACTTGCCACTCTCAACGATGGTGAGACCGACAAGGCTTTCTCGCATCTTCTGTGCAGCGGCAGCAGCTTGTGCAGCCTCCTGTTGCTTCTGCTCCATCTTAGCCTCGTCAATACGCTGACCGAGAATTTCGACATAGGCGGACATTGCACCACACTGGGCTTGCAACTTGTTCTTTTTCTCCTTGGGCATGTCTCTGAACTCCTCAGACATCAGGAACGTATGCAGTTTCAAAACGCGCTCCTTGACATCGGCATACTCAATACGCATACGGTCGATGTATGTGTCAGCAATCTTGTAAGCCTCCTCAAACGTCTCTTTTGGCGACCATGACTTGTATCCGTCCGGGTACTCAACGATGTAACCGTCTTCGCCACCCTTTGCGTCAGCAAGGCTACGGTTCAACACTTTCTCTGCTTCACTCTTTGCCATCGTCATAGCCATGATGGTCTTTGTTCCAATGTACTTTTTCATTGTCTTTTGATTTTTAATTGTTGTTATAAGGGAAATAATCCATGTACTTTGTTTCGCTGACAGCCTCCAGTACCACGTCAACGAGCCAGCCTTTGATGTGCTGCTTGTAGCGGTCGCGAGCATCATCAACACTTGATGCTTGTATGATGATGTACTGCGCTTGCTTCTTCTCTTTGGCGGTCTTCTCGTCAATGGTGATGAGGCTGTGTTTAACCTTGTAGAACTTATCGGCAGATGTGTCGTTAGTGGTAACGACCTCTGCGATGTTGGTAATCTTCTCTGTTACCACTCTGAACTCTCCACTGATGTAGGCTTTCATTTCCTCAGTGGCACGCTTTTCCGCTTCTGTGAAAGAGAGGGCATCCAAAAGATAGTTCTCTGTTACCTTGCGAACAACACCGTCTTCCATTGTCCTGTCGTAGCGGACTCCGACTTCAAAATAACTGTTCATGATTTACTGGTTTTGGTTTGTTTCTTCTGTTACAATCTCGTCCAGCGTACTGTGTATGCTGGTTTCAATAGTGCCAATGTGTTCCGTGATGATGTTCTCAATGTCGTCACGCTTGATTTTGAGTGCGACTTCTGAGCCATCAGAGAAACGTAGGCGCATTTGACAATCCATGTCTGGATTGTTCGTCAACTTGTCCTGTGCTTGCAGCAGTGAAGCGCGAGAGCAGAACAGCGGTTGGAGTTCGGGAATGAAATCTTTTTCCATACTGTTTTGATTTTATTGGTGAATAATAAGTGAATTATCTCCGGCTATCCCCTGTGAGTGGGATAATGTTGTAGGTCTTGAAGCGGTCGAGCAGTCGCCCGAAACCATCTTTGTACTTCTGTTTCAGTTGCTCATTTGTGAGATTGGTGGTAAGGTGAGCCATTTTGTGGTACTGCGTCCAAATCTCGTTGCGAGCATGAAGAAACTCGTTGGTGAGTGTTTCGGTGTCCGTGCCGTAGAACTTGGTAGATTGTACGCCGATGTCGTTGAGGCAGATGTTTACCGGCTCGCACTTGAACCCCTTGTTTTCCTCCTCATTGAAAGTGTAGCGGTCAAGGTTATTATGCAGCGTGTAGTAGTTTACCATCTGCGTTACGGAAAGGTTATGGAAGAAACGAGGGTTGTCTGTGATGTTCAAGTATTCTGAGAACACTTGCATGAGCAACGTCTTACCAGTACCAACAGCACCTTGCAACATGATATGCTTGTGCAGTTTATAGCCACGTCCGGGGAACACATCTTCAGCGAGCGGACAGCCGTTGAAGTAGTAGAGCAAGAAGCGCAGCACGTCCCGGTTGTTATCATCGACCACGAACTTGCGTCGCTGGTGAGCCAACACTACGTTGTTTGCCACCCACATTAGCGTTTTGGCATGAGCGTCAAACACTTCCTTGATGGAAAGGTCTTGTGACTTCTCTTTTTCCTGCTGCATCTTTTTCCATGCACGTTCCACGCATTGGTTGAGTGTGCTGATGTGCATCCGTGCGAGAGCCGCTTTCTGTTGTGCCTCACGCTTTTGTTCCTCTGTCAGTTGTTTCTGTTCTTCCATTGTCATAGTTGTGAGAGTTATACATCTTTGCTTCCAAAGCCACCGTCATACTGATAGTCGGCAGTTGATGGCGGAACTGTTTCCGTGGCGGTCTTACCCTTTGCCTGTTGCTTGTCTTTAACCTTAATGCGCATTGTGGCGATAAGATGTTGAGACCAGTCGGTGTAGTCGGTATGTTCTTTTTTGGATATTTCCCATTCCGCAACAACTTCCTTTGCCACCTTGCGTATCATTGTAATGTCGTCGGGTTTCAGTCCGAAGTTCATTAGCAATACTTCAAGATTACTGGCGTTCTCTTTGCCAAAGAAGCGTTTGAGACAGGCTTGGTTGTCGGCTGGTTGTGTCGTTGGTGTAGGTTTTGGAGTGGGCGCAGAAGCAGCTTTCGGTTGTGGCTTAACTTCCTTGTCCTGTTTTCCTTGTTCTTTCTTCCAACGGTTTTTCATGCCAATCTTACCACCCTCGGAACGCTGACGGCGCAACGTGTCCTTGATGTCCATACGTCGAGTGAAACTTTCCGAATAGAAACACTTACCATCATCGGTAAAGGTAAATAGCCCGAAGTCCTCAACAACTGACTTGACAATGGCAGCATCCACACGAAGGTCAAAGGCTATCATGTTATAATCTTTGGCACTCATGTAGTCGGCTTCCTCCCTCAACCGCTCCAGTATCATGAAATACACGCCATACCCTGCTGCCCCTTGCTTCATGCGCAGTCGCACCAGTTTCTCATCGTTGCGTGCATTACTATCGTGGGAGAAATAATTTGTTGATTTTATTTGCCGCGTAACCATATCGTCAAGTTTTTATCGTTCTGAAATTCTTATGCCGTGAACATGCAACATGAGTTTCCGCTTGATGCGGTACACATCAGTTCTCATTCCCTTTGTGTCCTCGACCACCGTCTTTCCGTCCTTGTCGGTATAGACAAAATCAGCGATGTAGTTACAGGCACGTTCAAGCACTTTGCCATCGGCACCTCGTTGTGCCGGTATGAGTTCGTAGGAAACCTGTTCACGCAGATTGGAGATAAGCCCTGCTCGTTGCATCAGTCGCAATTCGTTGGCGCGTCTGTGTTCCTTGCGCGAGGCATAGCCACCCGATTTCTGCGCATGGTACTTGTTGTTTCCCTTACGGAAGAATTGCGTAACGTCCATGATGGTTGATACGTTCTTTAAGTTCGTTGTAGGCGATGAATTTCACTTGCTTGGTAGGTGGCAGCATCATCGTTGTGCCTTTGCTGATGTTTCGTGCTGGCTTGGCTGCACGCTGCACTGTCTTGATTGTGCCGAAGCCACGCAACAAGATTGGTTCATCCTTGGCGAGTGCGTCTTCAATAATTTCAATGATACCCTCTACGGCGTGAGTAGCCTGTGACGGGGTGAGGTTGGAACGATTTGCCAGTTCCTTTGCGATTTCTTTTCTTGTCATAACTTCAAATTTTAAGAGTTTATAATTTACGTTCAAGTTTCTGTTTCATTAGTCGCATGAGCCTTGCCTTGTTGAGCATCAGCAGGTAGCCGCGTTTCTGCTGGCTTCGCCGTTGGCATTCCTCATCTACGAGCGTTGCCGCATCATCGAGAAAACCGATGATTGCTTTGATGTCAGTCTTGCATATCTCCATCGTCATTGTCTGGGTTGAGTATCATAGAAGCCAGTTCGTTGAAATACATTTCGTCGGTAGGTATCTCATCGTCAGCAGCCATGATTTGGTTAGCAATGGACTTTTTCTTGTGGATGATGTCGTAGAGCGCACGGTCGATGGTATGGCGACCGATGAGGTAGTAACACGTCACGTTATCTTTTTGTCCAATACGGTGCGCTCTGTCTTCGCACTGGCAGCAGTCGGCATAAGTCCAAGGAAATTCTACGAAAGCCACGTTTGACGATGCCGTCAGCGTCAGTCCAACACCAGCAGCCTTGATTGAGCAGATAATCAACTGGCTATATCCGTTTTGAAAACTGTCAACGGCTTGTTGCTTCGATGTGGCATTATCGCGCCCTGTTACGCGTACAGCATCAGGAAAAGCCTTGCACAGTTCATCTACAATCTCATGGAGTGAGCAGAACAGGATGAGTGGTTTGCCGGATGCAAGGAAAACGCGAACAAAGTCAATGGCTTGCTTTACCTTACCCTTGGCAGAGAGCGAGCGCAGTGTCATGAACTTGACAAGAGCCTCCATGCGCATCTTGCGACGTATCTCCCAATCGGAGCACTCCTTATATTGACGCAGGTACTCGGCAAGGTCTTCTGCTGCAAGTTCGTATTCCTCACGATTGGATATTTCCACATAGAGGTCTGTGCGTGTCTTGTCGGGCAGTTGCGTCAGCACCTTTGCCTTTTCACGTCGTATCATGCAGCGGCGGTAGAGTTGCTGTGACAGTTCTTCAAGGTTGTCATTCTCCCCATAGTCAGCGAGAAACTTGCCACGACCTCCAAACTCCTGTAACCTGCCCATGATGGAGAGTTGGGAAACCAAGTCTTCTGCTCGATTTACCACAGGCGTACCCGAAAGGAGAATACGAAAGTCCTTGCCCTCAACAATGCCCCGTGTGAAGATTGTCTGCTGTGCGCTTGGGTCTTTGACACGGTGGCTTTCGTCAATGATAACCGAGCGAAAAACCTTGATGGCATCATTGAATACAACATCTTTGAGACGGAAAGAACGACGGTCTGAAGAATTGATGTCCCAAACGAAATACTTGCGTAGGCTCTCATAATTGACAATGGCAACATGGAACATACCCATTTGCAGGAAATACGGCCATGCCGTGCGTGTAGCGTTGTCAAGTACAAGTGCTTTCTTGTTTGTGAACTTCTCAAACTCACGCTGCCAGTTGATTTTAAGAGAGGACGGACAGATAACGAGCGCAGGGTAGGCGTTAGCCGTATCGACAATGCCGATGGACTGGAGTGTCTTACCAAGTCCCGGTTCATCACCGATGAGCAGCCTGTGTTTGTCAAGCCCGAAGATGATACCCTCACGCTGGTATGGGTATGGTTCTATTTTAAGATTGTGTTTCAGTTCCATCTGACTATAAGTTTAAGCACCAATACTGGAAAGCCAGTTCTTCATATTTCTCACGTCCACGGTTGTAAATAGCGTCGCCACGGTTGATGAACTTCTTGAACACGCAGCAGTTCTTTTTGCTGATGCCGTAGATAAAATCACGGTCGGAGTGTGCTATATCCATGTACCATGCACGGCTCCTGTCCCAGTCGAAGAAGTCCACAGCCTCGTCAAATTCTTTCTGCGTAGAAGCGAAAGTCGTTTTGAGGTCGCCACCAAAGCCGAAAAGGTCAAGGAACCAATCCCACTTGCAGCGAGTGTCGAGAGTGAAAACAAACCCACCATACTCGAATTGCTGTTGCTTATTTACCATACAGCGTTGCGTGTCCGCAATCTCCAGCACCTTTGCAAGAAAAGCATCATTGCGAGCCTCCCGACGCAAAGAGCGGTACATTTCCTGCGCGTGTCGGAACTCGTCTTCCGTGTACTGAACATCGTCAACGGTGAACTGGTAGTAGTTCACGCGGTCGGGTTCTGTGATGATGGCATCGACAAGAGAGCCGAAGCGGAACGCTGCTTCCTTATCGCCAAACTGTAGGCGCGGATGGAGCAGGTTTTTGAGTTCGGTGAGGTCAGAGTTGCTGACCTCACTTCGCTCGTAGTAGTTTATATCTTGGATATTCATCATAATCAAAACATTTCTGTTTCTTCATCGTCGATACTCCAGTTTTCGCAGTCAGCCATTACGTCTTTCCAAAACGATTTTGGCTTGTTAGGCATCTTGCCATTGGCAAGTTCTTTGGCTGTTTCTTTGAGCAGGTCAATGAGTTCTTTCGGTGTACGATAGGTATCTTTGAAGTCGGACAGCCAATCGGTATCGGAGAAATCATCACCGTCACGATAGCCAAAGCCGTCCTCGTCTTTTTCCCATGTACCAGGCACATAGTTGGTAGTCTCGACGGTTGCAGTGCGACGCATGGTGCAAGAATACTCGATGTCCTGCGATACTGGTTCGGGGTCTGACTGGTTCCACGGAGCGTTTGGGTCATGCTCCGCACCTGCTGGGTAATATCCGCTTTCGTACATAGTTACTTTGCTTTTACATCGTCCACGTATTCAATATGTTCAGACTGGATAAAGATTGGGTGCTCTTTGTCGTTAGCCAGTTTGTTGCAGTATGTCAGTTGCTTTGAAAAAATCTTTTCAAGTTCAGCAACAGAGAGTGTGCAGCCGTGTTGCGCCCACCACATACCAACTACCTGCATGAAGCCCTCAGAGTTTAGTACGTTGAGGCGTTTTTTGACTGATGTTTTCGGCTGATACTGGTTGACCTGTATTTCAGCGGCACCAAAGAGACCGTCCATTTCCTGTTTCTGTGCAGCGAGTTCGGCAGCAGCTTTCTCCTTAGCCTCACGTTCGGCGCGTTCTTTCTCTCGCTGTTCGGCTTCCTTGCGCTCCTCCATCTGTTTCTTGATACGCTCTGCCTCCTCCTTGTTGGCTTTGGCAATGCGCTCCAATTCCTTGCGCTTGGATGGCAGACGGTCAAGAATGTCGTCGCGGTTGGTGGAAATCTCAAAAGTGAATTGTTCCTTGAAACGCTGCTGTATCTTCTGCTTCACTTCGGCAGCGATGGCACGCGCGTCTTCGGGCGAGAGAACTGAGGGCATCAGCACTTCGGGACGAAGCGCATTGAACCAGTCCTGTGAAAGTTGGTCGCTGGTGTTTTTCACTCCATCGTAAACGATGGCATAGTTTTCAAGTGTCAGAGACTTGTCAAGTTCGATAAGACGGTTACACGTAGAAGCAACAAGCGCATTGAACTGGCGCAGGAGGTCGTCTTCGACATCGGTAGCATACTTGTTCTTTGCCATCACCTTAGCCTGTTCCAACTGCTTTCTGCGCTGCTCTGCCTCGTATTCCTCACGTTTCTTGGCAGCGTATTTGTTGCGGTGTTCCTGCAACTGTGCTGCAACCGTTCCTTTCTTTGCAGGGTCAACCTCGTTTTCCAGTTTTGTATAGACCGAACGGATGTTGTCAAAGAGCTGTGTAACGGCAGAGCGTTTGCCGTTCATCTTCTTCAATGTCTTCTTCGCACGTTCAATGAATGTTGCAATCTCTTGGTCGAGTTCGTCGGACATACCCTCTGTATTTACGCGGTTGAGCAGTTCCTGTCCGAACTGGAGGCAGCGGTCGTGCGAAACGCTGTTCTCCTTGAAAGCCTGTGGCGCGACTTTTGCAATCGTGCCTACATTCTGCGGTTCAAAAATTGTTATTTCTGTTGTCATGATGATACCTGTTTTGTGGATTGAATAATGTTTGTGCAAGGTTGAAGCATGCAATACTCTACGTATCTGTGTAGACGTGAGCAAAAGAGACCGTTGATTGCGCGATAGGCTTGCGGACATCCTTTGCACACGCTTTCTTTTCTCTCGTTAGAAGCCATCATCGTCACCGGCATCTACGGTTACACCTGCAGAAACGTCGTTGGCAGGAGGTCCAAACGGCTGTGGCTCTGGCTGCATGACCTCGCCAGTCTCGGTGTCAACACCATACAAATCGTCGTTGATTTCAATTTCTTTCTCCTCAACCTGCTGGCTCTGCAACTCAGTACCACGTCCAATACGGACTTTTGGATAAGTCTTGAAAGCGTGTTTGATACACTTCGCCATGAGGAAACCACTGTCAATGTTGACCACACCTTGCTGGTCAACTCCATAGAGAGCATTGGCACCGCCATTCTTGTTCTGACGTGCGCTGTACTGAGCGAGGCGCACCCAGTCTTCTTCTGTCATGACAGAGTAGTCGATGCTCCCATCAGCGCGAGTGATACGGAGGTAGCAAGCCACGATACGCTGACCAGTGTGAGGCAGGTGGCAAACATATTCCACTTCCTTACGTCCATTCTTATCAGAGAAAGAAAACTCGTCGTTGGCATACACCAGTACCGGGTTGTCGGCATGACGTATCTGTCCAGCACGTTCGCGCAGCACCAGTTCGCCGTAAGCAGAGATAGTGAGAACAACGCGACCCTCCCAGTTGTAGATGATGTAGCCCTTTTGGTCTTTCAAAGGTCTGCCTTGCTGGTCGAGTTTTGGAGTTGTCTTTTGGTTGCGTCCGATAAGGTAGCACAAGGCGCGTGTACCTTGTTCAAGCGATAGACCACACACTGCAAGGTCAATAAATGCTGTAAACAAAGAGAAGTGAGTGCCTTTTTGCAGGTCGGGTGTATCGCGCAGCAACTTGTTGAAGTAGTTGCTTTCGCGCTCATAGGCTGCTTCGCCTGTGCCATTACCCCAAAGGGTATCATAGATGTTGATGAACTTGTCGCGAACGATAGGCGACGTTACGATGTCGAGGGGCTGCATTTCGTTAAGCTGCTCGACGGTGAGAGTGATTTGACTCATGATTGATACTATTAAATGGTTTAACTTATAATTTGTCTATGTAGAAGCGTATGCACTCGGAAGTGTTGACGCTCGTCATGTAGTCGTACTGAAATTCGTCCTTTGTGCCTTTGGGATTGTGATGGAGCATCGGACGCTGGAGGACGTGAAGCCACATGTCATTCAGTTTTTCACGCGCAGCAGCCTTTGCCTTGTGGTTGCAAGCCTCCTGTGTGAAGCGGTGAATAACACGAGGATGCTTGCCGTCGGTTGTTTTGTAAATTGCGTAATCCATATTATTTTGTCTTATGAGTTTTCTTGTAAGCCTCAGCCCATATCTTCTGCATATCTTCATCTTCATGCTTCATAACAATTTCGGAGTTTAGTTTCAACTTCATGAACATGCAGCGTTTTTTATCAGTGCCGAAATAGAGGCAGTTGTTTAATACATCGGGTATCGGCGACATAGGCGACATGAATGTGTATTGTCCCATGAACTGGTCAACAAGCCAACCAACATGTTCAATCCATCTGAAACAACCGTCATGGAGTTGTCTTAACTCTAAAAGGTACTCCTTTGATTTGTCAGAACGAATACGAGGCATAAGGTAAGATTTAGCGTTTGAAGTAATCTTGTTGCGTCTGCTGAAGAAGTCGTAAGTCTGCCATGCAATACTCCACTTTGCCCGGACGCTTGCAAGGATGTATGCGTCCCTCCTTGCGCCAGCGGTCAACATTGGCACGTCCGAAGATGGAGTAAGCCTTTCGTTGGCTGACCGTCTTAGGGTCTGCCTCCGCACGCTGCATCTTGCGAACTATGCGCGATGAAAGGTCGTCCATGAACGTGTCGTATGACACCACCTTGTCGGGAAACTGGATATAGGTACTCATGGTTATTCTTCTTCTGCGAGTGCTGTTAACTCATTGATTTTGCCCTTGGCATCCCAATACTTGCCAAGACGATAGATGATGTAGGCGAGACCGAAGCCAACACCCTTTGTAAACAGTAGATAACCCATGTCGTCGCATTCGCCGAGAATGAACACGGCAGCGACCATCACAAGCACAGCAAGCACGATAACGCGCCAGTTTCTGAATGGAGTGAACAATTCTTTCATGATTAGTTTCTTTTGATGATGATAGTTGCACCGTTGTCGGGTGTGGTTATCTCAAACTCAACACAGCCAGCACGCTGGTTAAGGCGTGTGGCTGCACTCTTGACCGTGCTATAAGGCGAAAAGTCCTTGCACGATACTTTTACCGTTTCTCCCTTTTCAACCGTCAAAAGGCTTTCGGGAGTGTTAACTTGCGTTTCTCGAACGACGCGAAATTCAGATTTTGCCATTTTCTTTCGTTTATTTAATTAAAAATGATTACTTTTGCAGTTTGAAAACAAGCCAGTTGCACAGCAACGAGGCTTAAACACGAGTAATGAACAAAACGGACATGCTCGACAGCCTAATACGCCACTATACAAAGGGTAATAAGGCTAAATTTGCGACTATGATTGGAGTATCGCCGCAGACATTGAGTAAATGGCTGGGCAGAAATACTTTTGATGCAGAGGTACTTTACAAGTATTGTGAAGGTATCTCGGCAGAATGGTTGTTGTCGGGCATGGGTGAAATGTTTCGTTCTGAAACAAATAGGGCAATAGCAGACCACGGTGGAGTTTCTATCGCTGGCAATAATACCATTGCCGGGAATAACAACGCTGTTGGCAATGTAACTATGAGTGACAACTCTGCTGTATTGCAAGAGCGTGTAACCATGCTGGAGAAACTCTTAGAGGAGAAAGAGCGGACTATTAAAATTTTGATGGAGAAATGATTGGATTTCTTTGCTTCCTTTTGTTTGTCATGATTATATGCATATTGGATATGTTCTCAAAGGTGAAAGAAACGAGAAGGTATATTCAAGATATTGTGCATGAAAAGAACAACAAAGAAAATGCTCTACATTGTGAAGAAGAACGAAAAGAAAACATAGATAAGAGACTTCAAGAAGTTTTGTCGCATACAAACGTAGTGGAAGTAAATAGAAAATTTGAAGACGTTGCTTTCGATGCGTTATTTGAAACATATTCATGGACTACTAAGGACGAATGGATATATACGCTTATAACACAATATCCGAATTATGTAGTGAAAGAGTACGGACGCGGACTACAGGAAGTTAGAAATGAACTTTCTTGGTTATGGACAAGTTACTACAAGGATGAAATGGGTTTTGAATACAAGTTTTGCGAGTGGGCAAAAATGTTTAATAATAAGCCTGCCATACAAGTCTATCTTCAGATGCTTCACGATAAAAATGCGACGAATGAGAATGTAATAAGTCTTGTAAGCGAAAGGCAAAGAAATCTTTATAATACAGAAGACGATGAGTAAAGAAGATATCGCATTTCGCAAGTTGTCCATGCTGATGAAAGCCGTAACGGAGGCAAACGAGCAGGATGATACGCTGGAGGAACTGAAAGCCGCAGCGTTCGAAGTGTTGCGTCTCAATCCCGGCTGTGAGCAAAGTGACTGGGCAAAGATACTCGTTGAGCAATATGGAACGGAAGTGGTGGACGCATACGGCAAAGACCCAGCAGAAGCCTACGCTTCATTGGAAGACCTTTGGGAAAGTCCATACCTCGATGAGGTTAGCGGATTGGAATACGACTTCAAGACATGGGCAGAGGCATTTTCTACTGATGCAGCAGTTCAGTTGTATTACGACCTGACGGAGAAAAACGAATGAGTTAGACATTGATTAGAGAATACCGCAAACTCGCTTATTTTGAGGCTCCAAAAAGAGCTGCCCAGGCAGCTGTTGAGGAGTAATCGCAAGATTCCAAAATAAGAAATTGGGTGTAACGTCCTTTAAAATGGGATGTTACACCCAACTCTTTTTTCTTTTTGACGATCTTTGAAAGAGAAAGAGCTCATGTCTTAACAAGTCAAAAGTCTAGTGTCTTCAGACCATATATTTTAGCAATCTCTTTTACCATCTGACGACCTCTTCCCTTACATAATTTGGCGACAAAACCTCAACCTCGCTACTCATCGATAGGATATGCTGAATAAAGTCGTAGGTGGGCATTAGTTTTGATGTTAAAATGAGCCCCAAATCAGCATCTTGACGTTATCTATGACGGCGAATTGCTCGTATTTACAGGAAATAATGTAATTTTGCAAAAAGTATTGTATTAATAATCAGAATCATCCATCACTGGAATTCGTGAAACTATATATACATAAGATACTAAGTCTAATCATATTCTTTCTGTTAGTCACAAGCAAGATAACAGCAATGAACAGGGACACCATATATTATGAGTGTCTAGATGAACTCTCGTTTGATACTATTCCATATATGGTAAAAGACCAAGCATTTCTTGATGGACTTAATGAACTCCAGCTGATGCTTAATGGCAAGAAACCTTATTCTCTGAAGAGAGCAGAGTTTATCGTTGAGTGGGCATATTCTGGTAGCAATATGAATTACGAGAAATTCTGCCATGACATTGACAGTGTAGCGTATATATTAAAGCGATTTATTGAAGTGAATAATAACGCGGACTATATATATGGTAGACAATGGAACGTAATGAGACGATTAGGATATGATTATTTGGAATCAACAACAGGTACATTTTTTTAGATAATAATGGTATGAAAAAAACATTGTGTTTTCTTGCATTTATTTTACTATGGCAACTTGAAATATATTGCCAGAATAACGAGGATGTTTTTGATGAATTCGGGTGTGTTTATACTCAAGTAAACGATTCTACAATATCGTATTGTACAAAGAAAGGAAAAAAGCATGATGTAAAATTAAAACAGATTACATTTGCAGATGGGGAAAATGTATTGGTGGACTACTTAAAGAAAGAGTATTATAAGCCTGGACCAGGTGATGATGATTACCCTTATAGGGTGTTTTTCTTCATTCTTTTTGACTCCAGATTAAAAATCAAAGAAGTTAGAGGCTGTGTATTGCCATTTAATCAATATACAGAATCCAAGAAGAAACGTGTTAAACAATATATTACAGGACTACAAAAGACAAAGAACAGATGGAAGAAAGAATCAATACAAAAGTGGTATGTATATTCGTTTAGTTTTGTTACAGATTAATATAAACGGAGTGTGGAGAAAGCATTGATGGGATATTGAAAACGAAACCAAAGAATAACGAATATGAGAAAAGTTAATCCATTGGAACCACAAAAGATTATCACAATGATGCTCTTTCTTATGAGCATTTGCATAACAGTATCTGCCCAAAGCCCATACGCTATGTTTGGAGATAAATCTAAAATGCTCGAGGCAAAGAGCGATCCTGTTCCAAGCATATATCGTGTAGGAGTACAATCAACTAATGGAGAAAGCCTTTATGCGGACTTTGACATGAAAAAAGGTCTGGCTACATTGTATGATGCAGAAGGTAACATTCTCCGACAAGATAGCATCAATGAAAACACGAAGGCGATGTTTACCACCATTGACCCTCATGCAGAGAGTTACTACAATTTGAGTCCATATAGCTATTGTGGAGGAAATCCTATTAACAGGATTGACCCAACGGGAATGGATTGGTATCAAAATAACCAAACATTATATTATACTTGGTATGATGGAGATGGAGCGAGAGAGGAATTTACATATATTGGTGGCAAAGGCAGTGTCCTTGGTGAAGAATTTGAAAATATATTAAATAATGTACTCTGTGGTGAAGATGGTTTGGGATTAGAGAGCCTATATAGTAATGGTTTTACGTTTGATATAGCACCAATTGACAAAGGAGGATTGATAGGTTCAAAAGAACGTGGCTGTTTTTTTTTTGACGAATATGTGAATGGTTCTGGACCAGAGCTTACGGTCCTATTAGACCTGAGTTCGGGATAAGTTAAGTCTCTTGTATAGAAACGAATCTTACTTTCATGGACGTGATGATTCGGTCCACAGCCAGATAGCTATGAACAATATCTATTCATGTAAAGAATATTTCTGCTTATTTTAAAATTGGAAGGCAGTTGTCGTTTGCATCAATACAGAAGTCTATATTGATTGACGGCTTCTTCTCGAAGAAGCTGTATGCAACCAATACAGAAAGTACATTCATACAAAAATTATAAACGTTTCGGTGGCGGGAGTGTACCAGTTGTGCCACGTTTTTGAGTTCGTCATTTATTGTCTCTATTACAGATCTTTTGCGCAGCAGTATCTTATCATAAAGAGGTATCAGCTTGTTCTTCATATTGCACTTCAGACCCGTTACCAGGTTGATGCCGTCATTGAAAAGACGATCGAACAATTTCTGAGAGATATACCCCCTATCAGCAAACAACTTGCCGAATACATTGTCACTCAGACGGTTAAATACATCCTCGTTTCTATCATCAACATTGGCCTTTGTAAGCATGAAATTGAGCAGCTCGCCTCTTTTACGCATTCCGGAGCAAGTGCAGTCAGTTTTT
>ERZ780151.818-NODE-818-length-27659-cov-2.810136_pt1 | contig 27659 bp, 17 predicted proteins | sample MGYA00510983_ERZ780151 | MGnify/ENA primary metagenome ERZ780151 (study PRJEB29588, sample SAMEA2144623) | human gut metagenome | biome: human gut; feature: human-associated habitat; material: faeces | place: Denmark | collected 2008/2010 ... | reverse complement strand
AGACTTATAAAAAAGATTAACAACAAACTATGCACTTAGTTGCGGAATTAAGGAAGATGGAAAAATCAAGGACCAAGTCGTACAGATGAGCGGCCTGGTGTTTCGAGATAACCACGGCATCCAGCGGAGCAATCATATAGAGACGTCTATCTTAGAAGCTTCACTCAACGAATGGCACTACGACAAGTTCGGCATCATGAGGCAGCATTTCCATGGCAAGGAAGACAATACTGGCTTTCAGGTGATGCACGAGGTACGCCCAGCTCTCATGTTTTCTATCGCTACTAAAGGATTCGGATCCAAGAACGTCTACTCCGGGGAAGGACAGAGCCAAGAGCTTTTGTGGCGGACGGGTGATGCCAACCTCTGCTTTATCAGCGGTGAGGGAGGGCTGAACGTTAATCTTAGCCGCAACCTATCACTCGACATTCTGAGCATCGTCATCCCACAACAATTTATCGAAAATCTCATGGGGTACAACGCACAGGTCTTCGAGTCGCTGTCCGTCTTTACCCATTGCCACGACAACACGCACGTCTTCCTCAACGAAAACCGGCCGATGGAGAAGGCCGTCATCCGTGCTGCAAACGACATTGGCCAGGCTCATCTGATGGGGCGTAATGCTTACCGGTACATGGAGTCGAAGATCATCGACTGCTTCTCCGGCTTCCTTGACCCTGACAGTCTCTCCCCCGGGAGCGGTTACACCAGCCTGCTACTCCGCGACAAGATGCACGACGCCAAGGACCTTATCCTCTCCCATTACCAGGACATGCCTTCCCTTCATGACCTTGCCGCCATGGTAGGCACCAACGAATGTACGCTGAAGAAAGCCTTCAAGCAGGAGTTTGGCACCACCGTCTTCCAGTATCTCTTCGATTACCGTATGGACTTAGCCATCCGCTATCTCCTCGACACAAGTCTGCCCATAGCAGAGGTCGGGACCAGGCTGGGCTATGATTATCCCAGCCACTTCTGCACGGCCTTCAAGCGAAAGTATGGGATGAGCCCTACGGAATTTAGAGCAAGTTGAATAAATCTGTTTCACCTATTTATATTATCTTTGCAGGCGCATGAGTACTTGTAACATAATCGTAACATCTTTGACACAGCCGTAAAATATCCTTGTGGTAATTTTGCGGGCAGAAAGACAAACATGAAAATGGCAGAAGGAAATTACAGAATACTCGTTGTAGACGATGAGGAAGACTTATGTGAGATTTTAAAGTTCAATCTTGAGACAGAGGGCTACAAGGTGGTGACGGCCAACTCTGCTGAGGAGGCGCTCACGCTGGATGTTGGTTCGTTCGACCTCTTGCTGCTCGATGTGATGATGGGTGGCATGTCGGGCTTTGCCATGGCACGCAAGCTGAAGGCCGATGACTCTACGGCCAACATCCCCATCATCTTTCTCACGGCGCGCGACACCGAGAACGACACGCTCACCGGCTTCAATCTGGGTGCCGACGACTATATTTCCAAGCCCTTCTCCATACGTGAAGTGCTTGTGAGGATAAGGGCTGTGCTGAGGCGTTCGGCCGAAGTACAGGTGCAGAAGCCCCATGCCGTGATACGCTATCAGGGTTTGGAGCTCAACCTCAACAAGAAGACGGTGAGCATAGACGGCACCGACGTGCCCTTTACCAAGACCGAGTTTGAGTTGCTCAAGCTGCTGCTTGAGGAGCGTGGCCGCGTCTTCAGCCGTCAGGAACTTATAGACAGAGTGTGGCCCAAGGACGTTTTGGTGCTCGACCGCACAGTAGATGTTAACATAACCAGGCTGCGCAAGAAGATAGGGCGGTTTGCCAAGTGTATTGTGACGCGCCTGGGCTTTGGATATTATTTCGATGCATAGACTGCCAATAGGTAAAAAACTGTATCTCAGTGTGATGGCTATATTCTTGATTTTCGCCGTCGCATTCATCGCGTTCCAACAAAGGAGGGAGAAAGAATTCAAGATTGAGATGCTCAACATCCAGCTGCAAGACTATAACAAAGCCGTGCACGAACTGCTCATGGCTGGCGCTCAGCCTTATGACAGTGTGCTGACCGGCTATCTGAAGCGCAATCCTAAACGCGACTTGCGTCTCACCTTGGTGACGACAAAGGGCATTGTGATATATGACAATAAGGAGAACAGTAGCAAGCTTGACAATCATGCCCGCCGTAAAGAAATAGCCATGGCTTTGAAAAACGGCTCGGGATATGTCATTGACCGGCGCAGTGCCACCATGAAGAAGCAGTTTTTCTATTCGGCCACCTACTTCCGCGATGACGGTCTGGTTATTCGCAGTGCGCTACCTTATAACAACAACCTCACCAAGTCGCTCTCTGCCGACCAGCATTACATCTGGTTCGCCCTCGTGGCCATTATCATCCTCACCTTGGTGCTCTACCGATTTACTAACCGGCTGGGCGAGAACATTCGCAAGTTGCGTGTCTTTGCCAGCCGTGCCGACCACGGTGAGAGCCTTGATACCGACGACCTGATGGGCTTTCCGGATGATGAGTTGGGAGAGATAGCCGAGAAAATCATCAAGATATACTGGAAACTGGAGAAGACAAAGAAGGAACAAGACGTGCTGAAAAGACAGCTCACGCAAAACATAGCCCACGAGTTGAAGACACCCGTGGCCAGCATTCAGGGCTATCTGGAGACCATATTAGACAATCCTAATATAGATGAGAAGACGCAGAAGGTGTTCTTGCAGCGCTCCTTCGCGCAGAGTCAGCGGCTCACTTCACTGCTGCAAGACATCTCTACGCTCAACCGCATGGACGACGCACGCGACTATATGGACTTCGACGTGGTGGACATATCACGCATGGTGAGCAACATCACCCACGAAACGGCCTTGCAACTGCAAGAAAAAGGCATGACTTTCCGCGACAAGCTGCAGCCGGGCATACGCGTGCATGGCAACCAGTCGTTGCTCTACAGCGTGTTTCGCAACCTCACCGACAACGCCATTGCTTACGCGGGCGAGGGCAAGACCATCACGCTGAGTGCGTCGGAGGATGAAGATTATTGGTATTTTGTTTTTCAGGATAATGGAGTGGGCGTGCCGCCGGAGCATCTGCCACGGCTCTTTGAGCGCTTCTACAGAGTAGAAGGGCCGTTCGCGCAAGATGGGCGGCACGGGCCTGGGCCTGGCCATCGTGAAGAACGCTGTGCAGCTGCATGGTGGCAGGATTAAGGTAGAGAACCGCCAGGAGGGTGGCTTGCGCTTTAGCTTCTCGCTGAAGAAGTAGGCCCCGGTGCCAACAGTTTTTGCCTTCATGGCCCGTCTGGGCCTTGTCGCCATGCCGCAGAAGCCCTTCGGGCACCCCAAATAGCCCAGCGCATGGCCCGGTAAGGGCCAGTCAGCAAAGACATTAGAGCTTTTCTGTTTTCAGATAGGTCTTTCGGTCATTTCAAAATGCCCCATTTTGCAAGCCGAAAGTGCCTATTTTGCCGTTCAATAATGCCTGTTTTGCAAAGTAAAAACGGCATTGTGAAGAGACCATGACTATGCCTTTACAAGCGAAGATAGGTTTTACTATAAAATCTCACGATGAGCTTTGAATTGTTTTCATGCGCTTCTTATTTCATGCCCGAGTGTGTTCTTTTTTATCAAATAAAGCGTATTATTGCCCAAAAATCACAGAATTTATCAAAAATCAAAGTTAAATATTCCTTTCTGTTTCTAAATTTGCAGAGTTAAAAGTTAATCTATCTGCCTCATTTTAGTTTATTTATTCTAATACCAGGGGCTAAAATGCTAATTTAAACGGTATGTATTATGAACCTTAAAACGAAAAGAATGATTTTGGCATCGTCGTTGTGCTGCTCTTTTCTGATTGCTCATGCTCAGAAAACGCTCACAGGAACGGTGACAGATGCTAATGGTGAGCCTATGATAGGCGTCAGCCTGCAAGTTGACGGCACCAACATAGGCGGTGTGACCGACTTAGACGGAAAGTTCAGCATCACGAATATTCCTGAAAAGGGAACGTTGAAGGTGAGCTACGTGGGCTATAACGACCAACGCATACAGCTCACTGGCAAGCCCGTTATTAACATTGTCATGCAGGAGTCGCAAAACTCTCTCGACGAGCTTGTCGTAGTGGGTTACGGCGTTATCAAGAAGTCTGACCTCACAGGTTCAGTAGGTAGCGTGCACTCAGGCGACATTACAGAGAAAGGCTCTACCAGTTTGGCAGGTAGCTTGCAAGGCTCCGTGGCCGGCGTTAACATCACGCAGTCGTCCAGCAGGGCTGGCGACAGCTTCACCATGCAGATACGTGGCAAGAGCTCTTTGCAGGGCGGACAACCTTTGTATGTTGTAGATGGTATTGTGTGTGACAACATCGACTTCCTCAACCCCATGGATATAGAGAAGGTAGACATTCTGAAGGATGCCTCGTCTACGGCCATCTATGGTTCGCGTGCCACCAATGGTGTGCTTATGATAACCACCAAGAAGGGAGCGGCCATGGGTTCAGAAACCAAGGCTACCATTAGTTATGACGGCTATTATGGCTTCAAGTCTACGGCCAACATGCCCGATTTTATGTCTGGTCGCGACTGGATGAAGTGGCGTGTGATGAGGTACTACACCTCTAAGCTGAACGCCGCAACGGGCGAAACAGCCTGGACGCTCACCGATGCCAACTATAAGTTGGCATGGTGTAACTACAGTCCGCGTTGGCAGGATAACTTTAAGAACAACACGTTTACAGACTGGCCCGAACTGGTTACACGCAACGGAGCGGAGCAAAACCATTTTGTGAACATTACAGGAAGCTCAAAGAACCTGAACTACAGAGTTGCCTTGGGCTACCAGAACGAGAAGGGCGTCTTCTATGACGACTATGAGCGTTGGAACATGAAGGCCAGCCTGGACCATCAAATCAACAAGCACTGGCGTACGGGAGCATCTATCAACCTGGCCACATCGTCTAAGAGCAGCGGCAGTTATAATGCCATTGTCAACGGTTTCCGCATGTCGCCCCAAATGGATGCCTTCTATTGGGACGGTGAGAAGGCCGGCCAGCCCATCACGCAGCCGGGCAAGGATGTTGCCATATATCCCAACGGCGGCGGCCCGACCTCTACGCTGAACCCCATCGTAGACCGTGAGAACTCAAAGGATCGCACGCGCAGCTATGACGCTCTGGGCAACATCTACTTGCAATACTCGCCCATCGAGGAGTTGATATTCAAGACCACGCTGTCGCCTATGTATAACAAGAAGCACCGCGGACAGTCGTATGGCGCCTTGTCGCAGGCCCGCTTCAACAAAACCAATGAGGCTATCAAGGCCAATGACGAGATATTCTCATATACATGGGACACGCAGGCCAACTTCATCAAGCGCTGGGGCGACCACTCGCTCAACGCCCTGGCCCTCTTCAGTGCCTATCAGCAGCGCACGGAAGGTGACGGCATCGACGTGACGGATATGCCATTCGACGTAGACTGGTATAACATCGGGTCGGCCTCTACCGTGGAGAATAAGTCGAGCTATTATGAAAAAATCACTATGCTGTCGTGGGTACTGAGAGCCAACTACGACTATCTGGGCAGGTACTATCTCACCGTATCGTCTCGTTGGGATGGCAGTTCGAAGTTCCAGAAAGACAACCGCTGGGGCATGTTCCCCTCTGCTGCCTTTGCATGGCGCATCTCTGAGGAGCCGTGGATGAAGAACACGCACAAGTGGCTGAGCAACTTGAAGCTGCGTCTGAGCTATGGCGTAACAGGTAACAACGGCATGGTAGGTCCTTATCAGACCCAGCTGCTGGCCAACCAAAAGTATTATTACAACTTCGGAAACACCATTGCCAACGGCTATGGCTATGAACTGGCCAACACAGACCTTACTTGGGAAAAGACCAATGAGTTTGACGTGGGTTTGGACTTCGGCTTCCTCAACAGCCGCATCAACGGTTCGGTAGACTTCTATTCACGTACATCTAAGGACCTGCTCATGGAGATGGAGACTCCGTTGGAGATGGGCTCGGCCACAGGTGCTATATGGGGCAACGTGGGTAAGGTGAGAAACACCGGTGTAGAGGTGCAACTCAACACCGTGAACGTTAAGAACAAGGACTGGATGTGGACCACCAACTTTACGTTTGCGTACAACCACAACGAGATATTGGAGCTCAACGGCGGCAAGCAAGACCTTACCGGTAACGGCTGGTTCATCGGTCAGCCTATCGATGTGGTGTATGGCTACGTGCCCAACGGCATCTGCATGGCCGAGATGGCCAAGGCCTATGCCGCTGACGCCTCTAAGAAGACCAAGTTTTATGAGGGCGAGTATATGGTGAAGGATATGAACAACGATGGAGTTATCGACCCCACCGACCGCCGCGTGCAAGGTCACAACGACCCCACATGGACCGGAAGCCTTAACTCAGAGCTCAAGTGGAAGTACATAGACTTCTCGTTCAACATCTACACCAGTCAGGGCAGCCGCGTCTACAGCCCCTTCATGGCAGAGTTTACAGACTATAGCCAGCGAGGCATGCAGCGTCTGAAGATGGACTTCTACACCCCGGCCGGCGTGCAGCTGCTGGGCGATGACGGTGAACTATACACCACCACGGAGGCTCACTATGGCAATTATCCTTTCCCAACCAATGGCGGAAACAACAAGGGTGCAGGTCAGTTCTGGGTTTCTGGCAAGACCGGCACACAGTATTTTGTTAACAACTCGTTCACCAAGATAAAGAACATCACCCTTGGTTTCACCTTCCCCAAGCAGTGGATTAGTCCGATAGGGCTCTCTTACCTGCGCTTCTACGTGAATGTGGTCAACCCCTTCGTCATCACAGGCTACAAGGGTTTCGATCCTGAATGGGCAGGCTCAGCCATCAACGACGGCACAGGCGGCCCTGCATCAAGGAGCTTCCAGATTGGACTTAATGTGAAATTCTAAACTATCAAGCACTATGAAAATCAAATATATTCTGGCAATAACCCTTGCAGCAGCTCTTTCGACAGGCTGCTCAGACTATCTCGACCAGGACAACCGGTCGAACGTAGGAGCGGTTGACTTCTACCAAACGCAGAAAGGCTTTGAGAGTCTCACCAACAGTATGTACTCTTCATTGCGCTCTCTGTACAACATCTCACCTCTGACGCTTACTGCCGGCACCGACCTCTACGGTGACGGAAAGACGTCGGGCGTGGCTATGAACTATTATCAGCAAACAGCTACAGAGGGAAATATCCTCACGTTTTATACCAACTTCTATAAGTCTATACAGCTGGCCAACAGCGTCATCACCATTGGAAAGACCACGGCGGAGTCTGGCGTAAGGCAGCAACACATAGATGAGGCCCGTTTTGTGCGCGCATGGAACTATTTCATGCTGGCGCAGCTGTTTGGCAAGGTGCCTCTCACAGAGGATATGTATGCCACGGCACAGATGAACTTTGAGCGCAACAGCCTCAAGGAGGTTTACGATTTTATCATCTCAGAGCTAGAGTATCTGGCCAATAGCTCGAGCTTGCTCGATCGTTCGGCTTCCGGCCCCGGACGTGCCAATAAGCGTGCTGCGCGGCTGTTGCTGGCCAAGGTGTATCTCACCAGAGCTTATCTGGACGGTACGGGCTATGAGGCACAAGAAGAGAACATCGCTCAGGGAAGCGATTTCCAGAACGCAGCCAAGTATGCTGAGCTGGCTATAGCAGGCGAGACACCGTCTGTTTCTATAGAGAATGCGTTCGACGTGAACAACGAAGACAACGGCGAAATATTCTGGTCTGTGCAGTTCAGCTCTAATACGATGGAGTCGCCGAGCAATGACGGCAGCTATCAGCAGGCACAGTTTGGCTCTTATCTGGGTGGTTCGGAGATGCCCTTGACTAAGGCTATCGACGGCAACGAGTCGCCTTTCCTCAGACTCATCAAGATGTACACCAGAGGTGACGGACGTCTGGAGCAGACTTTCATGCTGGAACTTTATGGCACAAGCGTGCAAAAGGGCGGCATACAGTATTTTAACTACTACAAGAGCCCAACATCGCCCATCCTTGCCTACTATGCTCCGGCATGGGCTACTGATGCTGACATAGCAGCATGGAAGGCCGATGACCCCAATCATCAGAAAGCAAATACCATCATCACCAAGTCGGTTGCTACCAAGGAAGAAGGTGGTATAGGCCCCTCTACGCAGGAAGGCGCAAGCTGGAGCGAGCGCAGAAGCATGGACGTGGGCGTGCCTTGCATCAAGAAGTTTGACGACTATACCGATGCCTCTATAGGCAACCGCTCTTCTTCTTGCAGCACTCACGATGTTGTGCTGGCCCGTCTGGGCGAGGCCTATCTCATTGCTGCCGAGGCCTACATGCAGATGGGCAACAAGGCAAAGGCCGCTGAGCTTATCAACACGCTGCGTAAGAGACCCGGAACCATTAAGGAGGGCTATCAGGCAGCTATGACAGTGACGGCTGATGACATGAACATCGACTTCTTGCTCGATGAGAGGGCACGTGAGATGGCCGGCGAATATGTGCGCTGGTTTGACCTGAAGCGCACCCATAAGCTGGTGGAATACGTAACAAAATATAATGAAGATGGTGTTACGGAAGACCAGATGAAGGGTGGTGACGGCAAGTATAAGATACTCAGACCTATACCACAGAGCGCACTCGATAAGAACCAGATTGCCAATGAGCAGAATCCGGGCTATTAAGCAGCAGTGACGGCTTATCAGTCCGTGGTAAGGTTTGATTGGAATAAGCAGATAAAAAAGCCTCCTATAGCTCTCTGAATGGGCTATAGGAGGCAATTGTTTTTGTCATTGTTGCTTCATCCTAACTTCGCCATTGCGTCACTCTAAAAGGCTATAGGAAATCTAATACAATTTGGAAACATAAGCGGTTTTGAAGTAGCTTGCTTAAGCCAATAGAAGATTGGCTGAGCTGAGATTTTGCTTTTTTTGCATACTTGCATTTAACTTTCATCCACTTGCGGCATCATAATTATAAAGAAACGAAAACAACTGTCATTTGGAAATTCTGATAGACGACAAAGATATAGTGGGGATGCTCCATTCGGAAGGTGGCAAGGAGCGTGGCTTCAGGCTCCTTACCGGCAAATACGGCAAGGCCTTGTATTGGCACATACGTCGTATCGTGGTGGGGCATGACGATGCAGAGGATGCTTTTCAGGAAACGTGCATCAAGATATTCAGCACCATTCAGCAGTTGCGCGATGCCTCGATGCTCAAGCCCTGGATATACCGAATAGCCACCAATGAGGCCATAAAGCTTTTGCGCAGGCAAGTACACCTTTTTCAGAGTATAGACGACCTGGGTTATAAGCTGGCCGACAAGCTGGAGGAAGAAAAGCCGGTAGATGCCCAAAGGGCTGAAATGGTTTTTCAGCGGGCTCTGCTCACCCTGCCCACGCAGCAGCGCATAGCCTTCAACATGAGGTATTATGACGAAATGCCTTATGAGCAGATAGCCAAAGCTACGGGCAAGAATGTATCTACGCTCAAAACGAATTATCATTTGGCAGCAGAGAAAATTAAGAAATATATAAAGGAGAACGCATGATGAACAAGTCAGATAAAAGAATCGAAGGACAAAAGCCGCTCATGCCCCAGTTGGATAAACATGAAGGCGTGCAGCAGAAAGCTCCCAAAAGGGGGAAGGTGTTCAGTGAGACTGACAGCTATCTGATGGATTTGGTGTCACGATCTACTGATAATGCCATACTCACCGTGCGCAAACGGCAGGCTCGCCGGAGTTGGACTCTGCGCATTACAGGTGTTGCCGCAGGCATAGCAGCCATCTTTGCGCTGGTGTTCAGTATGATGCCGGGGCAGCTGAGCCATACCGACGAGGTGCCAAACACCGGCGTGGCTCAGGTGAGCAAGCCTGTAAAGCCCGTGACAGAATCAGTTGCGATGCCCCAGCAGACGGTAGAGGATGTTAAGGAGCAGACCCTGACTGCCTCGCGGAACGTGGTTGCCAACAAGCCTAAGCACCATGCCGTCACAAGTGAGAAGGCATCGGCAGAGCACAAGAGTCCGATAGATGAGTTTCTGAACAATATATCGGATGAGGACGCTGAGGAACTTGCATACTACAGTACACCAGAAATTCCGGAATATTAATTATATAATGTTCAATCTTAAAAACAGAAGATAATGAGAAAAGCAGTATTGTTGATACTCTTGTGCGCGACAACCTTAACGGTATCGGCACAGACAGATGGCTTCTTGGAGAAGCTTTATCAGGCCAAGCTGGCAGAGATGGTGTTGCAGCTGAACCTGTCGGACGAGCAGAAAGCTAAGTTTGAGCCTGTATACAGGGCTTATAATGAGGAGATGCACAAATCGTTTGGTATGCAGAGGAAAGTGCGCAAGCCCCAAACCGACAAGAAAGGACCAGACGATAAGGCGCAGAATGTCAACCGCCCCAAGCAGCCAAAGGATGTGAAGACGGTAGCAGCCAAGATGAAGGAAAGGCTGGAGCACCAAAAGGCAGCCATCGACGTGCGCATCAAGTATGTAGATGAGTTTGCCAAAGTGCTGGATGGCAATCAGCTGTCTAAGTTCTGGCAGGTAGAGAATCAGATGCAACATAAGTTTTTGCAACGCCGTGAGGGGCGCAAAGGCAAGCCGGGTAAACGCCCCGTGCCTGCTTCCCGTCAGCCAAAAGCCGTACAGGCTGAGTAAGAGGAAGGGTATTGGTATAACAAAAAAATAGACAAGCCTTGGTCACTAGCTGGCCAGGGCTTGTCTGCTTTACAGCCTCTTGGTTGATAAATAAAAAAAGGCATCACCCTAGGTGGGCAATGCCAGTTGTTATCCTTAACTTAAAGAGTCTAAAATCTTGGGAAGATTATTTTAGAGAGGGTATTCGTCGAAGGCGTAGAGCACAGTAGAGAGATACCTCTCACCCGTATCAGGCAGCAGAGCTACCACACGTTTGCCCTTGTTCTCCGGACGTTTAGCTATCTGAGCTGCTGCAAAGGCGGCTGCACCAGACGAGATGCCTACGAGCAAACCTTCTTGTTGTGCCAGTTGGCGGCCTGTCAGAATGGCCTGGTCATTCTCTACTTCAAATATCTCGTCGATGACATTGGGGTCGTAAGTCTTTGGCACGAAGCCGGCTCCGATGCCCTGTATCTTGTGAGGGCCACTCTTTCCGCCGCTTAGCACAGGTGATGCGGCAGGCTCTACGGCCACTACCTTTACATTGGGATTTTTCTCTTTGAGCCGCTTGCCGATACCTGATATGGTGCCACCGGTACCTACGCCGGCTACGAAGATATCTACTTGGCCATCGGTGTCGCGCCAAATCTCTTCACCGGTAGTCTCGTAATGCTTGCGGGGGTTGGCCGGATTCTCAAACTGTTGCAGGATGATGGAGCCTGGAATAGACTCATGCAGCTTCTTGGCAGCCTCTATTGCGCCTGGCATACCGTCCTTGCCGCTGGTGAGCTTCACAGTAGCGCCGTAAGCCTTTACCAGGTTTCTGCGCTCTATACTCATAGTTTCGGGCATAGTGAGGATGAGCTTATAGCCCTTTACAGCTGACACGAGTGCCAGGCCTACGCCTGTGTTGCCACTTGTGGGCTCGATGATGGTAGCTCCGGGCTTGAGCTTTCCGCTCTTCTCAGCATCCTCTATCATAGCCAGGGCGATGCGGTCTTTCACGCTTCCACCGGGGTTGAAAGACTCTACCTTTACCACGATGGGTGTGTCGAGGCCTTTGAATTTTGAGAACTTGCCCAGCTCAAGGAGGGGCGTGTTACCTATTAAATCTGTTAATTGTTTTGCTATTTTTGTCATACTTCTTTTTTTTATTATGTTATTTATTTTTCGTTCTTAACTGCCTCGAATGCCTGATCCAGGTCGTTGATGAGGTCTTCATAATGTTCTGTGCCTATGCTCAGGCGTATGGTGCTGTCGAATATTCCTTGGTCGGCAGCTTCTTCCTCGCTCAGCTCAGAGTGGGTAGTGCTCTTGGGGTGTATCACAAGGCTCTTCACGTCGGCCACGTTGGCCAGCAGTGAGAATATCTTGAGATGATCGATGAAGTGGAACGCTTTCTGCTCGGAGCCGTCAATCTCGAATGTAAAGATAGACCCTGCGCCATTGGGGAAGTATCTTTCGTAAAGGTCGTGATTGGGATGTGAGGGCAGCGAGGGATGATTGATCTTCTTCACCTGTGGCTGTTGCTTGAGATAGTCTATCACCTTGAGGGTGTTAAACACGTGCCTCTCTACGCGCAGTGACAGCGTCTCAAGTCCTTGCAGCAGTATCCAAGCATTGAACGGAGAGATAGTGGCGCCCTCGTCGCGCAGCAACAGCGCTCTCACACGTGTTGCGAAGGGAGCGGGCAGCTCGCCGAAGCGCAGACCATGATAAGAGGGGTCGGGCTCAGTGAAGCCTGGAAACTTATCGCTCTTCAGCCAGTCGAATGTTCCGCCGTCTACGATAACACCTCCGAGCGAACTGCCGTGTCCTCCTATGAACTTGGTTGCGGAGTGCACCACGATGTCGGCTCCGTGCTCGATGGGCCTGATAAGGTAGGGTGTGCCGAAGGTGTTGTCTATCAACAAGGGTATGCCATGGCGATGAGCAATGTCGGCACTGCGCTCTATGTCGGATATATTTGAGTTGGGGTTGCCCAACGTTTCGATGTAAACCAGCTTGGTGTTGGGCTTGATGGCTGCTTCGAGCTCGTCGTAGTTGTCGGGATCTACAAAGGTAGACTCTATGCCATACTTGCTCAGAGTGTGTGCCAGCAGATTGTAAGTGCCGCCGTATATGGTTTTGCTGGCAACAACATGATCGCCGGCAAACGCTATGTTGGTGATGGCATAGGTTACGGCAGCGGCTCCTGAAGCAACGGCTAGTCCACCTACACCGCCCTCCAGGGCAGCTACACGGTCCTCAAAGACGCCCTGTGTGCTGTTGGTCAGACGACCATATATATTGCCAGCATCCTTCAGATGAAATCGGTCTGACGCGTGTTGGGAGTTGTGAAACACGTAAGAGGTGGTTTGATAGATAGGTACGGCTCTGGCGTCAGTTGCCGGGTCTGCCTGTTCTTGTCCTACGTGCAGTTGGAGAGTCTCGAAATGCAGCTTCTTGTTACTCATTGCTTTGTCCCTTTCTTTTGTTTGGTTGTCCCTTGCCGTGGGCCTTAATGAGAGGTCGGTGAGGAACCGGTTGAACTTGTTTGTTGTTTTAACTGGTGCAAAGGTACGGACTTTCACGCAGTTAGGAAATAGCATGTTTGGGGCATTTGATATACCACGATTATGGTATTTCGTGAATATTATCGGTTATTTGTAATCTAGAGTTGACAATAATGAGCCTTTTCAGCTTCCTCTCATGGTATAAAACAGAGCTGAAAGGAGACCAAAAACAGTTTTGTGAAGCCTAGGATGAGTATAAACAAAGGAGGCCTTGTGAGCCTCCTTTGCGATTATCTGGTAAGTGATAGTTTGAAGTTGAACCCAAAATCGTAAGTAGTGGTGGGGTAGCTGCTTGACGATAGCAATGGGGTGTTGGTCTGCATGTCGTAGTAGAAGCTCATGGTGATGAGTCTGCTCAGCGTATAGTCGGCCGTGAAGCTGAGCTTGAAGGCTGTGTTGCCACTGCTAGCGTCACTCGACAGTGTTGCGATGTCTCGGCTTATGGCAGCCTGCTTGCGGTAGCTCAGGTCTAGTCTGAGGTTCAGGTCACGGTTAAGCCCACCATTGTTATTATTTCTTTGGTTGTTTTGCTGGTTGTTCTGATTGTTCTTTTGGCTGCTACGCACATGCCTTCTGGCGCGTGGACCGAACAAATTGAAGTTGTTAACCTTGTAGCCCATGCCCAGCACCCAGTCTTTTGACTGCGTTTCATTGATTTGCACGCTCGTCATAGAGAGCGACAGCACGCGCGTCTGATTGTATTTCACCCCCACCGTCATATTGTTCTTCAGGGTGAAGTCGATGCCCAGCAGGGGCGAGAAAGCCTCGTTGATGCTCACGGTGGATATGTTATACATAGAACTTGGGATGGGTGCCCCGTCTGTTACGCTTGATATGAAGCCCAGTCCGTTCATGTATTCCTGCCACGTGCTGAAGGTTTGATATGAGCCAATGGCGAAGATGCTCTTGTAAGAGTGGTTGAGCACAACGCTGTTGAACACATCCCTGAACCAAGGCAGGCGTGAGAGCCCATCGTATTTAATGGTCCAGTTGGGCAGCATACGGGTTATGGAGGGGAACAACTCTAGGCTGCTTCCGGGCATACTGGTATAGGCTTTGATGAAGGCGGGTATCATGACGTCGCCGCTGTACTTGCTTACTGTGCCGTTGGCCGGGTCGAACGGTGTGGTGATGCCTGTAGAAGCAGGGTAGGGGGCGCCCTGGTATTGACTCTCCACACGATGCTGGAAGCTCTCAAGTGAGTTGACAAACTTGTCGAAAGTGGCGCTGTGATAGCCATTGTTGGCATTGCCCATGCTCTCGAAGGCCGAACCTAACGACATCGTGGTGATGGTTAGCTGACCCGTTTGTGTGGTGGGGTTGCCGGCATACATATATTGTATGCTCTTCGACTTGGTCTCTGTTCGGCTGGCGTTGAGGTCTATCTTCAGATTCTTTACAGGCTCTAGCGTTACGCGTAGTTGCAGATCTTCAGTCTTGTTTGTCGTAGCCGGTGTTGCCACACTGTCGTTTAGGAGCAACCAGTTGCGCTCGCGGGCCTTGTTGATATAGTTGTCGCCCACCAGGCCAAAGGCAAAGTCAAGCCCAGGCGACATGGCTCCCGTGCCTCTGGTCTGTCCGAAGGCATCGCCTATGGTAGGCATGAAGCCCGGCAGCGACATAGAGTATTGGTTGCGATAAGACATGGTCACGTTGCGCACCATCATCAGTACACGTGCTATGCACTGTGCCGTGCGATACCATCCCTTGTTTTCCAATGGCTCTTTAGGCGTTACGGTGAGCTTGAGGCGTATGGCCGAATCGGTCTTATTGAACAACTTTATCTTGTTGTCGTCTACCTTTCGCCATTTCAGCTTGATAGTCTTGCCACTTTGGTCTTTGGTGCTGACCATGATGCGCCGCGTCTTCTTGTTGTGGGTAACCACGATGCTGGTGTCGGCCTTGATGTTTATCTCGCGCTCATAGCTGTTTTTATGCTTTGGCAACTCTTGCTGCTTCTTGTCTTTCTCTTGTTCTTTCTTGTTCTTGTCCTTGTCTTGCTGGTTGTTTGTCCGTATTCTGTTCATGGCCGATGCTCGTTGGCTTACCATGCTGCTACGTATAGAGCTGTTGCCCGTCTTGTTGAAACGCTCGTTGGTCTTCTTTAGGAAGGGAACGTGGTTGTACAGCTTCTCCAGATTGAATGTACCGTTGATGCTGAGCGTTCTGTTCATGTTGATGGTGTTGCCCAGTGAGGTGCCGTCTTCCAAGTCGGTGCCACGCACCCACGAGTAGGTAGAGTTGTACTGTCCGTTGGCAGTCACCCAGTCGAATATGGGGATAAGGTTGAGCGGCAGCTGGTAAGACAATGTGAAGCTCTGGTTATAGTCGAGCGGTGTACCAAAGTGCCTGATAGAAGTCTTGACCGAGTCTTTCCATGCCTGATAAGCGTCAGGATAGAGCGACTTGTTGATAGGTGTGTAGGGCTCTTCTATCTCAGCATGTGTGGCGCTTTGGAAGTTCATGTGAATGTTCTTGGTGAGATCCCACCGCAAAGAGAAGTCTCTGTTCCACAAAAACTGCTCGCTGAAGGTGAGGGGGAGCTGGCTGTTTTCGGTAGACTCCATGTCTCTTTCCTGCAGTTCGTAGTAGTTTCGGGTCATCTCCGTGTTGAAGGTGAGGTTTTGTGGCAGCCAGTTAAGGCCGAAGCTCTTCAGCAGCGTAAACCATTTGCTACGGCTCTTGATGAGCTTCTTGAAGGGTTCCCAAGCCTTGTAGACCGGTGTCCAGTTGTAATTGATGGCCCCCCGCCAGTTGTCTTCGTTTTCATATACGGTTGTCTCGCCCGATGTGTGCTGGTGCGAGTGGCTGTAGGTGAAGGAGAAGTTGGCCGGATCGTAAGGCATGGGGTGCCTCTTGGTCTGTATGCCCACGCGTGCGTTGGATATAGAGAAGTTTCTTTCTACTGTCTTTGTGACAGCAATCGACTCTATGGAGTCTTTCTCATGGCCGGATAGAGTGCTCAGGTCGTCATCTAATGACATATCTGTGTCGAGCGGATTATACTTCGGCCGGCTTTCATGTTTGGTTACGCTATAATAAAGAGGTATGCTCACCTTAGCCTTGTCGGGGAAGAACTTGCCCAGTTCAAGACTTGTGGTTACGCTATACTGCTTGTCTGTTTCTTGCGAGCGCTCGTTCACGCCCTGCTCCAAACCTCCGAAGCCATCGGTTTGGTAATGGCCTTGTACATTTACGGAGCCCAGGTCTGAGAGTTGCATGTCGAGTGTGCCTTGTGCGGCCCATCCACCTTTGTTGTTGAACTCCTTGAGTCGAAGTTCGTTGAACCACACCTCACCGCTCTTCACTTCGCCTGACAAATTCCTGACACCAATAATCATGGTCTTCACCTCGCCCAGTGTGGGGTTACCCATTATGGTTACCTTATTGGCCGGATGTTCCTCGTCGTAGGCGCTGAACTCTCTGTTATAGCTTGCCGTGCCCTGTGCACGTTGGGCATTTCGCTCTTTCTTGAGCTTGGTGAATACAGAGAGAGGTATGTCGAGCATATTGCTTTCGGGCCAAACCTGCTCGCATCCTTCCCTGCTGTAGGTGTCGTAATGACCGGGAGGCGTCAGGCTCAGAGGTATCTCATACTCGTAGTAGTTGTTCTTATAGTCTGATCCCAAGCGGATGAACATGGCCAGCTGCCCATTGGTCAGATTGGTGGTGTTCTGCTCAAAAGCATTGGCGTGTACAAACATCTGCAGGCGCTTGTATTGTCTGAGGTCAACGGTGGAGTTCTTATAAACGGCTTTCGACTCGCCATAGCCCAAGTTGGTGACGGTCATAGCCAATGCCTGCTCGTTAGACTGCACCAGCTGTGGCTGTGTGGGGTCTTGCTCACGTGTGATGCCTGGAGGCAATACATAGTTTACAGGTGTCTTGTCGTTGTTCTCTTCGATGTTTACGGCACTCACCGACAACGACCCTGAGTTGTTGGCGCTGTTGGTAAGGTTTTGCTCATAGACGCGCCATTCGCCTCTTACCAGGTCGAGGGTACCAAAACGCAGCACCACAGGGCGTGAGAAGCCTGTCAGGAAGATACGCATGAAGCGTATGGATGTGAAGTCGTTGATGTTGCCATAGCGACGCTCGAATTCTCTCAGAGGCACGCGGAACTGATACCACGTCACGGAGTCGCGCTGGCCGTTTCGCAGCGTGGGCACTGTGGTGCGCTTGTCTACGATGAAGTTATTGCCCACAGTGAAGTCTTCCGGCCTTATCTGAACATGATATTCGTAGAAGCGCTCATACTCGTTGAGCGTATAATCTTGGTTGATGTCTTCTACATCAGGGGTTGTCTTATATGAAGTGTCGTACCTTTCAGGGCTTGACTCTGAGTCTGGCGAGTTGCCCTGAGGATTGTTGATGCGCTTGTATCTGTCTAGTATGGACGTGTGTTGCTGGTCGAAGTCGCTTCCTCTGTAGTAGTGATAGTCGTCGTTGGCAGGGTCGTTGAGGATGGCTTGCTTCACAGAATCGTTTGTCACAATGCTGTTAACCGTGTTCAGGAAGTTCTGATACGTGCCCCACGTGCGTTCTTGCTCGTCGGTCAGGCCGTTAAATCCTACGTCTTGCATGGCTCTGCTTCCGCTTGTTGTAGCGAAGGCATAGTTCACGATGGCCTGGTTAGGAACCCGTCCCCAGGCAGTGGTAATGGTCTTGGTTTCTGTTTCCGACGCATTGACAGGCATACCACTTTCATAGAATTTCTTGCCATCGGGCAACACATCCTCGCTCACCTCGCCCAAGTCTATATACATATCGCCTCCATATTCGCTGGCTGTGCCATTGCGACGGGCATAGACAAAGGGGTCCATCAGCCAGAACTCTATGTATTCGATGTTGGCCTGTTCAAAGTCGTTGGTATCCAGCTTGCGCATCATGCCGCCCCAGGTGTGAGCCGGGTTCAGCAAATTGCCGTTATGGTCTAGGTTGGTAGAGAAGTTGTAAGGACCGCGCTCATTGGGATAGAAGGCCAGGTTGAGCACCGGCAGCGTGTTGGTTGCTCCGCTGTAGCTGCTCTGGTCTCTGTTAGGGAAGAGCTCGTTTACATAAACCTCACGAACAAAAAAGTTGCTCAGCTGGTTGAGGTCGCTGCGTATATGGCTTGGCGTTAGCGATGAACTGCGACGGGTGAAGATAGGGTCAACATTATACCATGCCAGCAAGGAACGATTATATCCGCTGCTAAGATCAGTCTTGTCAGCATATTCAGGGAAGTGTGACGACGGCACGCTGGATATAATCCATGATGTGGGTTGTGACACGTCGATGGCATTCTTTGTGTTTTCAAAGTCGTCAAGATAAGAGGCTTTGCCTTGTGTGCCGCTGGCCTGTCCGGCTATGAGCTGCGCAAACTCGGCCTGCAACGATATGCGTGAAGGCTGGGTGACGTGCAGGAAGGGCAGCTTGTCGAGCATGTTGGTTAGCCACTGACTCTCCTTGTTCCAGTTCAGATTGAGTCCCCATATAGTGTTCTTCAGCGGTTCTGCGCCCATAGAGACCTTTGTTGTGAGCGACTGTTCGCTCAGATGCATAAAGGTACCGCCCAGTTGGAAGCTCTTGGAGAAGTCGTATTGCCAGTTAAGTCCGAACATGGTCTTTCGCTCTTGCCCGTAGTCTGTGTTGGTCTCCAACGATACGTTGACAGATGTTCCGGCGTCTATGATGCTCTGGTTGAGAATGGTAACCTCACCCGCATTATAGTCTACGGTATAGTCAGAGCCCTCTGTGAGCGTCACGCCGCCGGCCGTAACCACAACAGAACCTTGCGGGATGTTGTAAGCGCCCAGTGATATGACGTTGGCCGACGTGCCTTTAAACTGTCCGACAAGCATATACTTGTCTTTCTCGGCTATCTGTTTGGCAACGGTCTTTGTAGAGTCATACAGTTCTGTATAAGCATACTTGGCTGCCGTTGTTGCCGGTACTCCTGCTGCAACTAGCTTGTTATAGAGCCCGTTGCCGAAGGGCTCAGCCATGGGGAAGAACACTCTGCCACTCTTCACAGTATAGCCTTCAACATAGTCGAAGTAGCCGTTAGGGTTGGCGCGGGTGTTGTTGTCAAGACGGTCGGCGCCTATCAGTTTGATGATGGTGTTGTTCTTTACTTTGTCTTCTGGTATATAGGATATGTAGACTCCGGTGGTGTCGCTCTGGTATTTTACGTCCAGGCGGAACTTTTCTTTCTCTACATTTGTTGCCAGATAGTACACGTTTTTCATCATCAGGCCCCAGTTGCCTTGATGAGGGTTGTTGCTGGTGTTCTTCAACGATTTGACGAAGAGCGCCTGGTTGGCATCCGTGATGTCGCTAGAGAACTCACCCACCTGATAGGTTTGCCCACCGTAGGTGTACTCATAGGCCACGGCCAACACCTGATCTGTTTGCAGTGCAGTGTTCAGAGAGATGTAGCCCATGGCGGTGTTAACAGTATATTCTGAACTGTTCAGTAGTCTGGCATTGGATAGCTTCTCATAGTCAGACCCTCCGGTCAGCCCCGCACCGTCTAGTTCAGCTGCAGACTGGTCTATCTGTCGGGCGGCGGCGTGGCTCTGGGTCATTGTCTGATACTCGTTGTTGGCATTGTTAGATGGCACCGTTCCAGTTCCTGAGCCCCACAGGTCTGGGCGGCTCACACGCTCGGCTTCGCCCAGGTCGGTGAGTGCTATGAGGTTACGGGTGTTGCTGGTCGTTCCCGTTTTATTGGTCACCCACACCTCTACACGGTTGATGGTGATGCCTGTTGTGAGGTTCGGCAGGGTGCGCATGTAGGTGTCATACTTGTCGCGGAAGTATTGAGAGAGGAAGAAGTGGCGGTTCTCCTCGTAGTCTGACGCATCTATCTCAAAGGGCGTGAGCTGACTGCTGCCCTTGGAGCTGACAGATTTGTTAGAAGACTTCTTCTGCGAAACCACGGTCTGCAGTTTCAGTTTGCCGAATTGCAAGTCGGTTCTGATACCAAAGAGTGAGCTGGCACCCTGCACGAGCGAGTTGTTAGAGGGGAATGACACGTTGCCGGCCTCTACAAGTTTGATGATTTCATCCTCTTTACCCTCGTACTTCAACTTCATGTTCTGCGTGTCAAAGTCCATGGTGGCGTCGGTGTTGTAGTTCAGGTTCATGTTTACCTTGTCGCCTACCTTTCCGTTGACGTTCAGATTTATCTTTTCGTCGAAGTCCATCGTGGTGGTCTTTCGGTTACGAATGGGTAGTGAGGGGTTGTCTATGTTCTTTAAAGTAGCTCCGAACTTCAGCTCGGCAGTACCTTGTGTGCGAATGCGAACGCCACCGGGACCGAATATCTTCTCGGCAGGTCCCAGACTGAAGTGCATGTCGGTGAAGTCGAACTTCTCCTTTCCTTGTGTTTTGAGTATTTCTTGGTTCTTGGCTCTGTAGTAATCGGCAAAACTGTGCTTCAGGCTCCATGCGTTATACTCTTCTGGAGTCATCATCACAGGGGCGGAAATATAAGAGTCACCAATCTTGTTGCCAATCACATAACGGTTCAAGGTGTCATTATATTCCACCTCTTGCTTCAGATTGTCGGGTCGGTTCAGGTCGGCCGGGCCTTGTTCAAGGTCATCTAAAGTGATGGGGGTTGTGCGCTGAATGTGCCATCTGGGATGTAACAGCGAGTCGGGAATAACCTCTTCGTCTATCTCCACCTGCGGCATAGCTACCTTTGCTGTGTCGGGCTTATTGTCCTTCCCCGGCTTGCGATTGTGTGTTATGACGTTCTGCCAAACCACATCGGGCACAATAATATCGCTTGCCATGGCCAGCAGGCTCATGGCAAACAGCGTAATCAGCAGGATGTATGTTTGTTTAAGATGTTGCAAATTATGTCTTCTCTTTCTGTATCCAGGTAAATGGGAAGTTTATTTTATCATTTTCAAGGCTTGTTTCACCACTTGTTCAACGGCCAAGGTGGGTTGCTCGGTGAGTATGGCTGTCACCACCTTGGCAGAAGGAGCGGGCGAGAAGCCTAGCATGGTCAGGGCGCTCACGGCCTCGTCTTTCACGGCAGTGTTGACGCTTGTGCTGCTTGTTGAGGCTACGTGCAACTCATCAGCTATACCACTATTCATTATTTTGTCCTTTAAGTCCACGATGATGCGTTGCGCTGTGCGCAGGCCTATGCCTTTCACCGTCTTCAGCATACGCTCGTCGCCATTGGCTATGACGTTGCACAGCTCAGAAGGTGAGAGTGAAGATAGAATCATCCTGGCCGTGTTAGAGCCCACTCCGCTCACGGTGATGAGCATTCTGTATAGCTCACGCTCCTGCATGGAAGCGAAGCCAAACAGTGTGAAAGAGTCGTCTCTTCCTCCTGCCGACAACACTTCATGAACAAAGAGCTTTACTTCTTTCTTGCCTTGTATTGTTGTATAGGTGTTAAGAGAAATGTTGAGCGCATAGCCCACGCCTGCTGCTTCTACTACAGCCATGGTCGGAATGAGCGCTGTGAGTTCTCCCTTGATATATTCAATCATGATGTTAGCTGATAGCTTATATGCCTTTTTCTTTATAACGTTTGCAAAAAAGTATTATTGTACGCGGCTTTTTGTTTTTGCGTATTATATAATAATAGGAGTAAGAATAAGAAGAGAGCCGCCATGCCTGAAGGGGCTTAGCGGCTCTTACTGATAGTCTGAGGCTTGTGGCCTGCCAATGCTTATTTCTTGTCATAAGCGTGCACCGGATAATCTATGGTGTAGTGCAGCCCACGACTCTCCTTGCGCTCTATGGCCTGACGTGTGATGAGATAGCCCACGTTTATCATGTTGCGCAGCTCGCATATATCTCTTGTAGCTTTGACGCGCTTAAAGAGAGCCTCTGTTTCTTTGTACAGCAGGTCGAGGCGGTCCCACGCGCGCTTTAGTCTGAGGTCTGACCGCACTATGCCCACGTAGTTGCTCATAATCTCACCCACCTCTTTCACGCTCTGTGTGATGAGCACCTTCTCCTCGTTGGTCATGGTGCCCTCATCGTTCCATTCGGGTATCTTGTCGTTGAACGAGTAGTTGTCAACCATTTGCAGCGAGTGCTTGGCGGCAGCGTCGGCATATACCACGGCCTCGATGAGTGAGTTGCTGGCCAGTCGGTTGCCTCCGTGCAGTCCGGTGCACGAACATTCGCCAATAGCGTATAGCCTGTGTATGCTCGATTCGCCGTTCAGGTCAACCTTTATGCCGCCGCACATATAATGGGCCGCTGGGCGCACGGGTATCATCTCCTTTGTGATGTCGATGCCAATCGACAGGCACTTCTGATAGATATTGGGGAAGTGATGCTTTGTTTCTTCGGCGTTCTTATGCGTCACGTCAAGGTAGACATGGTTAAGCCCGTGTATCTTCATCTCCTTGTCTATGGCTCTTGCCACGATGTCGCGTGGTGCCAGCGACAGTCTGGGGTCATATTTCTCCATGAAGGTGGTGCCGTCCGGCAACTTCAGCACGCCCCCGTATCCTCTCATAGCCTCTGTGATGAGGTAGGCGGGGTGTGTCTCACCGGGATGATAGAGTGAGGTGGGGTGGAACTGCACAAACTCCATGTCCTTCACTGTGCCTTTGGCGCGATACACCATAGCCTCTCCGTCGCCCGTGGCAATGATAGGGTTGGTTGTCGTTTGATAAACAGCGCCGCATCCGCCGGTGCACATCAGCGTTATTTTGCTGAGGTATGTGTCAACCTTTTGTGTCTCGGGGTTCAGCACGTAGGCTCCATAGCATTCTATGTCCGGTGTCCGCCTTGTCACCTCCATGCCCAGATGGTGCTGTGTGATGATTTCCACGGCAAAGTGGTTCTCTTTTATCTCTATGTCGGGATTGGCTCTCACTGCGGCCATCAGTCCGCGCTGTATCTCCGCTCCGGTATCGTCTGCGTGGTGCAGAATGCGAAACTCAGAGTGTCCACCCTCACGGTGCAGGTCATAGGTGCCGTCGTCTTTCTTGTCAAAGTTCACGCCCCAGCTCACCAGTTCTTTTATCTGGGCCGGCGCATTGCGCACCACCTGCTCAACAGCTCTGCGGTCGCTGATGTAGTCGCCCGCTATCATGGTGTCTTCAATGTGCTTCTCGAAGTTGTCTACAAGTAGGTTTGTTACTGATGCCACGCCTCCTTGGGCGAAGCGTGTATTGGCTTCATCCAGTGTGGTTTTGCATATCAGGCATATCTTTCCCTTATGCGCACGTGCTATCTTCAGTGCATAGCTCATGCCGGCTACACCGGCGCCGATGATTAGAAAATCGTATTTATATACCATAATGGTTATTGCATAGTTTGTGCAAAAGTAGTAAAATAATGTAAGAAAACGACTTTTCCGATTATTTTTTTGTAATTTTGCACCGTTATGAACAGAATGTTTACGCACAAAGTGTCTGTAGGTGAGGTGTGTGGCGTGATAATCTTTGCTGCCCTCTCACTTTATTTTCTTTGGGGGCGCACGGGCTATAGCGTTTATATCGGCTTGTTCTGCATGTTTATGACATTTGTTAGCATAGAGCGCATCATTCACACCACATATTGCATAACGCCCGATGGCTGGCTCGTGTGCAGCTACGGACGCTTTGGGGGAGTGAAACGGGTGAGGCTCACAGATATCATCAGCATTCGGCGAGTGCCCACAGCGTTCAGGCTCGGCCATTTCATACTCATCACTTATGCAGCCCACCGCATGCTGGCTGTAAGCCCCAGTGATGAAGAAGGCTTTGTGCGCGAAATCAAAAAACGGTTATGAAGTATCTACACATATTGTTATTTCTCCTGCTGACGGTTGCGGCAGGAGCTCAAGAAAATATTGACTCGGTGAAGGTTAGTGCCGACTCTGTTATTGCCGACAGTACCGACACCGATACCATCGACATGCCTGCATTGGCTCTGCCCTGGCCGCAGTCTGCGCAGAAGCGCATTGCCGAACTGCTTGACGACCCCTTCTTTCAAACTACGCAGGTGGCTGTGATGGCTTGGGACCTGACGGCCGACAGCTGCATATATCGCACCAACGAGAGGCAGCGCTTGCGTCCGGCTTCTACTATGAAGGCTGTTACGGCCATTACGGCGCTCGACTTCCTTGGAAATGACTACTCACTGCGCACCGAGTTGCGCTATGCGGGGCAGAAAACAGACTCCACCCGAACGCTTGTCGGTGACCTTTATTGCGTGGGTGGCATGGACCCGATGTTTGGAAGCGACGAATTGAACAACTTTGTAGATGCTGTGAAGGAATTGGGCATCGACACCCTACGGGGTAATATATACGAGGATGTGTCGTTCAAGGATAAAGACAGGCTGGGCAACGGCTGGTGCTGGGACGATGACAACCCCGTGCTCTCACCGTTGCTCTATAAGCGTAAGGCCGATTTTGCCAATCGTCTGCGCGATGCCCTGCGCAACAGAGGCATCGTGATAAGTGGCGGCACGGGCGAGAAGCGGGCTCCGGCCGACAGCAAACAGCTCTGCGTGCGCACCCATCCCCTCACTAAGGTGATGCGTAGGATGCTCAAGGTGAGCGATAATCTCTATGCTGAGGCTGTGTTCTATCAGATTGCGCATCGTGAAGCTGGTGCGGGTGCCACCTATCGGTCGGCTCGAAGGGTGATAGGCAGGCTCATCAACCGCGTCGGCCTTAGGGCAGGTGACTACGATATAGCCGATGGCTCAGGCCTCTCGCTCTACAATTATGTCAGTGCTGAACTTGAGGTGAAGTTGCTGCGCTATGCCTATCAGCACAAAGCTATTTATGATGCTCTCTATCCGCTCCTGCCCATTGCGGGCGTAGACGGGTCGTTGCACAGTCGTATGAAGGGCTCGCTCACGCGCGGCAATGTTCATGCCAAGACGGGCACCGTAGAGGGCATACGCTCGTTGTGTGGCTATCTCACGGCAAAAAACGGCCATGTGGTGTGCTTCAGCATCATCAATCAGGGCGTGCCTGGCAGCTATCAGGCCCGCTTGTTCCAAGACCGTGTGTGCACGGCATTATGCAGATAGACTAACCTACAAATCAAGATATATATGGAGGAGATTAGAATCAGCGTAGAGCATCTCATCAATCTCATGGGTGTCACGGGACCTATGGTGCCTGTACTGCGGCATGTGCTGCTCATCGTGGTAGCCATCTTGCTGGCCTGGCTGTCTGACTTTGTCTGTCGCAAGACGCTGGTGCCCATTGTGATGCACATTACTCGGCGCACTCCTACACAATGGGATGACGAAACGCTCGACCGCAAGCTGCTCATAACGGCTTGCCACATCGTACCGGCTATTGTGGTGTGGAAGCTCTTGCCCATGGTGTTCTATCAATATCCCTTGGTGCGTGAGATGGTAGCCAGGCTTACCGCCGTGTATATCACCCTCGCCTCTGTGCGCCTCATAGTGGGCTTTATCGACCGTTTAAAGGAAAACCGCTCACACCGGGGGTCCAATGCCCGGCAATATCTGCAGTCCTTCTTGGGCATGCTGCGCATCCTTGTCATCTTCATAGCCGTCATCGTGGTGGTGGCCATATTGCTGGGCAAAAATCCTATGAGCCTCTTTGCCGGACTGGGTGCCACATCGGCCATACTTATGTTGGTGTTTAAGGATACCATTGAGGGCCTTGTGGCTGGTGTAAGGCTCACCAGTAACAACATGTTGCACGTGGGCGACTGGATAACGGTGAGTACGGCTGGCATCAACGGCACCGTGACTGATATAACCCTCACCACGGTGAAGGTGCGCCAGTTTGACAACACCATCATGACAGTGTCGCCGCTGACGCTCGTCAATGGCTCGTTTCAGAACTGGAAAGGTATGCAGCAGAGTGACGGCCGACGTGTGCAACGCTGCGTTTATTTCGACTTTCGCAGCGTGAGGGTAGCTGATGAGAGCATCCTGTCGGCCTTGCGCCAGCGCAAGCTGTTGCCCGATGATATGTTGCAAGAGCCTAACGTCATCAACATGTCGCTCTATCGTGCGTTCATAGAACGTTTCCTGGCACAGCACGACAAGGTTAACAACAAGATGACGCTCATGGTGAGGCAGCTGGAGGCCACGCAGTGTGGCTTGCCTCTGGAGTTTTATTTCTTTGTGAAGGATAAGGAGTGGACGGCTTACGAACACGACCTTGCCGACATCATGGAGCACATCTATGGTTTTGCCCCGTTGTTCGGACTCACCATCTATCAGCAATATCCTGAGCAGTAATGTCCTTAGCGAACGATGAAACCCGACAGTCAGGCCTTTCGGCAAGCGGTTTATGATGTGGTGCGGGCCATTCCTCCAGGTCGTGTGCTCAGCTATGGCGTGGTGGCCTCATTGGCAGGCTGGCCTAACCATGCCCGCCAGGTAGGGCGTGTGCTGGCCCATGTGCCCAGTAGTCTGGGCCTTCCCTGCCATCGTGTGGTGGGCAGCGACGGTCGTCTGTCATCCGTCTTTCCCGCGCAGCATGAACTGCTTGCCCGCGAGCATGTGGCTTTCCGCCCCAACGGAAAGGTAGACATGCGCCATTTCGTATGGCAGTACGACCAAAGTTTATAGCCATATTCAGCTCAGAGGATGCACCATCACATAGATAGATGTCGCATCCTCTCAATCTTGTATCATTCTTATATCAGCATGGCCCGTGGCCATGGCTCGCTGTTGAGAACCGGCTTGCGATCGGAGCCGTTCATTTGTTCGTCAGCACAAGGGTTGCGTTGTTCCACCCGTCGGCCTTCGAGAAAGGAATGTCGGTGTAGGTCCTGCCCTGAAACTCTATCTTCACGCACCGTCCCGTGCGCTCGTCAGCCGTGCCCGCAAAGGGAAACGTCCAGTAGGCAGTCATCACGTGTGGCTGGTAATTGCCGAAGAGATAGTCGCTCACTATCTCATAAGTTATCGCCTCCACATCATTGTGCTTGCTGTCAGAGAATATGGGATAAGCCAGATACCATATACCGCTGATTTTGTTTCCGTACAGCTCGTTGAGCATGTCATCATAAGGCTTGTTGTCTGAGAGCTTTGAGTATATCTTAAAGTATTTCCGCTCCACCACGCACGTTCTGGCTTTCTCTACGGGCTCGTTCTTTGGATCCCAATCTCTTTTAGGAACGTCACGCAAAAGGTCATTACCCAAACTGTCTACGAATCCAACGCGCAGAGAATGATAATAACACTGCGGACTATCTATGCCATCATGATGAAACCAGTTAACTATAGCGTCACATGAAGTGAAAAGCAACATCGAGCAAAACAATGTTAATTTACACAAAAGCTTAGGCAAGTGCTTAGTAACGAATGAAAAATGATGATTCTCCATAATAATAAGATTAATATTCGTTTTTATGTTAGTATCTTGAAATATAGAAAACCTTTCTTGAATGTTTGTAATTTCCAGATGGTATATTAGTATTGTCACCTCAAATCCGCAACCCTACTAAAGTCTCAGAGCGTTGCGGCCCAAACCGCCAA
>ERZ780151.801-NODE-801-length-27997-cov-2.964498_pt1 | contig 27997 bp, 21 predicted proteins | sample MGYA00510983_ERZ780151 | MGnify/ENA primary metagenome ERZ780151 (study PRJEB29588, sample SAMEA2144623) | human gut metagenome | biome: human gut; feature: human-associated habitat; material: faeces | place: Denmark | collected 2008/2010 ... | reverse complement strand
CAGATCAGTAAACTTTCACTGAGAGTGTAAAGCTCTTCAGAAAACAAGAAAAAAATTGTACACCAATTCAGTAATAATTAACCAAACAGTGTGAAGTAATATCAGGCCTAGTCAGACGAAAAGGCGGCATGTCCCTCCTTGACAGACAAAAAGGGCATAACGGCTCTTCAAAAAGGCCTATTTTAGGTCACAAAAGTGCCTATTTCGCATGGTAAAATGGGCACTTTTGTAAATCATCTGATAATCAATGGGTTATAAGAAGCGCCAATATGACGGCTTCTCCATCCTCTGCCTTGCTGCTTGTTCGGCTTCGCCCGGCCAGTCCGTCAGGCAGTCTCTGATTTTGATTTTGGGCACCAGGTTTGGGGAATTGTAGGGCACGGTACGGTGGAATAATTTCAGAAAGTTAGGAAAACATTTGCATAGCCCAACTTTTATTTGTAATTTTGCAGCGTTCAGAGGAATGAGGGGCTCTACGAGAGTTCCTCATTTTTATTTATAAACGCGAAATCTATGATAGATAAAAACGTGGTAAAAAGCTTGGTTGACCAGTGGCTGGAAGGTAAGGAGTACTTTCTGGTGGACCTGCAGGTCAGCCCTGATGAAAAAATCGTGGTTGAAATAGACCATGCCGATGGTGTGTGGATAAACGACTGTGAGGACCTGAGCCGCTTCATCGAGGCTCATCTCAACCGGGATGAGGAAGACTATGAGCTTGAAGTGGGCTCGGCGGGCATCGGTCAGCCCTTTAAGGTGCATCAGCAGTATGTCAACAACATTGGCAATGAAGTAGAGGTGATGGACCAGGAAGGTCACAAGCTCAAGGGAATACTGAAGAGCGTAGACGGCAACAACTTTGTTGTGAGCGTGAGCGAAAAGGTAAAACCCGAGGGCAAGAAGCGCCCCGTGAAGATGGACGTGGACCATACGTTCGACATGGATAATGTAAAATATACTAAATACGTAATAAGTTTCAAGTAAATAGCTATGCCAGCAAGAAAGAAAGAAGACAACACTCCCAACATGATCGAGACGTTCAAGGAGTTTAAAGACAATAAGAATATCGATCAGACCACGCTCGTCAGCGTGCTGGAGGAGAGTTTCCGCAATGTCATCGCAAAGATTTACGGCTCAGACGAGAACTTCGACGTCATTGTGAACCCTGCTAAGGGCGACTTCGAAATATACCGCAACCGTACCGTAGTGGCAGATGGTGAGGTGGAAGACGACAACAAACAGATAAGCCTTACCGACGCACGGAAGATAGAAGCCGACTATGAGGTGGGCGAGGATGTGAGTGAGAAGGTGGACTTTGCCAAGTTCGGACGCCGCGCCATACTCACCTTGCGCCAGACACTGGCCAGCAAGATTCTTGAACTGGAGCACGACACGCTCTACAACAAGTATAAGGACCGCGAGGGACAGGTGATCTCGGCCGAGGTTTATCAGGTGTGGAAGCGAGAGGTGCTGCTCGTAGACGATGAGAACAACGAGCTCATACTGCCCAAGCAGGAGCAGATAAGCGGAGACCAGTATCACAAGGGCGAAACCGTGAGAGCCGTCATACTGCGCGTAGACAACGAAAACAACAACCCAAAAATCATTCTTTCGCGCACAAGCCCCATATTCCTGGAGCGTCTGCTAGAGGCTGAGGTGCCCGAGATACAAGACGGACTGATCGCCATCAAGAAGGTGGCGCGTATGCCGGGCGAGAGAGCTAAGGTGGCAGTAGAAAGCTATGACGACCGCATTGACCCTGTGGGAGCCTGCGTGGGCGTGAGAGGAAGCAGAGTGCATGGCATAGTGAGAGAGCTGTGCGGTGAGAACATCGACGTGATAAACTACACCAGCAACACCAAACTCTTCATACAGCGCGCCCTGAGCCCCGCTAAGGTGAACAGCATCAACATAGATGAGGAGAACATGAAGGCTGAAGTGTACTTGCAGCCCGAGGAGGTGAGCCTGGCCATAGGCCGAAGCGGAATGAACATCAAGCTGGCCTCCATGCTCACAGGATATACCATAGACGTGTTCAGAGAGGTGGAGAACAACGACGAAGAGGATATCTACCTTGACGAGTTCTCTGATGAGATAGACCAATGGGTGATAGATGCCATCAAGGGCATAGGACTGGAGACAGCCAAGCAGGTGCTCAACGCTCCGCGTGAAATGCTCATCGAGAAGGCTGACCTGGAGGAAGAGACGGTTGACAACGTGATTAAGATACTTAAAGCAGAATTCGATAATTAATAAATAGTTGATGAACATCAGATTTAACAAAGCAGTAAGAGAATTAAATGTGGGACTCCAGACGGCAGTGGTGTTCCTGAAAAAGCGACCGGAACTCGGCGAAGTGAAGGAAGACCCAAACTTCAAGCTCAACGAGAACCAGTATAAGGCACTCCAGAAGGAATTCAAGAAAGACCAGGATGTAAAGAAAGTGGCCGAGAAACTCTTCACCAAGAAACCCAAGGAGAAGAAGCCTGCAGCCAAGCAAGCCGACAATAATGCCGACAACTTGCTCAGAGGCAACCGCCAGCAATACAAGCCGGTGGGAAGAATAGACCTTGACCAACTGGGAGCAAAGCACGTTGCTGGCAAGTCTGGTGCGTCTATCAATAACCCTAAGCCCGAACAGAAGCCCGCTGCCGTAAGCTCTGAGAAGGCGCAAAAAGCCGTTGAGGCTGAGCCTCAGGTGCAGAAAGAGGCACCCAAGCAACAGCCACAGCAGCCTAAGCCACAGGCTAAGGAAGAGCCAAAGCCTAAGAAACCTGAAACTATAACCACCGAAACGCAGCCACAACCTGCCGTTAAGCAGGCTGCAAATAACGTTATGCAAACGGAAAAGAAAGTAACAAAGCCTGTTCAGAATACAACGGACGACAAACAGCAGAAACCCGAACAGACCGCTCAGACCGACAATAAGAAAGGCATCTTCACGCTCAAGAGCGAGAAGAAAATGCTCAACGGACCAAAGGTAAACGTGCTGGGAAAGATAGACCTGAGCGCTATCAACCAAAGCACAAGGCCTAAGAAGAAATCCAAAGAGGAAAGACGGAAAGAGCGCGAAGAGAAAGCAGCACAGAGAGGTGACGGTCGTAAGAAACGCGAACGCATCAATAAGGTGAAAGTGGACATCAATGCTGCAGCCAACCAACCCTCTAACGGTGGTAAGAACCAGGGCAAGAAAAACAAAAACCGCAAGCGCAATCAGAAGCCCCTTGAAGTGGATGATGAGGCTGTAGCACGCCAGGTAAAGGAAACATTGGCCCGTCTGACCAGCAAGAGCCAGAACAAGAAAGGTGCCAAATACCGCAAGGAAAAGCGTGAGGCCGCACAAGAAAGGCTCAATGCTGAGGCAAAGGCTGAGAAGAAAGAGAGCAAGACACTCAAGCTTACCGAGTTTGTGACTGTCAGCGAACTGGCTACCATGATGAATATACCGGTAACCAAGCTCATCGGAACACTCATGTCGGTGGGCATCATGGTGTCTATCAACCAGCGACTGGACGCTGAGACCATCAATCTGGTGGCTGATGAGTTCGGATTTAAGACCGAATATGTGAGCGCTGAGGTGCAAGAGGCCGTGAGCGAAGAAGAAGATGATGAGAACGACCTGGTGCCACGCGCACCTATCGTGACCGTCATGGGACACGTAGACCACGGTAAGACTTCACTGCTCGACTATATACGCAAGACCAATGTCATTGCAGGTGAGGCCGGAGGCATCACGCAGCACATCGGTGCTTACAACGTTACGCTCGAAAACGGCAAGCACATCACCTTCCTCGATACGCCGGGACACGAAGCCTTCACGGCCATGCGAGCTCGCGGTGCACAGGTAACGGATATCGCCATCATCATTATTGCGGCCGACGACTCGGTGATGCCCACCACAAAAGAGGCCATCGCCCACGCTCAGGCTGCCAATGTGCCCATGGTGTTTGCCATCAACAAGATTGATAAACCGGGTGCCAATCCCGACAAGATACGTGAAGACCTGGCCAACATGAACCTACTTGTAGAAGAGTGGGGCGGCAAGTATCAGTGCCAGGAAATCAGTGCCAAGAAGGGCACCGGCGTAAGCGAGCTTATGGAAAAGGTGCTCTTGGAGGCCGAGATGCTCGACCTCAAGGCCAACCCCAACCGTAAGGCCACCGGAACGGTGATAGAGTCGTCGCTGGATAAGGGACGTGGCTACGTGAGCACCGTGCTCGTGTCTAACGGAACCCTGCATGTGGGCGATTATGTCATTGCCGGAACAAGCTACGGACGCATCAAGGCTATGTTCAACGAGCGCAACCAGCGCATCGACAACGTAAAGCCTGCCGAGCCCGCCATCATACTTGGACTGAACGGCGCGCCCACAGCAGGTGACCAGTTCCATGTGATGGACACAGAGCAAGAGGTGCGCGAGATAGCCACCAAGCGCGAGCAGCTGCAGCGTGAGCAAGGCCTGCGCACACAGACCAGGCTCACCCTGAGCGACATCTCACACCGTATTGCACGCGGAGAGTTCCATGAGCTGAACATCATAGTGAAGGGTGACACCGACGGAAGTGTTGAGGCTCTCTCTGATTCGTTCCTGAAACTCTCTACCGAAAAGGTGAAGGTGAACGTTATCAGCAAGGCCGTAGGACAGATAAGTGAGAACGATGTCATGCTGGCAAGTGCCTCAGACGCCATCATCGTGGGCTTCCAGGTGCGCCCGTCTGCCGACGCACGCAAGCTGGCCGACCGTGAAGGAGTAGAGATAAACACCTATTCGGTTATCTACGATGCCATAGACGATGTGAAGTCGGCCATGGTAGGAATGCTCGACAAGGTGAAGAAGGAAGTGGTGACAGGCCAGATAGAGGTGAAGCAAGTGTTCAAGATATCCAAGGTGGGTACCGTAGCCGGAGGTTTGGTTACCGAGGGCAAAGTGCACAACAAGGACAAGGCACGTGTGGTGCGCGACGGTATTGTGGTGCACACCGCACCCATCAGCGCCCTGAAACGTTACAAGGACGATGTGAAGGAAGTGGCTTCCGGACTGGAATGCGGCTTGAGCCTCGTTAACTTCAACGATATCCAGGTGGGCGATGTCATCGAAACTTTCACCGAGATAGAAGTAGAACAGAAGTTATAAACAATATTTTCAGAATGCGGCTATATTGGTATGATATTTGCCGTAGCACTATAGGGACGGAGCGCAACACCATACCTGTCTTGGAGAGGCAGGCATTGCAGCCCGTCCCTATATGGGATTTAATAACAAACAGCTATTCTCTTAAAGATGTCAGAAAATAAAAACAACGAGTTTGTAAGGCAGGTGGCCAATCAGAAATATGAGTATGGCTTCACCACAAACGTTGATACAGACGTGATACCTAAAGGCCTTAACGAGGACATCGTGAGGCTTATATCCAAGAAGAAGGGCGAGCCCGAATGGCTGCTTGACTTCAGGCTGAAGGCTTACAACTACTGGAAGACCCTCCAGCCGCCCACGTGGGGGCATGTACATGTGCCGAAAATAGATTTTCAAGCCATCTCTTATTATGCTGATCCGTTGGCCAAGAAGCCGCAGAACAAAGAGATTGACCCTGAGCTGGAGAAGACTTTCGACAAGCTGGGCATTCCTCTTGAAGAGCGACTGGCGCTCAGCGGTACGGCCGTGGATGCCATCATGGACTCTGTGAGCGTGAAGACCACCTTCAAGAAGCACTTGGCCGAGAAGGGCATCATCTTCTCCTCGATAGGCGAGGCCGTGAAGAACCACCCCGAACTGGTGCGCAAATATCTGGGAAGCGTGGTGCCCTATCGCGACAACTTCAGCGCGGCGCTCAACTCAGCAGTGTTCAGCGACGGCTCTTTCGTGTATATACCGAAGGGCGTGAGATGCCCTATGGAGCTGAGCTCTTATTTCCGCATCAACGCAAGAAACACCGGACAGTTTGAGCGAACGCTCATCGTGGCCGACGACGACAGCTATGTGAGCTATCTGGAAGGCTGCACCGCGCCTATGAGAGACGAAAACCAGCTGCACGCGGCTGTGGTTGAGATAGTGGTGAACGACAATGCAGAGGTGAAATACTCCACCGTTCAGAACTGGTATCCCGGCGATGAGCACGGCAAGGGCGGCGTGCTCAACCTGGTGACCAAGCGTGGCGACCTTCGCGGAGTGAACTCCAAGCTGTCGTGGACACAGGTAGAGACGGGCTCGGCCATCACGTGGAAGTATCCCTCATGCGTGCTGCGGGGCGACAACTCGCAGGCAGAGTTCTACAGCGTGGCCGTTACCAACAACTATCAGGAGGCCGACACGGGTACCAAGATGATACACATGGGCCGCAACACCAAGAGCACCATCATATCGAAAGGCATTTCGGCCGGACATTCACAAAACTCTTACCGAGGATTGGTGCGCGTAACAGCCAACGCAGAGAACGCCCGTAACTACTCTAGTTGCGACTCTCTGCTGCTGGGGTCAAACTGCGGAGCCCACACCTTCCCCTATCTGGATGTGCACAACGACACAGCTGTGGTTGAACATGAGGCCACCACGTCTAAGATATCTGAAGATCAGCTCTTCTATTGCAACCAGAGAGGCATACCCACAGAGGATGCCGTGGGCCTGATAGTCAACGGTTATGCCAAGGATGTGCTCAACAAGCTGCCCATGGAGTTTGCCGTTGAGGCTCAGAAGTTGCTCAGCGTGTCACTCGAGGGCACTGTGGGCTGATTTCAAAATAGGCCATTTCGGCGCCTAAAATAGGCACTTTCGCATTGCAAAAGTGCCCTTTTCGGAACGCAAAAACATATATATTACAATTTAAAACAAATATAGAAAGATGCTAGAGATAAAGAACCTGCACGCCGAGATAGCAGGAAAAGAGATATTAAAGGGCATAGACCTCACCGTGAAAGACGGTGAGATACATGCCATCATGGGACCTAACGGCTCAGGAAAGTCTACCCTCAGCGCCGTGGTTACGGGCAATCCGCTCTACACCGTCACGCAAGGCTCCATCACGTTCAATGGACATGACCTGCTGGCCATGAAGCCCGAAGACAGGGCAAGGGCCGGTATATTCCTCAGCTTTCAATATCCTGTAGAGATACCGGGCGTGTCGATGAACAACTTTCTCAAGGCTGCCGTAAACGCAAAGCGCAAGTTTCAGGGGCTGGAACCACTCAAGGCACCCGACTTCATGAAGATGATGCGTGAGAAACGGCAGCTGGTCGAGCTCGATCCCAAGCTCGTTCACCGCTCTGTGAACGAGGGCTTCTCGGGCGGAGAAAAGAAACGAAACGAGATATTCCAGATGGCTATGCTCGACCCACAGCTCTCCATACTCGATGAAACAGACTCTGGCTTGGACGTAGATGCCATGCGCATCGTGGCTGATGGCGTGAACAAGCTCTTCAACCCCAGCAAGTCTATCATCGTTATCACTCATTACGAGAGGCTGCTCGACATGATTAAGCCTAACATCGTGCATGTGCTGTACAACGGACGCATCGTGCGCACGGCCGGACCAGAACTGGCTAAGCAGATAGAGGCCATGGGATATGATGCCATTAAGGAAGAAGCTGACGCTAAATACGGAAAATAATGGGAAGCGAAAAACAATATATAGACATCTTCCAATCGTCTGAAGGCATCATTAACGCCCATAGCGCAGAGCCTCTCAATGCACTGCGCGACGCGGCTTTCAGCGACTTCAGACGACTGGGCTTTCCATCTAAGAAGGTGGAACGATATAAGTATATAGACATCGACAGCATTTTCAAGCCCAACTATGGCCTGAATCTCAACCGACTGGATATTCCTGTCAATCCCTACGACGTGTTCCGGTGCGACGTGCCCAACCTTAGCACCCTGCTATACTTCGTGGTTAACGACAGCTTCTACACCAAGGCTCAGCCCCATCATGCCCTGCCCGAAGGCGTGTTCATAGGCAGTCTGAACCAGGCTGCCGCTACAAGGCCGGAGCTGGTGGCCAAGTATTATGGCAAGATAGCACATACCGACGACGACGCTATAACGGCTCTCAACACCATGCTGGCACAAGACGGGCTCTTTGTTTACGTTCCCAAGAACGTAAAGATGGAAAAGGCCGTGCAGGTTGTCAACATCTTGCGCGCCGACGTAGATCTTATGGTGAACCGCCGCGTGCTTATCGTGATGGAAGAAGGCGCCGAGGCCACCTTCCTCTTTTGTGATGACTCGGCCGACGACCGCAACTTCCTCTCCACGCAGGTCATTGAGGCTTACGTAGGCGATAATGCTAAGCTCGAGCTCAACTGCCTTGAGCAGACGCACAGCAAGAACCGCAGAGTGTCTAACGTGTATATTGAGCAGCAGAGCAACAGCAGCGTCAACCACAACGTCATCACCTTGCACAACGGAATAACGCGCAATAAGCTCGACCTGGTGTTTAAGGGTGAAGGAGCAGAGTGCTCTTGCAATGGCTGTGTCATTGCCGATAAAGACCAGATAGTGGACAACAACACGCTCATAGACCATCAGGTGAGCCACTGCACCAGCAATGAGCTCTATAAATATGTGCTCGACGGGCATGCCACCGGGGCCTTTGCAGGCAAGGTACTGGTGCGTCACGGAGCGCAGAAGACCAAGTCGCAGGAAACCAACCAGAACCTTTGCGCCACCAAGACGGCCCATATGTACACGCAGCCTATGCTGGAGATATACGCCGATGACGTGCAGTGCAACCATGGTTCTACCGTAGGACAGCTCAACGATGCCGCACTCTTCTATATGAGACAGCGTGGCATAGACCTCAAGGAGGCCAAGCTGCTGCTTGAGTTTGCCTTCGTCAACGAGGTGATAGACAAGATGCAGCTCGAGCCTTTGCGCGACAGGCTGCACTATCTCATTGAGAAGCGCTTCCGCGGAGAGCTGAGCAAGTGCGAGGGATGCAACCTTTGCAAGTAACAAAGGCGCGCAAGGAGCTTTTCATAAACCGATAATAGAATTGCAATATGTATGATATCAATAAAGTAAGAGCCGACTTCCCCATCCTCTCACGCACGGTGTATGGCAAGCCGTTGATATATCTTGACAACGCAGCTACCACACAAAAGCCGCTGTGCGTGCTCGATGCCATGCGCAACGAGTATCTTAACGTCAATGCTAACGTGCATCGCGGCGTTCACTGGATGAGCCAGCAGGCCACTGACTTGCACGAGGCTGCCCGCGAAACGGTGCGTAAGTTCATCAATGCACGGTCGGTAAGCGAGATAGTATTCACCAGAGGAACCACCGAAGGGCTCAATTTGGTGGCCGCAACCTTTGCCGATGAGTTCCTGGGCGAGGGCGATGAGGTCATCGTATCCACCATGGAGCATCACTCCAACATCGTTCCCTGGCAGTTGCAGGCTGCTAAGAAGCACTTCAAACTGCGCGTCATACCTATGAGCGATAAGGGTGAGCTGCTGCAAGACGAATACGAAAAGCTCTTCAACGAGCACACCAAGTTCGTCAGCATCACCCATGTGAGCAACGTGCTGGGTACCGTAAACCCCGTCAAGCAAATGATAAAGACGGCTCACGAGCATGGAGTGCCCGTCATGGTAGATGGTGCTCAGAGTGCGCCTCACTTCAAGGTAGACGTTCAAGACATGGATTGCGACTTCTTTGCCTTTAGTGGTCATAAGATGTACGGGCCTACTGGCGTGGGCGTTCTCTATGGCAAGGAGGCTTGGCTGGACAAGTTGCCGCCCTATCAGGGAGGTGGTGAGATGATAGAACACGTGAGCTTTGAACGCACAACGTTCGAAAAGCCACCGTTGAAGTTTGAGGCTGGCACGCCCGACTATGTCGCTACGCATGGCCTGGCCACCGCTATCAATTACATCAACAGCCTGGGCATTGATAATATCGAGGCTCATGAACAAGAGCTTACACGCTATGCCATGCAGCGTTTGGGCCAGATCAGCGATATGCGCATCTTTGGTCATGCCGGCCATAAGGATGCTGTGGTGAGCTTCCTGGTGGGTAATATCCATCACATGGATATGGGAACGCTGCTCGACCATCTGGGCATTGCCGTGCGAACCGGGCATCATTGCGCCCAGCCTCTTATGGACCGGCTTGGCGTCTTGGGCACCGTGCGGGCCAGCTTTGCCCTCTATAACACCAAGGAAGAGATAGATGCGCTCGCCGAAGGTATAGAGCGCGTGGCTAAAATGTTTTGATATACGACGCAAATGCTGAAGAGTCATTATTATGAACAGTATGTAGAAGCGGGCTGCGATGAGGCTGGCAGAGGCTGTCTGGCAGGCAGTGTGTATGCCGCAGCCGTCATCCTGCCTCGCGACTACCGTAATGATGAGCTCAACGACTCAAAGAAGCTCACCGCCCATAAGCGCTATCAGTTGCGAGAGATTATCCTCCGCGACGCGCTGGCATGGGCTGTGGGTATCGTCACCCCCGAGGAGATAGACCGCATCAATATCCTCAATGCCTCGATATTGGCCATGCATCGCGCACTGGACAAGCTCTCGTTGCGTCCTGAGGCAGTTATTGTAGACGGCAATAAGTTTAAGCCTTATCACGATTTACCCTACACAACCATCGTCAAGGGCGATGGTAAATACCTCTCTATAGCGGCAGCTTCCATCCTTGCCAAGACCTTCCGAGACGATTATATGGACGATTTGGCAAGTCAGTATCCCCAATACGACTGGGCGTCCAACAAGGGTTATCCCACCAAGAAGCACCGCGAGGCCATCAGGCAGTATGGTGTAACGCCCTATCACCGCCGCAGTTTCACCCTGTTAGGCACCGCAGAGCTGCCTCTGCCCTTTGATAATACCTAAGGAAAACAATCTTTTTTAAATAATGCCTTATGAAAAAACCATCTCTATTTTTTTGTCTTACCTTCCTCATTCTTTCTCTTTCGGTTCATGCCGGCGTGCCCATTGTCTGGCAGAACGACACCTCCCGCATCCGTACAGACGAGTTGCAGCGGGTTTATATCTATCCCTGTCGCATCATGAAAGCATCAGGTGTGCAGCAAGCTGATGTGTTGCTGAACCGCGGAAACGGCCAGCCCGAGATGGGAAAGCGCGGCATGGCCGCCATACGAACCCTTCCCGGTGACACCGCAACCCTTATCTTAGACTACGGACGTGAGCTTCATGGGGGGCTGAAGATAGTGACAGGCAGTTCGTCAAGGCGCCAGCCGTCGCTTGTGCGCATTCGTTTCGGAGAGTCTGTACAAGAATGTAGCAGCACGCCATGCGACAGTGCGTGGAAGAAAGGCTACAGTACAGACGACCATGCCATGCGCGACATCACCATGCATATACCCCGCGACGGTCAGATAGAGCTGGGAAACACCGGCTTTCGCTTTGTTCGCATCGACCTTCTGCAGCCCAATGCTACCTTATATATAAAGGAGACGCCCGCCATACTGCGCTATCGCGACGTTCCTTACTTGGGTTCGTTTACCTGCAATGACACCCTTCTCAACCGTATATGGCTCACCGGGGCTTACACCGTGCATCTCAACATGCAAGAATATCTGTGGGATGGCATTAAGCGCGACCGCTTGGTGTGGCTTGGCGACATGCATCCCGAGGTGTCTACCCTTATGTCTGTTTTTGGCAATAACAGTGTTGTTGAGCGCAGCCTTGACCTGGCGTGCAGCCAATTTCCGCTGCCCGGCTTGATGAACAACATGACGTCTTACTCCATGTGGTATCTCATCATTCAGTGGGAGTGGTATATGCACAATGCCGATCGGGCCTTTCTCGATCGCCACAAAAGCTATATATTGGGTCTCTTAGACCAGTTTGACAAGGCTGTAGATGCTGACGGGAACATCAAAGGCAATTATTTTCTCGACTGGCCGTCATCTCCCAACAAGCAAGGTGTTGAGGCTGGCGTGCAAGCCTTGCTGGTATGGGCTCTTCGCGATGCCCAATGCATGTGCCGGATGTGGAAAGATGAGGCACGCTATGCCACATGTCAGGCCGTCATCAACCGTCTGTCGCGCCACGTAAAGGATGTCAACGGTCTCAAGCAGGCTGCTGCCCTGATGGCTCTGGCGGGCCTTTCTGACCCACAAAAGATGTTTGATAAGTACTTGGTGAAGCAACATGAAAAGGGCTTCTCAACCTTTTATGGCTATTATATGCTTATGGCCGAAGCCATGGCAGGTCAATACACCGAGGCCCTCAACGTGATACGCCGGTTTTGGGGCGGTATGATCAAGATGGGGGCTACCACGTTTTGGGAAGACTTCGACATGAGCTGGATGCATGACACCAATCCTATTGATGAGTTTGGAAGCCCATACAAGAGGAATATACACGGCGATTTCGGTGGCTATTGTTATCCCGGCTACCGCTGCAGCCTGTGTCATGGATGGGCAAGTGGGCCCACGGCATGGCTCTCACGCTATGTCTTGGGCATTGAGATTGTCGAGCCAGGCTGCAAGACCCTGCGCATTTGTCCTCATTTGGGCGATTTGCAGTGGGCTGAGGGCACGTTCCCCACACCTTATGGTGTTGTCAAGGTGCGACATGAACGGGGTGCTGACGGCAAGATAATCACCCGTGTGAGCAAGCCCGATGCCATAACGGTGGTGGAGTGAGGTGCCTGCCGGTCAATATTGCCGGCCTGTGCGCCTTTCTGTCATTCGCTCTTAGGGTGAAATTCGGCGGGGCTTCGCACGCTTACTGTGTCAGTTCATCTCATTGTTATGATCACAAAAAATCCCTGTAACACACAAGTTGCGTTACAGGGACTTCTATTTTATATTGGCCCTTTATGGGGCTTCAATCCGTATTATTCCTCTTTTCCTTCGCGGCGTGGGCGACGCTCGTTGCGGTTACCCTCGCGACGGGGGCGATGCTCGCCCCTTGGGCGGCGCTGAGGCTCTACATATCCTTCTGGCTTCGGTATGAGCACGCGGTGTGAGAGCTTATACTTGCCGGTCTTAGGATCGATGTCCATGAGCTTCACCTTTATCTTGTCGCCCTCCTTGATACCGGCTTCCTCTACCGTCTCAAGGCGCTTCCAGTCTATCTCAGATATGTGCAGCAAGCCGTCTTTGCCCGGAAGAATCTCAACGAAGCAGCCATAAGGCATGATAGAACGCACGGTTCCCTCATACACCTCGCCCACTTCTGGGATGGCCACGATAGCCTTTATCTTGGCGATAGCGGCATCGATGCTCTCCTTGTTAGGCGCAGATACCTGCACTTTGCCAACGCCGTCGGTCTCGTCGATGGTGATGGTAGCGCCCGTATCTTCCTGCATCTGCTGGATAATCTTTCCGCCCGGGCCGATAACGGCGCCGATAAACTCCTTTGGAATGTCGAATGCCTCGATGCGCGGAACCTGTGGTTTGAGCTCCTTACGAGGCTCAGAGATGGTCTCAAGCATCTTTCCGAGGATGTGCTCACGGCCTGCCTTAGCCTGCATAAGGGCCTTTTCGAGTATCTCAAACGACAGTCCGTCGCATTTAATATCCATCTGTGTAGCGGTAAGACCGTCTCTTGTGCCCGTGGTCTTGAAGTCCATGTCGCCCAAGTGGTCCTCGTCGCCGAGGATATCAGACAGAATAGCATACTTATCTTCGCCCGGGTTCTTGATCAGACCCATGGCAATGCCGCTCACCGGCTTCTTCATAGGCACGCCGGCATCCATCAGTGCGAGTGTTCCTGCGCACACCGTAGCCATTGATGACGAGCCGTTGCTCTCCAGAATCTGGCTCACCAAGCGTACGGTATAGGGGAAGTCCTCAGGTATCTGACCCTTCAGGGCACGCCAAGCCAGGTGTCCGTGACCTATCTCTCTACGGCCTACGCCGCGCTGAGCCTTGGCTTCGCCGGTGCAGAACGGTGGGAAGTTGTAGTGCAGAAGGAAGCGCATGTAGCCCTTGTCCAGCACGTCGTCTACCAGTTTCTCATCAAGTTTGGTACCCAGCGTACAGGTAGAGAGCGACATAGTCTCGCCTCTTTGGAAGATAGCACTTCCGTGAGGCATGGGCAGCGGGCTCACCTCGCACCAGATGGGGCGTATCTCGGTGGTCTTGCGGCCGTCGAGGCGCACACCCTCATCAAGCACACAGCGGCGCATGGCGTCGCGTTCTACGTCGGCATAATAGCGTGCTGCCTCGGCATGCTTCTCTTCCAGGTCTTCCTCAGAGAGGTCGGTGTGAGCTGCATCATACTTCTCCATGAAGTCGTCTATCAGCTTCTGGAAGGCATCCTCGCGCTCGTGCTTGGGCAGAGCCTTCTTCACCAGGTCATAGGCAGGCTGATACAGCTCGTCCTTAATCTGCTGGCGAAGCTCCTCGTCGTTGATTTCGTCGTCATACTCGCGCTTCACGTCAGTGCCTAATTCCTTAGACAGCTCCTCCTGAAGCACGCACATAGGCTTGATGGCCTCGTGGGCAGCCTTCAAGGCACCTATAAGGTCTTGCTCAGACACCTCGTCCATCTCGCCTTCCACCATCATGATGTTGTCCTTTGTGGCACCCACCATGATGTCCATGTCAGCCTCTTTCATCTGCTCAAAGGTGGGATCAACCACGTACTCGCCGTTGATGCGAGCTACGCGAACCTCAGATATGGGATACTCAATAGGGATGTCAGAAGCTGCCATAGCTGCCGAAGCGGCAAAACCTGCCAATGCGTCGGGCTGGTCTACGCCGTCTGCTGACAGCAACATTATCTGTACATACACCTCGCAGTGATAGTCGCTCGGGAAGAGCGGGCGCAAAACGCGGTCTACGAGGCGTGAGGTTAGAATCTCATTGTCACCTGCTTTGCCTTCGCGCTTGGTGAATCCGCCTGGGAAACGGCCTGCGGCAGAATACTGCTCGCGATAATCTACTTGCAAAGGCATGAAGTCTGTGCCCGGAACTGCCTCTTTGGCTGCACAAACAGTGGCGAGAAGCACGGTGTTGTTCATACGGAGCACCGCTGCGCCATCAGCCTGCTTTGCAACCTTTCCGGTCTCAATTGAGATGGTCCTGCCATCTGGCAATTGAACTGTTTTCGTAATTACGTTCATCTAAAAATTGAAAAAATACTTATTGTTTTGACCTACATCAAATATGTCTTCGTGCGATTGTTACCTTGCGCGCCTTGCTTGCGGCGTGCCGGCATTGCCGCTCTGAGCGGCCTAATACACTGGGCAATGCCCTAAAAAACTGCACAAAAGTAGTGAAAACCAACGAGATAAAAGAACAAAAGCCTAATTATTTTCTTTTTTTTCACTATTTTCTTCAGAGCGCCAACACCTTTTGAGCATGGCTGTGTGCATACCTTTTAGATGGTAGAACGTAAGTGTTTGATTTATAAATAGTTATATATAGCTTTGCAAAAAGGCCGTTTTCGCGTCTCAAAATAGGCACTTTTGCCTTTCAAAACAGGCACTTTTACTTTGCAAAAAGGCCGTTCTTGCGTTGCCAGGGTGTTGTGCTGTCGGCTCAGGTTGCGGCAGATGAGATGCGGGCTTCTGGGTTTTGCACTGCCAAGCGGGCCATTATCTTACTGTCGCGAACCGTGCTCCATGCTGCCTGTAGGGCGTTTGCGTCTGTCAGCCTTTGACTTGCAGGTCTTGCATTGTGCCCCTTCAGCAGCGTGACACGAGCAAAGCAAAAACCTTGCAAAATATTTTAGCATGTGCCCAAAAAGGGTTAACTTTGCACAAGTTGCGCATGACGGGCCGTCCGTAGCCCGTCATGAAGAACGAAACTGTAGGTTTTGCATCCTCATGGGGGCTATGAAATGAAAAGCAAAGCAATGAAAAAGAGCATCATCATCCCTGTGTTGAGAGGCCAATCGGTTGAGGCACAAACCTTAAAAAACACATTTTTCGCCCTTTCTTTTTGTTATTCGCACTAATTGCATTAATTTTGCAGTTATCAAAAAAGAAAAATAACTCAACATGAAAAAGACTCTATACTCATTCGCTTCGCTGCTGGTCATGGTGCTGGCAGTGCTTAGCACGGCTTCGTGCGGAAAGAAAAAGTTTCACGTAAACGGCACGCTCACCAACGCAAAAGACTCTATCCTTTACTTCGAACATAACGGTCTGACAGGCTTCAGCGTGGTAGACTCGGTGAAGTTGGGTGAGGATGGCTCCTTCTCTTTCAAGGGTGACGCGGCTGAGAACCCTGAGTTCTATCGCTTGCGAGTTGCCGGACAGATCATCAACGTAGCCATAGACTCTACCGAAACGGTAGACGTGAAGGCCTCTTATCCCATGATGGCTACGCAATACACCATCAGCGGCTATGAGAATGGCAAGATAAAGGAGCTCGCCTTGAAGCAGATAGACCTTCAGACGCGCGCCAATGCCATACTTAACAGTGGGCGGGCGGATGCCGACTCGCTGGTGAACGGGCTGATAAGCGCCTATAAGACGGATGTAGAGCGCAATTACATCTTCCGCGAACCCATGAAGGCGTATGCTTACTTCGCCCTCTTCCAGTACGTGGTGATAGGTGGTCAGGCGCAAATGATATTCAATCCGAGCAAGGATCCGCGCGACATCAAGGTCTTCGGAGCCGTTGCCACACAGTGGGATACTTATTATCCCAAGTCTGAAAGGGGACAGAACCTGCACAACATTGCCATTCAGGGCATGAAGAACCAGCGTATCATAGACAATAGTGTGATGAATCAGGGCATAGAAGCAAGCAAGGTGACCGACAGCGGCATCATAGACATACAGCTCACTGATAACAAAGGTCGGCTCAGATCGCTCAAAGAGCTGAAAGGAAAGGTGGTTATGCTCGACTTCCATGTGTTTGCTACGGGCCAGCAATCCACCGAACGCATCATGCAACTGCGCTCGCTTTACAACAAATATCATTCGCGTGGATTTGAGATATACCAGGTTTCGCTCGATCAGAACGAGCATTTCTGGAAGACGGAAACGGCCAACCTGCCCTGGATATGCGTGTGGGACCCCGACGGTTTGGAGTCTGTCAACCTGCGCAACTATAATGTTCAGCAAGTGCCCACCTTCTTCTTGATAGACAAGAACAACGTGCTGCAAAAGAGAGACACGCAGATTTCTAACCTCGATGCCACGATACAGTCTATGCTTTAAGCATGGACGTGGGCAGCTCAGCGGGCTGCCCGTGGCCTCTTGAGCATCTGGCTGCGAGCTTATATATATAAGGTAATTGGCTATGAAAATAGGAAATATAGACTTTGGAGAGCGTCCTGTGTTTCTCGCACCCATGGAGGACGTCACTGATATAGGCTTCCGAAAGCTGTGCAAGCGCTTTGGCGCGGCCATGGTCTATACGGAGTTTGTGGCCGCCGATGCCATTGTGCGTAGCATAAAGTCTACGCTCAGCAAGATGGTTATCGACGATGACGAGCGTCCGGTGGGCATTCAGATATACGGAAAAGACCCCGAAACCATGGCCGAGGCAGCCAAAATAGTGGAGCAAGTGCACCCAGACGTCATCGATTTGAACTTCGGCTGCCCCGTGAAAAAGGTTGCCGGCAAGGGAGCCGGGGCCGGATTGCTGCGTGATATACCCCGTTTGCTGGAGATAGCACGCCAAGTGGTGAAGGCAGTAAGCGTTCCTGTGACCGCGAAAACGCGGTTGGGATGGGACAGCAACAACCTTATCATCGGTCAGTTGGCCGAACAACTGCAAGACTGTGGTATACAAGCGCTCACCATACACGGCCGTACGCGCACGCAAATGTATACCGGTGAGGCCGACTGGACGCTCATCGGACAGGTGAAAGCTAATCCTAATATCCACATTCCCATCATAGGTAACGGCGATATCACATCACCTCAAGACGCGAAAGAGATGTTCGACCGGTATGGAGTGGATGCCGTTATGGTGGGAAGGGCTACGTTCGGCCATCCATGGATATTCAGAGAGATGCGCGATTATCTCGATGGAATGGGCGAAAAAAGCACTCATTTCAGTCTGGATGATAAGATAGACATCTTAGAAGAGATGCTCGACATCAACGTGAAGCGCATAGATGAGTATCGAGGCATACTGCACACAAGGCGCCATCTGGCTGCTTCGCCCATCTTTAAAGGTATTCCCGACTTCAGACAAACACGCATCCGAATGCTCAGGGCTGACACAAAAGACGAGTTGGTGGGCATTCTTGAGGAGTGCAGAGAGCGACTTAAAACCTTATAAATACCAAACTATGGAAGGGCATAATCTCCAAGAGAGGGTCTTGGTGAGTGGTTGTAAGGGTGGCGAACACTATAATACGAAATTGCTTTACTTTACTTGTTCGTCGCTGAACAAGCTATCTGTGTGTTTATGACATGCTGTTAGGCTGGCTGATGTATGAGAAGCGGGTGCCTAAATGCTGAATTACGCATGTGCAATTCAATCCCGTGAACCCCAAAATCATCATGTTCAACCACGAGTGGGCCAGCTTCGACTGCGGCATCAGGCGCATTTGGCTCTACAATCTAAGTTTCCTGAAGATGTGAAACCTGTGCGTGAGAACAGCACCGACAATGGTCCCGACCCGCATAAGAAGGATGGTGAGTATATATCAAGGGTTGTTCCGCATTGGCAGGAGGGCCGTTTGGAGTGGCTGCCGTTATGCAAGCATCTGAGCGACTGGCTTGGGCAAGATGCCCATCCGCATCCCATCTATAGCCATAAGGGTGATTACATCTTCTTCAACAGCCGTTCGGAGAAGGATGTCAAGGTGTATTGCGTGGCCGTGAACCCTAAGCAATAGCCTCAGGCAAGCAGGTGGCAAACGCCGCCTGCCAGCATTTTTACCACGCCTTTCATTTCAAGTTGAAAGACCACCGATGTGAGTTGAGAGATGGAGAGTGGCGTGCGCACGAGCAGCATGTTGGTTTGCAGGTCGTTGGTATCCTTCAGTACGTCTACCACCAGCTGTTCTTCGTTTGTCAGAACGGGGAATATCGTACGCTCGATACCCTTTTTCCGTGCCTTCTCCAGCTTGGCATCGTCTTCCCAATTCATTGATTTTACAAAGTCAGAAGCCGACGTGATGAGCGTTGCCTGCGAACTTCTGATAAGCATATTGCAGCCTTCGGAGTAGTTGGCACCCACTGCTCCGGGAAAGGCAAACACGTCTTTGTTATAGCTGTTGGCTATTTTGCAAGTGATAAGCCCGCCTCCCTTGGCCGCGCTCTCCACGAGAATGGTGGCGTCGCTCATGCCCGCTACGATGCGGTTGCGCCTCACAAAGTTTATCTTATCGGCATTGGTATGCGACATAAACTCTGTGATGAGGCCGCCCTGATGCACCATTTGCTCTGCCGTTTGCCGGTGTCGGGGCGGGTAGAGGTCGTCCAGACCATGCGCCAGCACGGCTACTGTCTCCATACCTTGCTGCAACGCGTTGCGATGAGCATTGATATCGATGCCGTAAGCCAGCCCGCTCACCACCAAGGTGTGTGGGCACAGCCTGTGCAAGTCGGCCAGAAAGCGCCTCACCAAGTCGGCTCCGTAAGCCGTGCAGTGACGTGTTCCCACAATGTCTATCACCTTTGGTTGGTTTAGAGGGGCGTTTCCCAAGTAGTAGAGTATGATAGGCGCGTCGCAACACTCCCTCAGTCGTGACGGATAATCAGGGTCGTTGAAGGTCAAGGCCTGAATATGATGCTTTGAGATGAACTCCATCTCATCCTCGGCCCGCCTCAGTTGTGCGTCGATATTTCCCGCCAGCGTCTCCGCCAGCCTGTCGCTGGCATCCGGCAGCACGCTTCTGATGTCGTGCCGGTGCTCCATCACGGCCGTAGCCGACCCCATCTTGCGGTACAGCTCCACCATTTCGGAGAGATGAAAGAAGTTGATGCGCGAGAGCACCATGGTGTTGATGATTTCCTGTTGGTTGTTCATGGCGGGCCCGTTGTTATTCTTTTGTTGGCAGGAACCGTGCGAAAGCCTTGTCATAATCGTCGCTGTTGCCCAGCTTTCCGTTGATAAGGCACACGATGTCTACATCACTTTTCAGGCACATCACGTTGTCTGAAGCCCTGTAAATGTCTTGATGGAAGATATATCGAAGCCCTTTCTTCTCCAGTGCAAGGCGTGAAATAAACACGTCGTCGCACCTTAGTGGTGCCTTAAACTGCAGGTTCATGCGCGCCACAACGGCATCTACGCCCTTCTCGTGCATCTTTGAAAAGCTCAGCCCCAGGCTTTGCAAGAAGAGATGTCGGGTGTGTTCTGTATAATGCAGGTAGTTGGCGTTGTTCACAATGCCCTCTATATCACATTCATAGTCGCGCACTTCCATGCGCGTTTCAAAGATGTAGTCTTTCATATCCTTATTCTTTCACTTTTAAGTATTCGTATCCTATCCTGCACCGCAGGCAATATTTCCGGTCGCAATATTCCTTCTTGAGCTGCAAGAGCGCCTGCGAGTCGCCTGCGTTCTGCACCTCCAGCCCCACGTCTTGCCACATTTTCACCACGCTGTTGGTCTCTGCTTTCAGCTCATCCAGGAAGTCGAAGGCCCTGTCGCACAGCTTGTCGTTGCCCAGATGTCTGCCGTAGGCGAAGAGCACGGGCACACACGTGTTGATCATCAGCAGGTTTTGGCTCTGCTTAGACAGCTCCTTGGCGCTCTTGGCACTGGCATGTCCGAAGGTGTAATGCGTCTCCCAGTAGGTCGATACGTGCGTTTGCAGCTGCCTTGTGGCCTCTTTCAGCGTCTCGCAGGCCACCAGTTGCGACAGGCTTCCCCGCCTTTCAAAGTATAGGTTGGCCAGTTGTGAAATGCGTATATAGGGGAAGTTCTGCGGTCGGAGCCTCAGAAATCGCCATGCTTTTCCGTCCATTGGCGTGAGTGAAAACTTGTGGGCGAGATACGTATACTCGCTTCTCAGCCTGCCGAAATATTCGTCTTGCATGGCCTCCTGCCTGTGGCTGGCGGGCAGGCACTCAGTGTTGAGCAGCCCAGCCTGCCCCATGAAGATGGCCTCTATCTGGAAAAGGCTGTCGCGATGATGGTCTACGGCGTGCAGGGGTATGCTTTTTGCCCATTGCTCAAAGGCCTCCTTGTTCACTCCGAAGCCGAAATTGCGGGCCAAAGTAACGAAGTATCCGCTCTCCCACGAGCCGTCGCAGGCAGCCACTCGCCGCACGATGGCCTCCGTCTTTTGCTCCAGCCGCTCTGTCTGCAGGGCCGACATCCACGAGTGAACCGTCAGTCTTGACAGCGACGGAATGATGTTGTAGCATGGCGGATACTTGTCTGTGGTGAGCAGCTCGTGGTAGTGGGTGCTCACATAAGGTGGCACTTCCAGCCTCACTTGTGGCAGAATGTCTCCCTTTGAGGTCCTCACCTCAGAGTCGATGAGGCCTGCCACATGCAGCACCACATTGTCGTAATGCGCGTCTTTGTCGTGTCCGTGCAAGTACCAGTCGCTCGATTTGTCGTGTATCTCAACATTCCCGACCCACAGCGTGCCGTCTATGCGCACCTTGGCATTAAAGAAGTCGGGCCCCGCATTGCTGTTGTGCAGCCCGGGGTCTATCACTTCCACGGGCTTTCCGTCAGTGGTGAGCAGTCCCGAAACGGGCAGTATGCGGTGTCGCCACACGTAGTGCAGAAGTTGTTCCATGGTGGTTTTTATGGTTTAATATGCAAAACTACATAAAAAAAATGTAACATAAAGTGTGAAAAACGAAAAAAACACTATCTTTGCACAACTTAACGACATTACAGAAATGAACATCGCACTCATTGGTTATGGCAAGATGGGGCACATGATAGAGCAGATTGCCCTTCAGAGAGGCCATAAAATAGTAAGTATCATTGACATTAACAATCAAGAAGATTTTGATTCAGAGGCCTTCGCCTCGGCCGATGTGGCTATTGAGTTTACCAACCCAACAGCGGCTTACGGCAACTATCTCAAGGCTTTTAAGCACCACGTCAAGGTGGTTAGCGGCTCTACGGGCTGGCAGAAAGACCATCAGGCCGATGTGGAAAAGTTGTGCACGGAGGGCGGCAACACCCTGTTCTGGGCGTCAAACTTCTCCATCGGCGTAGCCATCTTCTCTGCCGTAAACCGTTATCTGGCCAAGATAATGAACGGATTTGGGCAGTATGACGTACAGATGAGCGAGACTCACCACATACACAAGCTCGACGCGCCCTCCGGAACGGCCATCACGCTGGCGCAAGACATTGTAGACCGACTCGACAGAAAGAGCTCTTGGAAGCTCGGCACCACCACATGGGATGACGGGCGCATCGAAGGCAGTGAGGAGCATAAGCCCGACGAGCTGCTCATCAACAGCATCCGCCACGATGAGGTGCCCGGCATTCACAGCATTACCTATGACTCTGAGGCCGACAGCATAACCATCACGCACAGTGCCCACAGCCGTAAGGGCTTCGCTTTGGGTGCCGTTCTGGCTGCTGAATTCACGCAAAACCATCAGGGACTGCTCACTACGAGCGATTTGTTTAAGTTCTAACACGCATAAAAAAGACAAATGATTGACAAAGAAAAAGCTAAGCTTGACCCCCGCAAGCAATGGGCCAAGTTTATTATCGTGACCATTCTCTACCTCATTTTCCTGCTTTGGGTGAAGAGTTGGTGGGGACTTCTGGTTGTTCCATTCATCTTTGATGTTTACATAACCAAGAAAATCAAGTGGCAATGGTGGAAAAACAGCGAGGGCCCCGTGCGCTTCATCATGAGTTGGGTAGACGCTCTGGTGTTTGCCTTGGTGGCCGTTTACTTCATCAATCTGTTCTTCTTCCAGAACTATGTCATCCCTTCGTCGTCGCTAGAGAAGTCGCTTCTCACCGGCGACTACCTCTGTGTGAGCAAGCTGAGCTATGGTCCGCGCATCCCGGAGACCCCTCTCACCATGCCACTCACGCAACACACCCTTCCCATATTGAATTGCAAGAGCTACATAGAGTGGCCCCACTGGGACTATAGGCGCGTGAAAGGACTGGGAAATGTACGGCTCAACGACGTGGTAGTGTTCAACTTCCCCGCCGGCGACACCATCATGACGAGCAACCAGTATCAGGCACAAGACTATTATCAAACGGTTTACCCCATCGGAGAGAGCCTTTTGGCGCAAGAAAATCCCAATCTCGACATCTCAAAGATGAATGTCATGCAGCAGCGCCGCTTCTTTGACGAGGCGTATGCGCGCGGCAGAGCCTACATCCTGGCCAACGAGGCCACCTACGGTATGCTCGACACGCGGCCAACCGACCGTCGTGAGAACTATGTGAAGCGCTGCGTGGGTCTGCCGGGGCAGACTTTGCAAATCAAGAACCGCATTGTTTATCTTAACGGAAAGGCCAACAAAGAGCCCGACAACGTGGAGTATACCTACTTTGTCAAGCTTCGTGGCGTTACCGTAGCGTCACTCTTGGGCGACAACTACGCCGAGTTGCGCAAGGATCTGGGCATCAGCGAGGAAGACATCACCATGCTGAGCCGCCTGCACGGCTACGATGTAGAGCAGGGACTGGTGCTCAACCCCACCGTGCTGAGGCAGTTTGATGGCTACATGCCCCTTACCCGCATGGCCGCCGCACAGCTCAAGCAGCGCCATCTGGTGTCTGCCATAAGGTTAGTAACCGATAAGGATGTCTATTCAGGGCCTTACTACCCCCTGAATGCCTATACGGGCTGGACGCGCGACAACTACGGTCCGGTGTGGATACCCAAGAAGGGAGCCTCTATTAAGCTCACGCTGAAGAACCTGCCCATCTACGAACGTTGCATCAAAGTATATGAGGGCAACACGCTCAAGGTGGCCAATGGCCGCATATACATCAATGGCAAGCCCGCCACATCCTATACCTTCAAGCTTGATTATTACTGGATGATGGGCGACAACCGCCATAACTCAGCCGACTCACGCTATTGGGGCTTCGTGCCGGAGGACCATATCGTGGGCAAGCCGCTCTTCATCTGGTGGTCATCCGACCCCGATCGCCATGGCTTCGGCAAGGTTAGGTGGAGCCGTCTGTTCACTTGGGTAGACAATATCAAGTAACGTGACCACCGCATATCTGTCTTCTGCCTACTTCGCCCCCGTGCAGTGGTATCAGAAGATCAACCGTTTTGATGTTTGCTTCATAGAGCGTTATGACCACTTTATGAAGCAAACATATCGTAACCGCTGCATGATAGCCACCACAAACGGCCTGCAGGCCCTCACCGTACCTATAGAGAAGCCTGCCCAGGACAAGTGCCTGATGCGCGATGTGCGCATCAGCGACCACGGCAACTGGCGCCATTTGCACTGGAATGCGCTGTGCAGCGCTTACGGCGAGAGCCCTTTCTTTGAGTTTTATGCCGACGACTTGCGCCCCTTCTTTGAGCGTAAGTACGCCTTTCTCTACGATTTCAACATGGCCATCACCGAGTGTATGTGCTCATTGCTCGACATACGGCCGTGCCTGAAGCCCACAGACGAATATGCGAAAGGTGTGCCCAACGACTTCAGAGACGCCATACGCCCCAAGCACCCCCTGCCCGATGCCGCCTTCACTCCGCAGCCTTACTATCAGGTTTACGCGCGCAAGCACGGCTTCCTGCCCAATCTGAGCATCCTCGACCTGCTCTTCAACATGGGCAACGAGGCCATCTTCTATCTCTAACTCCTTACGGTCGCCTTCTGTTGGCGGCCTTTTTTGTTGCCCGTAGCACCCTGTGCTGTGGGCACGAGCCTGCCTATGTCTTGCGAAAGCATGACTTTTACAGACTAAAATAAATTATTTTTGAAAGTAAAATAAATTATATTATGTTATAAAATAAATTATATTATTCTGAAATATAGTTTATCTTATACTACTAAAAAGCCCCTTTCGCTGTCAGAAAGGGGCATGATGGTAGCGCTGAAGCGTGCTTTTGGTGCCTGTTGAGCGGCATCAGCGGTATATCAGCGTAGAAAGTCTTTCGGCCGGAAAAATGTCGTTGGCCACCTGCATGATGGCCTCCGGCGTGATGGCATCAATGTGCCTGAAGAGCTGCTCCACGTCTTTTTCCCATCCATAGTGCAAGAAGCTCTTGCCAAAGTCGAGGGCAAAGTTCTCCCTATTGTCGCAGGCCACGCCTATCTGTCCCTTTATCTGCCTCTTGGCCTTGGCCAGTTGGCGGTCGGAGAGAGGCTTGTCCATCAGCCTGTCCAGCTCTTTTCGCACCAGTCTGAGGCACGTTCCGACGTCTTGCGGGTCGCATCCCAGATACACGCACCACTCTCCTGTGCTGTCATAGCTGGCCATGGTGCTCTCTACGGTGTACACCAGTCCGCGCCGTTCGCGCAGAGCCAGGTTCAGCCGGGCATTCATTCCGGGTCCGCCCAGCATGTTGTTGAGCAGGTAGAGAGCCATTCTGCGCTCGTCGTGTATGCAGTAGGCCCTGTTGCCCACCATGACATGCGCCTGGTGCGTGCCCTTGTTCAGGGTGAGCTGTGTGCCCTTTTGTGCCCAGTCGGGATAGTGGGCCGCTTGTGCTGTGGGCTTTTGGGTGGCGCCGTCTGCCGTCTTCGGGTTCACCTCCTGCGCCCCGTGCGCCTTCTCCAGCAGCCTTACCAGCCGGCGGAAGTCGATGTTGCCGTAGGCAAAGAATATGGCGTTTTGCGGCAGATAAAACTTCCGTGTGAATTGCAGGGCATCTGCCGTGGTGAAAGAACGCACGTTTTGCGCCGTGCCCAGGATGTTGTGGCCCAGCTCATGACCCTTGAAGAGCAGGTTGTCAAAGTCGTCGTAGATGAGCTCGGCGGGCGAGTCGTTATACGATTCTATCTCATCGCATATCACTTCCACCTCTTTGTTTATCTCGCTTTGCGGATAAATGCTGTGAAAGACGATGTCTGTGAGCACGTCAACGGCCCGTGGCAGGTGCTCGTGCAGCAGCGAGGCATAATACACCGTGTCGGTTTTCGTGGTGTAGGCATTCAGGTCTCCGCCCACGCTCTCCAGGGTGTTGATAATCTGCAAGGCGTTTCGGCGCTCCGTTCCCTTGAAGGTTACGTGCTCGCAGAAGTGTGCCAGTCCCTCTTCGCCGGTCCCTTCGCAAGCAGAGCCGGCAGCTATCTCATAGCCGCAGTAAACCACCGGCGAGTTTGACGCCAGATGGATGACGCGCAGTCCGTTGGATAATGATGTGGTGTTATATTTCATCTTGAGGTGCAAAATTACGTAATTTCATTTTGTTATTTGCCTAAAATTTAAGATATTTGCACAAAAGTAAGCACCCGGAAAGTCATTGGGGTGCTACAGTAATAAGTATTATACTTCAAAACATGCGTAAAGTTATCGGTGTGGGCGAGACAGTTCTCGACATCATCTTCAAAAAAGGAAAGCCCGTGAGCGCCGTTCCGGGTGGTTCGACGTTTAATGCTATTGTGTCGCTGGGACGTTCTGGCGTGCCCACAACCTTTATTTCTGAGGCAGGAAACGACAGGGTGGGCGACTTTGTGATTAACTTTCTGAAGCAGAACAACATCAACGCTGACAACGTGAACAAGTTTCCTGACTCCAAGACACCCCTTTCGCTGGCCTTTCTGGATGACAACAACGATGCTGAATACATCTTTTACAAGGATCATCCTCACGACCAGCTCGACTTTGTTTACCCTGACATACAGCCCGACGACATCGTTGTGTTTGGCTCTTTCTATGCCGTGAACCCCGTGATACGCCCCCAGGTGAACGGATTGCTGGACTATGCCAAGGCGCATGGGGCCATTATATACTATGATGTGAACTTCCGCCCGGTGCATAAGAACGATATTATGAAGATAACCCCCAACCTCTTGGAGAACTATGAGTATGCCGACATTGTGCGGGGCAGCCATGAGGACTTTGAGACATTATATAAGATGGGCGACGCCGAGAAGGTGTATAATGCCGAAATATCTTTCTATTGCAAGCGCTTTATCTATACCGACGGCAACAAACCCGTGGAAGTGAGAGACGCCGGAGGCTTCAAGAACACCTATCCCGCACCCGAAACCGTAACGGTGAGCACCATTGGCGCGGGCGACAACTTCAATGCCGGCTTCATATATGGTTTGCTCAAGTATGGCATAACACGGCAGACGCTGGAGCAGGGCATGACAGAGAGCCAGTGGGCCGACGTGATGGGGTGCGCCCTGGCCTTCTCTTCTGAGTGCTGCAAGGACATCCACAACTACATATCGCCTGAGTTTGGCGCACGCATGAAGGCTGACTTAAACAGCGAGAGGGCCAAAGACGAGGCACAGAAGCAAGAAAACGAATAAAACAAATACATAATCATGAGAATGGAAGAAATAAAGAATAACGTGTACTATGTGGGCGTAAACGACCGCAACAAGGCACTCTTTGAGGGCTTGTGGCCGCTGCCCTTCGGCGTGAGTTACAACTCTTACATCATCAACGACGACAAGGTGTGCCTCATAGACACGGTGGAGGTTGACTTCTTCACGCAGTTTATAGAGAACTTACGCGGCGTGCTGGGTGACAAGAAGATAGACTATCTGGTCATCAATCACATGGAGCCCGACCACTCAGGCTCTATCTCGCTGCTGCGCAAGTTCTATCCTGACGTGAAGATCGTGGGCAACAAGAAGACGTTCAACATGCTGCAGGGCTTTTATGGCATAGATAACAACTGCCTGGAGGTGAAGAACGGCGACGTGCTGGAGCTGGGTGAGCACACGCTGAAGTTTGTGCTTACGCCTATGGTTCACTGGCCTGAGACGATGGTTACACTTGACGAGACCGACCATATACTCTTTTCGGGCGATGCCTTCGGATGCTTTGGCGCGCTCAACGGCGGGTTGATAGACAGTCAGATAGACACCAGCTGGTGCGAGGATGAGATGATTCGCTATTACTCTAACATCGTAGGCAAGTATGGCGTGCCTGTGCAAAACGCGCTGAAAAAGCTCGCCGGCGTGCAGATAGACTATATATGCTCTACCCACGGACCCGTGTGGCACGAGCAGGTGAGCCACGTCATAGGTCTGTACGACCACATGTCGAAGTATGAAACCGAGCCCGG
>ERZ780151.794-NODE-794-length-28136-cov-8.757060_pt1 | contig 28136 bp, 24 predicted proteins | sample MGYA00510983_ERZ780151 | MGnify/ENA primary metagenome ERZ780151 (study PRJEB29588, sample SAMEA2144623) | human gut metagenome | biome: human gut; feature: human-associated habitat; material: faeces | place: Denmark | collected 2008/2010 ... | reverse complement strand
TCATTTACTTCACACCCTGAACATTATAGTGGTGGAAAGTTTCACAACTCCCCACCACTATTGTCCCATGTCTGTCCAGCCGCTGCCTGCTTTGACGGTTACACCTTCTCGAACGGTATCACCTTGCACCGGCTTTTCTCCGGCGGGTCGGGAGGTTCCGGAGTAGGTGTTGCCGTGGCGGATTCCATGAAGCCGCCGATCTTCTCCGCCGCGCCTCGCTGCATATCGTTGGTGATGTGCGTGTAGGTGTCCAGAGTGAACCCGGCGCTGTAATGGCCCAGCATACTGGACAGGGTTTTTACATCCACGCCGCTGGAGATTGCCATGGTCGCAAATGTGTGTCTGAGGTCATGGAAGCGCACATGCTCCTCGATGCCCGCGTTTTTCAGCAGTTTCCGGTTGATCCTTGACACGGCATCCGGACTCCAGTAGCCGCCCGTCCGGGGCGACGGGAACAGGATTGGATTGTCCGGGTGCTGTTCATGCTCCTGCACCAGCAGGTCCACTGCCTGCTGAGACAGCGCCACCTTGCGGACGGAGTTTTTTGTTTTCGGCTCCGTCACATCCAACTCGCCCTCCATGCGGGTGACCTGCTTATTCACCGTCAGGATGCGCTCTTTCACATTCAAATCTGACCACTGGAGCGCCAGCAGTTCGCCCCGGCGCAGGCCGCTGGACAGCTCCAGATAGAACATAGGCAGGACGCCGTATTTCTCCGCTTCCTGGAGGTATCTGCCGATCTTCTCCGGCGGGAGGATGGTCATCTCTTTCTTGTCCTTGGGCGGGATGCGGCAGTTCTCGCAGGGGTTGTACGGGATGAGCCGCTCTTTCACCGCCTGCTTCAGCGCCGCCTGCAGCACCGCATGGACACGCCGCACGAAGGTGTTGGACAGGGGCTTGTCGTTCTGCTTCGACCCACGCTGCATCCTGCCGTTTTCTTTCAGGTCGTTATACATTCTCTGGATGTGGATGGACGAGAGCTGTTTAAGCTTGATCGTACCGATGGCCGGGATGATGTGGTGCTCGATGATCCCCTCATAGCCCTTGGCGGTGTTGTAGCGGATGTTGGGCTTGCTGTAAGTTTCAAACCACAGGCGGCACCACTCCGCTGCGGTGTAGTCGCCCGTGTGATTGAGCGGTACGCCCCGGTTTTCCCGAATGGCTTTCGCCAGCTTTTCTTTGCACTCCGCCTGGGTCTTGGCGGACACACTTTTCTGGATGGCCCGGCCGGTGACCGGGTCGATGCCCTGGGTATATCTGCCCTCCCAGCGGCCGCTGGGCTTTTTGCGGATGCTGCCCTCGCCGTTGGCTCGTTTCTTTGCCATTTATGATCCCTCCTTTTTAACACAAACACATACCACAGAATCTCCGAAATAGCTATCACAATATTTCGGACTTTTTTGTAGCTTGCTCGTCGATCCATTCCATGAATTTGTCACGGGGAACGATGATGCGGCTTCCCAGTGTGATGGTGGGGAAATCCCTGCGGTGGGCCACCTCGTAGGCGTGGGCCAGACCGATGCCCAGCACATGGGACACATCCTCCACGGTCAGCATCAGCGGGAGTTCGTCAAAAGAGTTGTATTTGGATTTCCTCATTCAGTTCCTTTCTACCTTCCGCGCGGAAGGGTTTTATTCTTTGTTTTGCGGCGCAGTTTCTGCGCCGCTTACATGGTCATGTCGGGCCACTGCTCCTCATGGTCGTCCGGTTTATGACCCAAGGCCATGCGCTTCTCCTGCAGCTTCTTCAACCGCTTCCGGTCGATCTGAATACCTCCGGGGCGGGATTTTGGAACGGAGCTGTCCCGGAACACCCGGCTCATGTGGTGGAGCAGCCGGGTCACCGCCAGCATCGCAGAGGGCGGACGGTTTTCCTCCAAGTGGTTCAGGAGATACTGTGCATACTGGTTGTCCTGCTCCGCAGACTTGGTCAGCCAATAGACGCCCCGATCCTCGTCATGGAGAACCTCCCTACCAGCAAGGTACAGCTTGCCCAGCATGTACTGGGCGTAGGGGTTTCCCCGCTCGGCTGACTGAGTGAACCACTCCACGGCGGCATCACTATTTCGTTTGATCAAATCGCCTTTGAGCAGTTCCTTGGCCAGCCGATACATGGCGTAGCTGCTGCCGTTGACCGCGGCGGTGTACAGCCAATTCATTCCCTGCCGGATATCCCGTACCTCCACATCATCTGAGAGGTACAGCTTGGCCAGAGAGTACTGCGCCACCAGATGTCCCTGCTCCGCTGCCTGCTCGAACCAGTACCGTGCTTCCACCGAGTCCGGGATCAGCAAAGGTCCGTCCCGCCAGAGCTTTCCCATCAGGTACTGCGCATACATATCGCCGCTTTCCGCCAGCCTTTCCATTTCAGAGACGGCGTCGCTCCGCTCCTCCATGGTCAGGCGCTCGTCCCGTATGATATCCCGTAGCGCCCAGTAGTCGTAGGAGGCGTTTTGGAATTCCTCCGGCTCATCATTCTGACCCAGGTCTTTCTCCTCGAAGCCGATCTCACCCAACCGCAGGTGCTCCGCCTCCTGAATGACCGCATTCTTGATCTGCCGGAACTCCTTTTGCCGTGAGAGCGGGATGCGCTCCTGGGTCTTGTCGTGGTAGTAGCTGTCCACCTTCCCTTGGAGCATCATCCATTTTTCATAGCACTTGCTCACGGCTGGGAGCCGTTCCATCTCGTCCACGATCTCATCCACCAGATTCTTCAGCCGCTTTGGAAGATAGCCGTAGGACTTTTTTCCCTTGACCGCTCCGAGCTGCGCCGCCAGCTCCAGCATGAGCTGCTCGGCGTCCGGGTGGTCACATACGCCGTCCTGCATAGCGTGTACCAGTTCCAGCATCGCCCGGCGGGATTCCCGTACCAGCTCATCTCTGGAATCAGACTTCTGTTCGTAGAGATGGAGCATTTCGTTGCGAAAAATATCGTTGGTGAGTTTGGATTTGATCTGACGGATACCTTCCTTGGAGAGATAGGCCTGTCCCGGCTTTGCGGACCAGGCCATCATGTGGATGTGTGGGTGCTCGCCCTCGTCGTGGAAGGCGGCGTACCAGCGGAAGTCACCGGGCGGGATCTTCATCGCCGCCGCAATGTCGTTGCGGTGCGCCTGGATGAGATTTCGCCACGCCGCGGCGTTATCAAACCCAAGCCGGGCAGCATCCTCACGTTTGAGGGAGATGATGTGCGTCCATACATTTCCGGTGTAGCTCTCTAACTCTGCCATGGCCTTCTCCAGTGAAACGGAATCACCATCACCGAACAGACCGTGAGCGCCGATGCGCTCGGCGCGTGGCCGGGTGGCAATGTACTTCATGTACTGCTCCGACTCGTGAATGGAATCCCAGTTGGCTTCGAGAGCCAGCGTGATGAACGCAGAGGCGTTGACCTTAGTGGGTTTCGTCAGGTAGTCCTCGTACTCATAGAGCGTCTTGCTGTCCGGGAAGTCTTTGACCAGTTTTGCGATGAGCTGCTCCTGCTTTCGTGTGGGCGGACGGTCATCTGGGATAAGCTCCACCCGCTCCCGCGTTGCGATGTAGCGAAGGTATCCGGAGGCCCCGCCGGTGCTTTTGATATAGGGACTCTTGAGGATCAGTCTTGCCATTCGTCATCATCCCAGTCCGGCTCCTGACGGGAGCGCGCATACTTCTCCAGAGAGATAGTACCGTTGGTCGCTCTAACATTCCGGACACTCTGCGCGCGCCTACGCTTCAAGTCATCCCGGTCCATCTCGAACGCTTCCGCGATGATGCCGTTGGTCATGTCCTGCTCCACGCATCTGGTAAAATCTCTGCGGGCAATATAGTCCTCCAGTCTGCTCAGCCTGCCGTCGATGGCAGACATGATTGCCATGGGCAGCAGCGTTGTGTTGTCCTGTATTCCCAGATAGTCCACATAGAAGTTCACGGCTTTTTCGATGAACTCATTTTTGCTCTGGCAGTTGTCGGCGGCGTACCATTGCTCGATCCTTCTTCTGGTTTCCGGCTGCATCCGGAATGCAATACGATCTCTGGTTTCTTTACTCATTCAATTCCTCCTTTTTGCTGTAAGACATCCTTGAAAAGCCCTGCAACACGGGGCTTTGGGGAAAGCTGACGCCATCGGTGCTTATTTCGCCTCTCAAAGACGCCAGCTTCAAGCGTCCGAAACTGCCCGCACTGCGGGCAGAAGTGACGGCTGCGGCGGCGCGTGCGACGCCATGCCTTTATCCTGCTTTTTCTTTCGTCCTGCAAACGTCTGCCGAAAACGGCTCACATCCGGCTTCAATCCTCTGGCTGGGACTGGGACTCGGCTCTTCTTGGAAAGGCGCACACAAGGCGTTCTGGCGGCCCTGGGCGTTGGACTTTTCGAGGAGCTGCGCCGCACGATAGCGAGCGGCAGCCTCCTCTGCCTGCCGGAACTGCCGCTCATAGAACGCTTCGAGTACACCCGGGATAGGACGAATGGTGTAGAGCAGATTCCCGTTCAGCGGTTTTCCGTCTTTGCTCTGCATGATGGTCGGCTCCGTGTAGATGAGGCCTTTCTCCTCCAGCTGCCGCACGTACTTTGCCACCGTATTTTCACTCATGCCGATCGCATGGCCGATGGTTTTGTAACTGGGGTAGCACTGGTAGGTCTTACGATTCTCGCACCGGAGCAGATAGGCGTAGAGGGATATCTCCCGGTAATCCAGACCAATGCTGAATATCTCGTTGGGCACCATAAAATAGTTTTTCTCTGCACTGCGCTTGGGCCATTTGTTGAAACTCAATTCATACCTCCTGTATTGTCGTAGAGTCCGATGACGCTCACATAGGGGACAGAAAAATTTTCATTGCTTTTCTGCTGTTTACCTGATATACTTTTATCAGTAGATTTGTGCGTGCCTGTGTGTGCGCCGAGCCGCCGGACTGTTGCCGCAGTCGCGGCGGTTTTTATTTTGCGGGTGTGTTGTGTGATCCACATTCCTCCTTTGCCCTCATCTGTAAACTATCTTTTTCGCCTCCTCCGTGTTAGAATAAAAAGAGACCGTGCTCCCGGGAGCACGGCCAGAGATGGAATGACCTTCCGAGCGGATTGCCGAATGGCAGAGAGCGCACATGCTCTCATGGGGTGCTCTGTCTAAGGCCATGTGGGTTCATCAGCGCGGAGGCCGTGCCGTACCGAACCGAAGGAAACTCCACCCGGGTGAAATTGTCCTTCTACTATTACTTAGAGAAAAATCGCAAAATCGGAAGGTTCCAAATTATAAACTTTTTGTGAATACAGAAAGAGTGGTGAGTTCATGTCCTTCAAGGATACCCAGTCTTATAAAGAGCTTCAGGCGGATTGGCGCTGGATACGCTCCATGGACCCGGAAGCTGCCGCTGCCGCAGACCAGTGGGTGAAGGAGCATCCAGAGGAGTGGAAGGAGCTGGAGCACATGCTCTACTACAGCGAGGCCAACTTTCACAAGCGCGTTGCGCCAGATACTCTGGAAGATGTGGATATCAAACAGCCCCGATCTTACAATCCGGAAGCGTTCTTGCCGGAGGAAGTGCGCAACGCGATCTACGATGATATGCGCTGGTTTGACCGGGCGAAGTATCTGCCAGAGGGATCTGATGAAGACCCGCTCATGTATGTGCGCAAAGAAATTGACGAGGGACTGCATGAGCTGACCGAGTTGCAGCGGGAGATTTTGTTCCGCACCGTCATCAACGGCGAGTCCACCGAGTCCGTCGCACAGGACAAGCAGTGCTCGTCCAGAAATATCCGGGAGATCCGCGCCCGTGCGCTTCGACAGATACGGGCCAAAATCAAAAGACATGAAGGCTACGGCAGGCCCGACGTTGTCATCATTATTTTGCTGTTTATGCTGCTTGTTGGTGTTCCGCTTGTTTGCTGGGGAGAACAGCTTTGGACCGCATATCCCTGGCTGGAGCCTGTGGCTGCAGTGCTTAGCGCATTGGTTGTGGCTGTCATGTTCCAAAGTTCCCTTCGCAGAGAAGCAGAAAGGCTGCTGCGCCAGCACTGGGCCAGCCTGAATGGGGCGCAGGAAAATCAATGACTGCGAAAGAGGGAGTGAAGCACCGCAAGTGCTTTACTCCCCCTTGTCATATGGCGATAATTTGCATTATGAGAAGTTCGCTGACGGAAGCGTGAAATGCATTGAGGATGAGATACCATTTGAGCTGCCTGATGGCTGGGCGTGGTCAAGACTTGGTGCAGTTGCAGAAGCGATTGGCGACGGCGATCACCAACCTCCTCCGCAAACATCTTTCGGCGTTCCTTTTCTTGTGATTTCAAATGTTTCTGGGGGCCGGTTATCTTTTGAAAACACGCGTTTTGTCAGCAAAGAATATTTCAGCCAACTACCCGAAACTCGCAAGCCGCGAAATGGTGATTTGCTTTTTACGGTTACTGGCTCCTATGGGATTCCGGTCTTGATAGATTCAGATGATAAATTCTGTTTCCAGCGACATATTGCAATAGTTCGTCCGTGCACCATTTCGAATCGTTATCTCTATGTCATACTCGGGTCATCATATGTAAAGTCTATCTGTGATGCTAAGGCTACTGGCACGGCACAAAAGACGGTTGGACTTGCGACACTAAGAGAACTTCTCATTCCCGTAGCGCCCTATAAGGAGCAGATGCAGATTTACGCGCAGACGCAAGATGCGCTAAGTATTGTCGATAGTGTATCCTCAGATAAAGAAGATTTGCTAAACATAATTGAGAGCGCAAAGACGAAAATCCTTGACCTTGCTATCCGAGGCCAGCTTGTACCACAGGACCCTACTGACGAGCCTGCTTCTGTCCTGTTAGAACGAATCCGAGCAGAGAAAGAAGAACTCATCAAGCAGGGCAAAATCAAGCGAGACAAGAAGGAATCCGTCATCTTCCGTGGTGAGGATAACTCTTATTATCTCAAAACTGGAGAATTGGTGGAGTCGCTGGAGGACTGGGATTTCGAAGAACTCCCCGGCGGTTGGAGTGTGTGCTGCCTTGGAGAGCTGTGCGACTACGGTAACTGTACTAATATTGATACCGCTGATATCGCTGATTCTGCGTGGATATTGGATCTTGAAGATATCGAAAAAAATTCCGGTATTGTTCTACAAAAAGTACGCCAAGGCGAACGCAATGCAGGAAGCACAAAGCATCGTTTCCATAAAGGTCAGGTGTTGTACAGCAAACTTCGTCCTTATCTGAACAAGGTAGTCTTAGCTGATGAAGATGGATATTGCACCTCTGAGATTTTGCCATTAGAGTTTGAGTGGAATATACTTCCGCAGTATGCACGCTACTTTTTGATGTCCCCAACATTTTTGAGATATGCCAACAAGTGTTCATATGGCGTGAAGATGCCGCGCCTCGGAACAGCAGACGGGAAGAAAGCTATAATTCTTGTTCCTCCGCTTGAGGAGCAGAAACGAATCGTTATAGCAATTGAGCAGACTTTTTCCCAACTTGCTTTTATCACAGAAAACCTATCCTAATCAACAGCCGCCTTCGAAAGAAGGCGGCTGTTTCCCTTACCATGTGACGATCTTATCCACCAGCGCCCGCTGTTCGCTGGCAGTCCTACGAAGGTAGATGCGGGTCGTTTCAATACTCTCATGGCCCATCAAATCCGCCAAGAGAGCAATGTCATTGTACTTCTCCAGAAAATTCTTGGCGTACCGGTGCCGAAAGGAGTGCGGATACACAACCTTTTTATCCAGTCCATATTTGTCTGCATAGTTTTTGAGCTGTTGTGATATTCCGCGGGTGGTGATGCGCTCACCATAGCGATTCAAAAACAAATAGCCGGAGGAACGGTGTGTTTCCTCCAGCCATTCAAGAGTTTCCGTCCTCAACTTTTTGGGTACGTATAACCTGCGCAGTTTTCCTCCCTTGGTGTACAGATCAAAGTAGCCGAGCTCCACATGCTCGATTTTGATTTGGATGAGTTCGCTGACGCGAGCGCCGGTGGCAGCCAGATACCAAACCACGAAGTACCACTCCATGTTACAGTCCTTCTTGAGCTGCTTTTTCAGAAAGTTGTAATCGGCATTGCTGATCACATTCTCCAGAAAGTTCTTCTGCTGTACCTTCACAGCTTTGAGCCGCAGACGATCCTTGTGCAAGAATTCCAGATACTTGTTCATTGCCTGGATACGCAAGTTGACGGTCTTGGGCTTGAAGAATTCCATCAGATACCCTTTGTAGGCCAGCAGGTTTTCCTTGTTGACCTCATCGTAGTGGGCATGATAAAAATCGACCGTCCAGAGATAGGAATGGATGGTGTTTTCCGAAAGATTGCTCTTTCTTAGGTGTTGCTCAAATGTTTCGTTTGTCCTCATAAAAGGTGCCTCCCAATAATGTTTTTGCGAAATTATCGCGCCAATATTATAGGGGAAATATGTGACTATCTCTTATTATGAGAAGATGGGGGGCAAGGTTGTGAATATCGATGACGAGATACCCTTTGAATTGCCTGAGAGTTGGGCCTGGTGCAGAGGTTATTCTTGCTTTGAAGGTCTGGGAAGCACAAAGCCCCAGGGCGATTTTTTCGACTATATCGACATTGACGCCATCGACAATCGACTCCATTGCATCAAGGACGCAAAGCACCTTCCAGTGTCTGATGCTCCAAGTCGGGCGAGCCGTGCTGTAAAAGATGGAAGTGTTTTGTTTTCGTTGGTCAGACCATATCTTGAAAATATTGCACTTGTTGAGGAGAAACATAGCAACTGTATCGCATCGACCGGTTTCTATGTCTGCAACTCCAACGGTGTGTTGCTGCCCGAATTTATGTTTTTCCTGATGATATCGGGTTATGTAGTCAATGGTCTGAATCAGTATATGAAGGGAGATAATTCTCCGTCTATAAGCAAGGACAACATAGAAAATTGGCTCTACCCGGTACCGCCGATAGGAGAACAGCAAACCATTTGCGCCAAACTGAAAACGGTGTTCACTCTGGTCGAGAATGTGGAAAAGAGCCTCAACTGAGGCTCTTTTCTATTTGATTGAGTTCAAAAAGCATTGCACCAATTGCTTCAACAATTCTGCGTTGTTCAGATAACGGAGGAAGTGGGACAATAGCCCGCTTTAGCATATCCTGCGTAAGTTGATTGATAGCAGTGGAATTGCTGTCATCGAATACACTTCTAAAGAAACTTGAACGAAGGTAATGCACGATAAACTCAAAATACTCTGTCCTATATATCGCCATGAATGCGCCAAAGGATGCGGGTTCTCTCAAATCTGGAATTAGCGCACATTTACCTACAAGCGACCTGCTCCCATTTCGGGCACAAATCAAAATATCATTCTTCTGTGCAAATTGATTTTCTCTGACAGTGGTTTTAACACGAACCAAGCCGCTCAAGTCAACTTGGTCGTTAACAATGTTGCACGAACGCAAAACCATGATGCCACCTGGCTCTATATCAGTCGGACGATATGTGAGCCCAATGTTTGTTGTGCCGATCATAGAAAGATTGCACCACTCCCAACCATCAGGAAGCTCAAAAGGCAGCTGATTATCAAGACAATGCAGCTTTCCATCAGCCATCTTCTCATAATAAGAGTTATCCTCACCACGGAAGATGACGGATTCCTTCTTATCCCGCTTGATCTTGCCCTGCTTGATGAGTTCTTCTTTCTCTGCACGGATGCGCTCCAACAGGACAGAAGCAGGTTCGTCGTTCGGATCTTGTGGTACAAGCTTGCCACGAATGGCGAGGTCGAGAATTTTGGATTTTGTTGATTTAATCAAATTTGTAATATCGAGTTCTGTATTCTCAATGCGCTCTATCATTGCCAGCGCGTTAGAAAGCGCACTCCACATCCGCAATTGCTCATTTGCGGGAGGAATAGGAAGATATACATCTCGAATAGCCTCGATTGATATACTTGCCTGTGCAGTGGCTTTCATGTGTTTTGTTAACTGCTGGTAACCAAACCCACTCTGCAAGTACGCAACGACATATTCTTCAAGGAGCACTGCATTATCATTATAGAGTTCAATCTTTCCGACATTGGAGCCAAGATGGTATTTTCCTGGGCGATTATGAATTCCTATATTGCCTATAGTGCCAACATAGGGAGTTAAAATGCACTTTTTGGTGACCTGACTGCGCTGGAGTTCATCTGAAACCGATTCGGGAATAAACGATTCAAATTCATAGACAATGGTACTATTTTGCACATTCTTACCCTTGAAAAGGGGAATGCCATCTTCACATAAGCCCGGCGCAATATTCTTCGTGTACTCAAAACCGGCCAGCTTAGTTACAAACGCAATGGTATTGATTTTAGCCCATGCCCAGCCATCCGGCAGGTCAAACGGAATTTCATCTTCGATGCACTTCACGCTGCCGTCAGCGAACTTCTCATAATGCAAATTATCCTCACTGACAAAGATAATAGTATCGTTCTTGATGTCCTTGGCTTTGAGCTTGCCGTCCTTGACCATCTGCTGCTTCTGCTGGCGAATACGCTCCAGCAGAACAGAAGCTGGTTCATCGTTAGGGTCCTGCGGAACCAGCTTGCCGCGGATGGCAAGGTCAAGCACCTTTTGCCGTAATACTTTCGTATCCATTACTCATCTACCTCGCCGATCAGTTCTTCCAGAGCAGCCACAGCCTTGGCGATGTTTGCGGACTTTTCCTTGATCTGATCCAGCAGTTCAGAGAGGGTATAATCCTCAGTTCCGCTGTCGGACTTCATCCAAGTGATATCCAGACTGGTCTTGTCACGGGCCAGAATCTCCTCGTAGGTGAACTTACGCCATCTGCCGTTGGGATTGTCCGCGCTGTAGGTTTCGCTACGGGCGGACAGATCACCATCCTTATAGCATTCAACGAACTCGTCAAAATGGCTTTCCTTCAGGGGATTGGTCTTGCCGAAGGAAGGCATATCTGAACGCAGGTCATAGAACCAGATTTCGCGGGTATTGCCCTTGTCTTCATAGCCACGGGTGAAGAACAACACATTGGTTTTAACGCCCTGGGCATAAAAGATACCAGTAGGCAGACGCAGGATGGTATGCAGATTACATTTCTCCATCAAGTCACGGCGGATGCGCTCACCGTCACCATCGGCAAAAAGGACATTGTCCGGCAGGACAACCGCCGCACGAGCCTTACCCGTCTTATTCAAGCTGCGGTAAATGTGCTGCAGGAAATTCAACTGCTTATTGCTGGTGGGGAATGTGAAGTCATCGCGGGTAGCCCGTTCACCGCCCTTCTTGGTTCCAAAGGGCGGATTGGTCAGGACAACATCATACCCCTTCATTCCTTTGCCAAAATTGGACAAGGTATCGCCAAGATAAATGGGGCCGCTAATATCGTGCAGCATGGCATTCATCAGAGCTAAACGGTGAGTATCATGTACCAGCTCACAGCCAGAGAAGGCCTGGGTGCGCTGGAACTCCTGCTGATCCACGGGCAGCTCAAACAAATCATCAGTATGGTCTTTGACATAGCGGTCAGCGGCAATCATGAAACCAAAAGTTCCGCAGGCAGGGTCGTTGCACCGCTCACCGGGCTGTGGAGCAACAAGCCGCGTCATGATATTGATCAGAACGCGGGGCGTGAAATACTGCCCGGCACCGGACTTTTTCTCATTTGCGTTCTTTTCCAAGAGACCTTCATACAGATTGCCCAGTCCCTCCTCCTTGGCGGTGTACCAGTCAAACTGGTCGATGGTCTGGATGATCTTCTCCAGATTCTTTGGCTCGTCAATGTTGCTCTGGGCACCCTGATAGATTTCCCGGACGCGGCCAGTACAGCTCTCGCCCAAATGCTCCAGCAGTTCTTTGTAAAACTTCTTCAGTTCAACGCCCTGTTTGGCAAGGAGCTTGTCCCAACGGTACTGTTCCGGGATAGCCCCTTCAGTACCGGTTTCCTTGCACATCTTAAGAAACAGGATATAGGTCAGTTCCGTTACATACTGATGATATGTAATACCGTCATCCCGTAATACATTGCAGAGATTCCATAGTTTTGCTACGATTTCCTGATTGTTCACGCTACGCTTCCTCCATCGTCATAGAGATACTCATTGAGCTCCGTCATGATCTCACGAAGCTTCCCACCAAAACGGCGGTCAATAATCGTAAAGCCACCCGCATTCTTAAATGCGCCAACTTCAAAAATTTGTTCATCAAGAACGCTCTCTTCCAACAGAACCTTCTCGATCCGTTTGAGCCATTCTAACTGTGTCTTGTTGAATTCATGGTTCATTCTCAACTTTGCAAATGCGTGCTTTACTCTCTGCTCATGCCCTACAAGCGCAGAACCGAGAGCCTGTTGGCGGATAAAGGCAATAATATCGGCCACAATGTCCTGATTGGTCATCTCATTCCATGCGGAGTTCAACTGCTTCTCCGTGAAGTCATGGCAGTCAAGCTCCAGCTTTAGGCTCTTGAGGGCTTCCCTGGTGAGTTCGGAAGGTCTGGTACATACCGTGCGCAGAGCTGCGATGGCATTTATATTGTTATTGATGAACTCCCTGAATGCTTCCAGATAGTCCTCTGGCTTCTGGCCTTCGCCGTAACCGCGGGTGTGGTCAATCAGCTCGTCCTCATGATTATCAATGACAACCGGGCGCTTGCGGTGGGTCCTGTCCTTGTCCAGCACGGAGAACGCCTCACGATGTCCCAGCAGTTCAGCGGTGGCCTCCTTGATTGTGCTGCTGTTAAGGTGTTCTGCAAAGGCACCCAAATCCTTGCCTCCAGTAAGGTGGGCAAACTGCTCCAGTGCCTTTTTACTCACATTGCGGCGCTTGCGCTGCAGCTTGGCAACAATCAGGTCGATCTGATAAGCAAGTTGCTCATCGGTGGTTGCTACCTCCAGCCCCTTCATCAAATCTTCAAAACTGGCAGACGGGTTGGTAGCAACTGGCTTCATGTTGCTGACATCCTGCAAGGATTCATACACACCCACAGGATCATAAATCTCAAAGTGAGTTTTGCCGATAGCGGGACACAATCTGGTGGCACGGCCTAACATCTGCTCAAAAAGGATGCGGGATTTGATGCGACGCATAAATACCAAGGTGGTGATCTCCGGCACATCAATGCCGGTGGTCAGAAGGTCAACGGTGACTACGATTTTGGGCAGAGACTCGTTTTTGAAACGCTTGATTGCTTCAGAGATTTTCTTTTTGTTGCCGCCTGCCACGCTTCCGGTGATCTTCATGACGGTATCGTTGTCAACGCCGCCATCCGCATAGATCTCCTTCAAAATTTTTACAATAAGGTCAGCATGGTTGTCATCGACAGCATAGATGAGGGTCTTGCCCTGACCATCCGGGTTGAAGTCCCATGCGATTTCTTCGAGGACAGTCCGGTTGAAATTCTCTGTGATGACCTGTCGGTTGAAGCTGTCGATTTCAAACTTCATATCATCTTCCAACTCAGCACTATTGAGGACTTCACCGGTAACCGGGTCGTAAATAGCAAGCTGTTCGCCCTTCTGATAGTTGATACCCTCAACACGCAGTTTGGTGCGGATATTGTGTGGCGCATCGTGATCTACCAGATAGCCGTCAATGACAGCCTCACGGTAAGAATAGTTAAAAACAGGCTTTCCGAAGATTTCGGTAGTGTGCAGCGCCGGTGTTGCAGTCAACGCAATTTTCACGGCGTCAAAGTACTCGATGACGGTGCGGTATTTGCTGATGTAGTCATCCTGGTTACGGTAGAGCATCTCGGTTTCGCTCATTTCCTTATCCAGAATATATCCACGGTGTGCTTCGTCAACCACAATTAGATCGTAGTCTGTAACGGAGGGCATGGTATCGCCCTCGGGATAAAGGATACGCTTGACAAGGCTCTGGACCGTTGCGATATGTATTTTTGTTTCTCTGTCGATTTCCTTTTCATCCAGACCCTTGATGTTATAGATGGAATCCAAGGTCATCAATTCTTCGATTTTTACCTCCTTGAAAACATCCTCGGCCTGTTCGCCAAGCGCAGTGCGGTCCACGAGGAACAGGACACGCTTAAAACGGTCACTCTTGATAAAGCGGTAGATCATACCAAGGATAGTACGGGTCTTGCCGGTACCAGTTGCCATGGAAAGCAAAACAGTCTGTTTGCCGTCAATGACAGCCTGCTCCGCTGCTTCGATAGCGCTGATCTGATATTTGCGTAGGTTCAATCCATCCGGATCGCGCAGTAAATCAAAGGGAGTGTTCTGGAGCGCGGCATTGGCGGCGGCAATATCCTTTTCGAGTTGCTCCATCAGACCTTGGGGACTGATCCAGCCTTGCAGAGCCTTGGGGGCATTTGCTCCACTACGCAAATCCAGACACCAGATACCGGATTTGGTTTCGATTTGCTTCAGATATTTACGGCCATTGGTAGCAAAAACAAAGGGGACTTTATATGCACCCCACTGGCCGATAACGTAGTCCTTATGTTCAGCTTTAATACCCTTGGCATATTCCTTGCACTGGTGGTCAATTACAGACGGAATGTCAATAGCGGCTTTCTTTGCTTCCACGATGCCCACGAGCTTCAGTCCCACAAACAGAGCATAATCTGCATAACCGTTCTTGCCGACAGTAGAATCAGTGGGCCACTCAGCAATGGCAAGATTTCTCCCTTTCTGCGGACGGGTTCCCCTGGAGTAACGCAGATTATTGGTGTCGGCTTCCCAGCCGAATTTACGGAACTGCTCGTCAATCAGATAGCGGGTTTCAGCCTCGGAAAGATCCATGCTCTCGGATGCGGTTTCACCCTTTTCCGCACGTTCCTTGGATGTCTTGGACGATGCTGCGGTGGATACCGCATCGACCTGCTTGGAGAGTGCAACAATCTTTTCCTCCTGCTCTTTAATGATGGACTCATAGTCCGGCTGCACCACATTTTCAGGCATGACAAACGCAGGGGCAATATATCCCCAGTCGCCATATACTTCCATGAACCAAACCGCAAGGTTATAGGTCATAGAGAGCAGCGTTTTTGCATCCTCCACAGAGTCTGCACCCGCATGGACCGCATCGTTTCGCGTTTTGCGAAGTGCATACAGGATGTCGTCGATTTTCTTGGGAATCAGGCCTTCGCGCTTCAGCAGGCGAATCCGGTTGGCGTGGGTGTTGTCGATGGTCGGTTCCTTGATATGCTCAAAAGCAAAAATCTCAAGAATCAGCCGCTCACCAAACATACCCAACTTATACAGGCAGGCATTGGCATCGGAGTAGACATAGCTCTCCGCTGCCGCACCGATCTGTGCCAGCGCAGGCCAGTATCTGTTGAGAAATTCAAAGTTGGATTTCATGTGTGTCCTCCTAACTTTAGTAGTGCTTTTGATAAGTTGCTATTATCAGAAGTTGGCGGGCAAAATCAATCAAGATCCTCCGCAAAAAAGTCGCTGTCAATTCTTTTAATTTCGTATGTAGCTTCCGTGGACACCCCTAAATCATATTCAATCATCAATTTTGCCAGCGTGGTGTCATCAACAAGCACGACCTTTGTGGTGTGTTGCTTCTCTGCATATTGGCGTGCTTCTTTCGTGAACTTGGCCGTCGTAATGAACAATCCTTTGGAAGCACCTTGTCCAGCCAGCGCACCAACGAATTTCTGAATCTCTGGTCTGCCAACGGTTTTGTCACAATCCCAACGCTTCGCCTGAATATAAATCAAGCTGAAGCCAAGTTTGTCTTCACGGATGATACCATCAATGCCTTCATCACCGGTTTGCCCGATGACCGTGCCGGCATCATCCACCGAGCCACCATATCCCATTTGCGTCAACAGCTTGACGACCAGATGTTCAAAGAAAGCGGGAGGCTGCTTCATTATTTCACTCAAGAGATCATCTGCCAGGGTAGTGTTGATCTGCTGAAAGGCTTCATCCAAAATATCCTGTGGTGTTTTACTGGATACTTTTGCTGCGGGTGTCGAAGTGGTGCTTTCTTCATTATTGTTCGGAGAAATAAACTTTCGAAATGACTCAAAGCGCTGAAGATAAAGGTTATCGATTTGAGGAGGATTTTCATTGAGGACTTGTCTGCCTGCTGGCGTAATCACATAAATACCTCGTGACGGGCTTTGCACAAGGCCTGCCTTTTTTAGATATGTCCTTGTCCAGCCAATACGGTTATCAAAAAGCTGCTGCTTCCCGCTTGGCAGCATCTCAGCCCGTTCCTTTTCGGAAACCGAGAAAACCCCTGCAACCGCATCTTTTACCTCTTTTGATTTGTGCAGTTGGCCATCTGCCAAGCAATCAAGGAAGGCACGGTACATCTCATCATATTTGGGAATTGGCATCTGACACTCTCCTTACGCTTTCAGCTTATAGGTTCTATTTCGATTTCCGCCTTCGGCTACGACAATATCCTCCGCGGTCAGTTCAGAGAGGAGTTTCTTGGCTCGTGTACTCTTGACTCCAAGGAGCTCTGCAATATCGGCACTTCTGGCCGAAATATGATCAGTAAGGTAGACGATGATTTCTTCTTTCTGTCGCGCAGATTTTATCGTCGCTTTTTTATCGCCACTTTTTATCGTCGCTTTTTTATCGTCTCCCTTGGAGAATAAAAGCGTTAATGTTGTCCGCTCCGGCTCGAGTTGCTCTGTAATCTCCGGAGTTGTCCAATTCTGCTCACGCCAGACACGGAAGATATTCGGAATACCGCTCCCTGCGCGCTCACCGATATCAATCAGGTTGAACATCTTCAGCATCGTTCCATTACGAGGATCAGATACACCGCCGCTCTTCGCTGCATCAATTTCAATGCGGAAGCTGCCTGGGTTAGACATCGTAATGCTGTTACGCTTTTTGACGATGACCAGCCCCTGTCTGCCGTAATAATCGGCATTCACCAAACAGTTGGCCAGTGCTTCACGCAGAGCCTGATGCACCGGGGTATCATCTACACGAGTACCTCCGTCCATTTTGAATGGAACTTTGATATCCTGAATCAGTTTGTTGTAGACCCTGAAATAGAAGTCGTACACATTGCCGCTCCAGTCGCCGGATGAGGAAATAATCCGGTCGGTCCATCGCGTGTCGGCGTCATACTGCTCCTGGTAATCCAGAAAGTAAGCGTTGAATTCCCGCACAATGTCATATTCGTTACCGAACATGAGAAGTCCGGCAGAGGTGGGATGCTTCTTTCCGTCAGAGCCGATGCCCACGGCGCCCAGCTTCAGGAGGAAATCTTCATTCTCCAGCGCCTCCCATACATGGCCAGGACGGGAAAGGCGCATCCTCTGGCGATAGCTGCGGATGCTCTCCTTGTTGAACACAGTCATGTCCATTTCATTCAGGATGAGCATGTCTTGCGTTTTCACGGATGCGTCCCGCACCATGGCCTGATATTCTTCCTTGGTGCAGCGGTAGTCACCCTCTCCGTTGCGGCGATAGGTACAGAGCGGGTTACCATCTACATAAACCGGCTTATAAGAGCGCTCTGCACGGGGAACATTGATGACCACAATGTGGTCGCCATCCACCTCCTGGACAAATACATCCTTGGAGGACAGGACATTCACGCTGGTCTTATTAGGGTTATTGACGATATCCCAGAACTCCTTGATGAGTCTGTCAGGGTCGGGCAGATCTACCGTGTGCAGGGATTTATCCGCCCATTCTTCCACGCCCAACAGGATAATGCCGCCGTGGGTATTGGCGAAGGCAGAGTAGGTTTCCCAAATGCTTTTGGGCAGACCGCCAAGGGATTTCTTCGCCTCAATGCGGTTGTTCTCCCGATATTGCTCGATTTTGGAAAAGTCAATCATGCTGCTCCTCCTTCACCAATTCGATGATGTCGCAGAAGTCGCAACCCAGCACAGTGCAGATCTTCGTCAGGATCTCTGTGCTGACATGCTGGTTCTTGCCCAGCTTGGCAAGGGCGGTCGTAGACATGCCGGTAGCCAGACGCAGATCCTTCTTTTTCATGTTTTTATCGATCAGGAGCTTCCACAATTTATTATAGCAAACAGTCATTTTTCACCTCTGATTCTTCATATGCTCGAACAATTGATGCGGCCAAAAGTTTCGGCGTAAGCCATGAAGTTAATCCTTACATATCCATTGAACACGCTCGGAAAAGTACGTCGGATAGGCCGATAGGATATCCAAGATGTCATCTTTATGCGACTTTATAACACCTACGATGCTGTTAGCCTCGATTGAATCATGGCCTATTTCGTCTGCCAGAAGATTTGCAAGGAATCGGTCATTAAAGATTTTCTCGCATACCGAAACTGCGGTTTCTGTTTTGACTCCGTATTTCAATCTTCTTTGTAGAAGGAGCAAATTGGGCAATGGATTAACTAAGTCCTCGTCATTGATTTCGATGATATCCATGACGTTCCCCACAAAGAAACTTAATTCGTAAGAAATGAACTTGCTGCAGATATCTTCAAGATCCGCTATCGGCAAGGATGTACGCTCATGCATTTCAACAAATGAACAGCCTTCAAGCCACATTTGGCAAATATCCGCAAAGCAGTCTATTTCTTTCTTGAGCGTATGGGTTTCCTGGAAAAAAGATATTAGCATCTTAACCAGTTGTTCATCTGTATAATTCTGCTGGGTAAGGTGGTTTTCGGCTATCCACTTTTCAATTTGTAACGAAAGCTTAATGCCGACCATAGTTCTGGCGTAGTTCTTAATCTGTGATTGCTCAAGTTCACTTATCTTCGATGTGATGACATCAAAGATTCTTTCTAACAAGGCTTTTTCATTATCATTTGCCATGAAGTATGCCAGAGTTCCTTTGCAAATATCAGCCGCTACCGCCTGCTTATCAGCATCCTCACCGATTGAAAATACAAAACACAGGTGGTTTTCGATGGCCTCCACAATGCTTTTTCGTGCCATCATTGATTCCACAATGCTGTTGGCACTTTTTTGTGGATGTGCCTTGTGAAGAGCTGCAGTAAGTTTGCTGACACACTGTCCGAAACAATCTGTTTCAGCATAGTGGTCAATAATGTATTGAGCAACTTTGGCACCGATAACTCTGGTTTCATAGTCAATTCGGATGTCCTGAACAAGCGACAGGATTGAACTTCCACAAGGCTCCGCAGCGCTACTGTCAAACATCTTAATACAATCTTTCCATTTGTAATTGCCGCCATTTCTTCGGTTGTTCTTATTATCGAACAGCTGAGGGTCTGTAACGATAACACTTCCCTCGGTATACATTCCAGATCGCGCAGTTCGTCCCATCAAATTCTGAAGACTACGAATTTGCATACTGTTTCGTGCGACCATAAAACTGGTCATAAACAGATACTTTATTGGAATGTTTACTCCTTGTGCAAGAGTAGATGTACAGACAACCAGACGCACAGCTTTGTTTCTAAAGGCATACTCTACAGCAAGACGCAGTCCATTAGGCAAGTTAGAATAATGCGGGAGAACTCCTAAATGGCAGGCAATCGTATATGGATGCTGTTCCCCATAATAGTCGGACATCAACTGTGCCAGTCGACTCATTTCTTTGCCATCGCTGTTTCCTTTAATCTCAGCGAGGAGGCATCCCCGATCCCTTAATTCAATAATTCTGTTGATTGCAGTCAGCACGGTACTGGTTCGATTAGCAAAAATGGCAGCTCCACCATTTTTGCATAGCTTATTTGCGTAATATATCGCAATGTCTTTGGCATCTGTTAACTCTGGGAAATAGCGCTGCTTTTTCTCGCGGGGACGCTTTTGTAATGCAATAACCTCTATACTGCGGGGAACGTAAAAATCTTCCTGCGCTGAATCATCAGAATAATAGTGGATATCTTTTGTTTGCGAGGCAAACCCGATTGTTTTGGGTGTCGCTTTAATTTTGGAATCTGACGCTAAAACACCAGCTTCACCCAAGAGCCATTTTTGAATCTGCTCGGCATTAGAAAGTACCGCAGAAAGAAGAATGATTTGCTCTTTCCCTGATATGTGGCTCCGGATTTCAGAAATCAACAATTCGTAAATAGCCCCTCGACTTCCGTCATCAAACATGTGGCCTTCATCAAATATATACAAACCAATTTCATCCAGGAAATCAGCTTGATGATGAATAATATAACTGAGCTTCTCAGGGGTACAGATCAGTATTTTTGACTTGAAGGACAAGAACAACTCAAGGGAAAAGTCTTCCTCGAGAACATCAGAAAACTGGTTGACTAAAACCTCATCCCCGAATGCCGAAATCATATCATTTGCTATTTCGTTGCACAGAGCACGGAGCGGAGCAACTATTATTGCTGTGGTTGCTCTGCCTGAGGCAAAAGACGAGCGAATCACCAGCTCAATACTTTTAGTTTTTCCTACTCCAGTTGGCAACTGTACTATCGCGCTCTGACCCCTTAAAACTCCCTTTTCGCCAATAAGCTGTTGCGCAGGCCACAGCATTCTTGGCGCCTTGGGGCTTTTAAGGTAATCTGACCATAGGGACTGATCTAACTCAGAATACCTGGGCAGAAGGATCCACGATGACTTGGACAAGGCCACCATAACAATGGCACACAATATATCGACATAGTATATTTCCATCGGAGCGTCATTTTCATAAATCGCTTTTCTATACTCCGATAATAGGCTCCGTATTTCCTCTACCCCTTCTCCTGTGTTGTAATAGACCAGCAATAAATGGCAGACTTTTTCTCCATTAGGAGTATCTACACTTATATGAAAGTCTCGATTCAGCAGAAGATACCCGAGTAAGTTACCCGTGATTTTTTGAGGCTCGTTGATTTCCGGATTTATCCGTACAAAAAAATCAGAACATAAAACTTTTGCACTTCCAAAATCATCAGAGAGAAAATAAGCCGCAGCTCCAGACAGTAAAAAATCAGCATCATATTCCTCACGATCATTGGCCCCTACAGCCGCATCAAAGTATTGTGAAGCAGCCACCAAATGCGGTGAAAATTCTTCCATGTCAGCTACGTTGTTTTCGATGACACTTTCGGCATATCGAGAAAGTATGTAAACAACAGGATAGGATAGTTCATTCGAATTTAATGGAAACTTAGGATAATCCTTTTGCGGAATGTCATACTCTACAAGTTTTGCTTTGGCTTTTTGGTATTTGAGCATATAATTTGAAGTATTTGAGAAAATCATTTAGTACACCTTTCGAATACTTGATGTGTCAGGGACATCAAATCTGCTCCGTGGACATAAAAAACGGACTGATCTGTTTTCAGTTCCAAATCTGCTCCCATAATACCGACAATGACTTTCTTTTCGACAGCTGGCAAGCTTGAAATGGCAGCCCCTACAAAGGATGTTCTATAAGGGTATTCGGTTTTTTGTTGAAACCTTGCTACATCCGCTGCTTCTGTTGACTTTCCCATAAAGCGGAGCTTTTTTCGGTAGTAATTCAAAGTATGAGAAACTCTATCCTCGTCTTTTTTTGAATCGGTAACTGCATCTTTAATTACTTTACCGGCCTCATTTGAAGAAAGAAGCGCTTTTACCTCTATTGCCACAAGCTCATCGTTTTTATGCGGGGCTTTTCCCTCAGCGAAGAACCTGTATGCAATTATATCTGTGCCATGCTCAGATTCATTTTTACCGGAACGGTTGTGCTGCTTACACCGTGGAACTTCATAGTTCAGGATGAATTCAAATAAATCCGCAAACAGAATTTCGCTAATATCATTTGACCGTGCCGTCGGTCCAAATGGTTCTCCTTTTTGCGGGATAATATATTGGCGCAAGTATTCCTCTACCGTCAACTTGTTCAACGCGGCATCTTCTTCCAATTCCCCATCTGGAACATACTGCTTTCTAATGTGAAGTGCCCAGTCATCGAGGATAGCGTCATCTCTGACATAGGATAGCCTGTAACAGTTCAATGGCTGCTGGTCTTCAAAAACCACTCCGTCCTCTCGAACAATCCAATTTACATATTGAGGTCTATCCATACTAAGCATCCTCTCGTTATTTTCCTGGCATACGATGGCACTCGTCTAAATACTTATGTGCAAACGATATTAACGTAAGTATATCAAGTACCTTCGTTTCATCAGTCTTCCAATTAACTTTGGGTGTGTGCGCTGCTGGATTTCTAACCAAGTGGAAGATTGCCTCAAGCAGTTCCTTCAAGCCTGTAAATTCGCTGCGCTCGCTATCGGTCTTCATTGCGTTAAAGAAGATATAGGGATCGTTCTTGGAAAACACAGTTTGAAAAAGTGTTCCACCATCTGTAGTCAAGCCGGAAATCTGCCGGACACGTTCAGCCAATCCTTTTGACGCTTCAAACACAGCATCATAATAGTCTGCTCTCAAATAGTCTTCAACACAGTACTTCTGTACCTCAGAATGTATGGCACGGTCATATAGAGCTTTTTTCAAGTGGTTGACTCGCTGGTCAACTTCAGAAAGTGTTTCAGCTTGCGAAACCGCTACCAATCGCCCACTTTGGTCAATCGATAACCCGGCAAAGAGAAGGACTTTGTTTGTTTCCTCGAATAAGTACCTGTATTTTTGCCTGCTATCAGCACTCGTGTATGCGGCAGGATTCAGCACTGCCTGCAAAAACGAAAAGACCTTACTAAACGATTGGCTCTTGTTTATCTCCGCTACCAGACAATTGTAAAGCCAGTCTCTTTTGTTTAAGCCTATGGTATATCCCAACTGATTACGGGAGGAGCCGTCATCAACAGAACAAATTCTGCATTGACCCAAAAGTGTTGTTAATTCGCTTTTAGTCAATCCTTCAGACGTATGAGCCACGATACCGCAGAGGGATTTCAATTGCTGCTGATCTAATTTCTGAATAATTTGACTCATATGGACACCTCATACACTGAGTTTACTCTAACACAAGATAATCTTAGCACAGGAAGATTAGTTTGTCTATTGAAAATCCATTATTTAGATTTGCAATGTCCTTTCCAGACGAGAGATTTTGAATTATAAACTGGCAAAGGGTAACCGCAGGAATGCTTTTTTGCTCCCCTGCGGTTATTTCATTGTTTATGCGGCGCAATTTTTGTGGTCAGCCCATGGTGCCGATTTTGTTGCCGTTCTCGTACATATCCTCGGCATACTCGACATGATTGGGGCCTTCGCTTTGTATCCAGCCAAAGCCGGGGACATAGACCATATCCGCCAGTTCGTTATCATTAGCTATTGACTCCGGTGCCGTTTTTGGTTCAAGTTGCGCGGGCTGTACCGGAGTGGGATCTGTCTGCGTAGGAGGTGCAGATTTCTGTTCTGCCACGGGTTCATCTTCTATTTCCGGTGCAGGGACGGGTAGCTCCTCAGTGGTTGTTTCCGGGGCTGATTTAGTTTCCGGCATTTCCGTTTCTTTCTTTTCTGTTACCACTGGCAGCACCGGTTTCTCTGCTTCCGGAAGCGTCGGCTGTGGAGCGATCACGGCGGTCGTTTCGCTCGGTGTGGGTGTTTCCCCGACCGTTTCGGCCTGCGGCCACACGGCGGCACACAGGGCGAGACAGGCGGCGAATGTAGCAGTGATGATGATTCTATTTTTCATTTTGTTTCCTCCTCTTTGAGTGTAAAATGATTGATTTCTGTGGACAACTCACCTTTTGAGGAATAGCTATCAGAACTTCAGAAGATTATCCAGAATATTTGCCGCCTGCTGCAGCTCACTCTGCGTAGCTTCCTTTGGCATATCCGCATCCTTTTTTGCCGTGTACAGCAGATAAGGTTCATAGTTCTGCCGGGTGATCGTGGGGCGGTAGTGCCCAAGCATCTGCGCCAGTTCCTTGGTATCCATGCCGTTCTTCAGAGCAAGGATGGCGCAGGTATGGCGGAGATCCACATACCGGATATGGTCGATTCCCGCTTCCTTTATGATCTCATTGTGCATCCGGCGCACCATCTGCGGCGAGTAGGGTTTCAGCGTGGCCGGATGCATAAACATGAGCGGGCTGCTGGGGTGCTTGTCGTGTTCCCTGATTAGGAGGTCGATTACCTCTGGTGTCAGTGCTATCGTCCTCGTCTGGCTACCGTGCTCCACCAGCTCTCGCCGTACCACGGCACGGTTTTCCGCGATGGTCAGCGTCCGACTTTCAATATCAAGATCACTCCATTTCAGGGCGATGAGCTCGCCTTGGCGTAGGCCTGTCGTCAGCGCCAGCATGAACATGGGGAGGTAGCCCAATTGCTCGGCGGCATCCAGATAATCCTCCATCTCCAGAGGCGTCATGATATTCGCTTTCACCGTTGTGGACTTGCGGTAGCGGAATGCCTTGGCAGGATTCTCCGTCAGGAGACCGTCCCGTATGGCTTGGTCCAAGCATTGCTGGAGCAGGCGGTGGATGTGCCGCATGGTTTCTTCTCCCAAGCCAGAGCTGCCGGGTCGATGATTGCCGAAGCGCCGCCGCTCCTCCAGAAATTCTCCGACCATCTCTGATGTCAATTCAGAGAGAGGTATATCGCCCAAGCCGGGGAGGATATGGTTTTTGAACACATAGTTGTGTGCCGCATAGGTGGTCGGCCTGCTTTGGTGGCTGTCGTAGGTTTCCTGCCAGAAGATGATATATTCCCGAAGCGTCATATTCCCACCTCCATACACTGACGCTGTAAGTCTCGAAAGGCTACCCATGGGAGCCTTGCCTGTTTCAGAATCTTCTTGTGCAGATAGTAGAACTCGTGGAGCTTGTACGGCGCTTCGGTTTTTGGATTGAGAAACACATAGGGCGAGCCGGTTTCCGGTATCTGCTCCAGAAGATGTGCCGTCTTTTCATTGAGTATCAGCAGGCGCTGTCCTCTGAGGATGTACTTGTAGCGGACATGAAAACCGGCCCACGACAAGGTGATCAGTTCACATTGCCGCAGGCCGCTTGATAGTCCTGTATAGATGAGGGGGAGTACGCCGAGCTGCTCCGCCGCGTTCAGGTAACGCTGGAGTTGCCCCAGGCGCAAAGGGGCTGTTTTGTATTCCTCTGCCTTGGGCTCCTGGCAGAGCCGTACCGGGTTGTAGGGAATGAGCTGGTCCTGTGCCGCTTCGTCCATACACCGGCGCAGGAGCAGGTGGACACACCAGACGCTTCTGGCTCCGAGTCCTTGACTTCGCAGACTGTCGTAGAAATTGATGATTGTCTGCTTTGTCAGGCCAGACAGCACCACGCCTCCGATGCTGGGGATGATGTGGCTGTAAATCAGATTGCGGTATCCGCCCTCGGTGTTGCTATTCCATTTGTGGCGGTTAGCGGTGAACCAGTGGTCGCACCATTGCCCGGCCGTGAGATTATTTTCTTTCTGCATATCATCGCCTCCTTTTGGCAAACGAACAATATCACAGAAAGCAGGAAATAGCTACTGAAAGAACAGAATATTTGCAGAACGAAACTATTCCGAATAATGTCGTTATTGTTCGGAATAATATAGTTGATTTTGCTCGGAACAGTAGTTATAATGTTCTTGACGAACTGCAATGGAGGTGTTCCAATATGACGATCAAAGAAGCGGCTGCTGCTTGGGGCATTACTGAACGGCGGGTCAATGAGCTTTGCAAGGCCGGACGTATCTCCGGCGCATATAAGGAGGGCAGGCAGTGGTTTATCCCGGACGGTACTCAAAAGCCGATGGATAAGCGTGGTCATCGGAGTGAGGTAAAGCCCGCAGCATCATCTGCGCGCAAGCCGTTGCCCATTGGCGTATCTGATTACCGGGACGCCTGCAAAAACTACTACTATGTGGACAAGACCTTAATGATCAAGGAGTTTCTGGACGAGCGCCCCAAAGTATCCCTATTTACCCGCCCCAGACGCTTTGGCAAAACGTTGAACATGGATATGCTCCGCACTTTCTTCGAAAAGACGACCGAGGACACATCCGTTTACTTCAGAGACAAGAAAATCTGGTTTTGCGGGGAATCCTACCGTGCCCATCACAGAAAGTATCCTGTGATTTTCCTGTCTTTTAAGGACGTGAAATATACTTCTTGGGAAGAAACCTATCAGACGCTCCAAAAGCTGATCGCGCAGGAATTCCGCCGTCACGATGAATTGGCCTCCAGTTCTGCGCTCAGTAATTACGAAAAAGAGGAATACTCCATTCTCGCAACAGAAGCTGCTGATGAAGTGGATTATCAAATGTCCCTGCGGACATTGACGCTGCTGCTTCATAAGCACCATGATGTTGCCCCCATCGTCATCATTGACGAATACGATACTCCCATCCAGCAGGGACATGTGAACGGTTTCTATGATACTGTCATTGGATTTATGCGCAATCTGTTCTCCGGTGGCCTGAAGGACAATCCGCATCTGAGCTATGGTTTCCTGACCGGCATCCTGCGTGTTGCAAAGGAGAGTATCTTCAGCGGCCTGAACAACCTGAAAATCAACTCCATCTTGGATGAACGTTATAGCGAGTATTTCGGTTTCACCTCGGACGAAGTGCGTGAAATGGCAGAATACTACAGCGCATCTGATAAGTATCAGGAGCTCTGCGATTGGTATGATGGGTACCGCTTCGGTAATACCGAGATTTTTAATCCCTGGTCTGTCATTGGATACTTCAATAATAACTGCCGTCCCAAAGCATTCTGGCAGTCTACCGGAAGCAATGACATCATCCGCGAGGTGCTGGCTTCTGCAACGCCGGATATTATGGAGCGTCTGGAGCTGTTGATGAAGGGCGAATCCTTCGTTACGCACATTGACACCGGTGTCATTTATCCGCAGATCCAGAATGATCCGTCCTCTGTATACAGCTTCCTGCTGGTGGCAGGTTATTTGAAGGCTGTGAGCTGCGACCAGTCTTACGGCGAGGATTATATGTGCGAAGTGGCTCTGCCCAACAAAGAGATTTCTTTCGTCTACAGCAAGGAGATCCTCTCTCAGCTTGAGAATATTATTCCTCGTTCCGTTGCTATTTCTATTCAGGAAGCTATCTACAAGGCAGATATCGACTCACTGCAAAAAACCTTGGAGAAGTTTCTGCTCCAAACAATAAGTTTCCACGATGCTGCCGACGAAACATTTTACCATGGTCTGATATTGGGTATGTGCGCTGTGATGGACAACAGCTATCGCATTACCTCCAATCGCGAAGCTGGTGATGGACGATTTGATATTCAGATGCTTCCTTTGAATAAGCGGCTGCCTGGTATTCTGATTGAATTAAAGGCCGGGAAAGACCGCTCTGAAACACAGCTTGAAGACCTTGCTAATGTTGCCTTGCAACAGATTAACGACCGTGCATACAGCGTTGATTTGCAGGCAATGAATGTTACGTCAATTATAAAAATCGGCATTGCATTCTCTGGTAAAAGAACACGCATTGCTGCTGAAAGGCAAAACATCGAATAAGCATCTTCGCTCAGCAGGCTGGCTATCATCCAAGTCAGCCTGCTGTTTCTTTGTCATCGCGCTTATTTCTTTGTTTATGCGGCGCAATTTCTGAGCTGCTCTCTGCGGCAAAAACACCCGCTGTCGGAGGTAAATCTGGTCGGAAGCACTTTTAATATACAGAATTCAATCCCACACAAATCCCAAAAGACGAAAGTGGTGCCTGAAACGAACAGGGCAAAAGAGTTCCAAAGAGGAACCGAAGGAGTGCCGGAAAGCGCCAAAGAGGGCGCAACAGGGCTTCCCGAAGGTTCAGACATAGGTTTGGGACCAGGAGACCGTGCGTTCGAGCCGCACTACTCGGACCAAAATCCCTCTGAAATTGTTGATTTCAGAGGGATTTTTCTTATTCTTTGTCTGGTACAAAATAAGCATAGCACCCGAAGCGGATATGAAGCCTCGGAAACTATGCTTATTTTTGTTATAATGGGAGGGCAATGGATGGACGGTTTCTTTGGTGAGCCAAGCGCTCGAGCTGTAAACAGTCCTCCGCCCTCTTGTTATAAAGATTCGATTGAGCAGGTTGCTCCGGCTATGCCGCGTGCGCGTCACGAACCAAATTGAATCGTAATAAGCCGGTGCGGAAGCATTGCAATATTTTATCAGGAAAGAAGGAATGCCCATGCTCAGTATCGGGATCGATGTGTCCAAAGGAAAAAGTACAGTGTGCGGAATGAAGCCGGGAGGAGAGATCGTGTACACTCCGTTTGAAATTCAGCACACGAGGGAAGGGATGTCAGAGCTCGTATCACTGCTGCACAACAGCTGCGAAGAGGTTCGTGTCGTTTTGGAAAGCACCGGCAGCTACCATTGCCCGGTGGTGGCTGCTTTGTTGGAGAACGGAATATTCGTCTCCGTCGTCAATTCGCTGCGGATGAAGCGGTTTTGCTCACA
>ERZ780151.777-NODE-777-length-28629-cov-2.496290_pt1 | contig 28629 bp, 26 predicted proteins | sample MGYA00510983_ERZ780151 | MGnify/ENA primary metagenome ERZ780151 (study PRJEB29588, sample SAMEA2144623) | human gut metagenome | biome: human gut; feature: human-associated habitat; material: faeces | place: Denmark | collected 2008/2010 ... | reverse complement strand
ATGAAATCTGGAGTGTTTATTATTTCTGATATTAGGTACTTGCTATCTAATTTTTCTAAATTATTTTTTAATTCTTTGTAAAAGTTGTTCTTTTTTCTGTATTCTATAATAATATCAATACTAATAATTATAATTGGGCATATTGCAATATAAAGCCTTACAAATATTTCAATTTGCGGATATGGCAATAGTAATATTTCTGAACTTGTTATTATAAATAACACTAGTAAAATTAATAATATCTTTTCTTTTATAAATTCCCTAAATTTCATTTTAATATATACCCTTGTCCCCTTCTTGTTTCAATTTGATTTATTATTCCTAGTTCTTCTAGTTTTGTTCTTAGTCTTTTGATGTTAACATTTAAAGTATTATCATCTACAAACTCTTCGCTTTCCCATAAGTAATCCATTATTTCATCTCTTGATATTACCTTTTGCCTATGTAATACTAAATATTCTAATATTTTATATTCATTTTTTGTTAGTTCTATTTTCTTATCTTCATTTTCTATAATTCTTCCTGCTGTGTTTAATATAAAGTTTCCACAGTCTATTTTATCTGGATTGTTTCCAGAGTTTTGGTTTCTTTTTAATAGTCCTACTATTTTGGCAAGTAGTATTTGGATATTGTATGGCTTTGTTACATATTGGTCTGCTCCATAATTTAATGACAATAATTCATCTATTTCGTTATCTCTGCTTGTTACCATTATGATTGGTACATTTGATGTTTTTCTTATTTCTTTGCAAATAAATTCTCCATCTGTGTATGGTAAATTTATATCAATTAATAATAAATCTGCTTTTGCTTTTAATATGTCTTCTACTGCATTGTCAAATTTTTTTAGACTTGTTGCTATGAATCCATTTCTGTTTAGAAATGTTTCTAATTCTTCTCTTAATTTTTCGTCATCTTCTATTATTAGTATTTTTTGCATATTTCTTACCTCCATTAGCATTATATCATATTTTGTTTAATATGTATCTTACATTTTTTGTAAGATTTCTACTCAACAAAATCTGACATTAATAATATTTGCACTTATTTAGAACATTTAATTTCATATTTTCTTGACTTTATCACTCTAATTAGAGTATAATAAAAATAGGAAATGGAGAAACCACAAACGTGGTTTGCCAGTAATTTGTGAAAACACATCTTACCGTCAAGTAACAGATGTGTTTTTTATTTGTCTATTTGCTTAAAAATATTACGAATATAATTAAGGCAAATACTATAATAGTTTCGACAACTAAAGCGAATAAAAGTAAATATATTATTTCTAATAAAAATGCTTCTATCATAGCACCACCTCCATTTCTAAAGGCTAAGCCTTTGTATGTATAGGTGGCAAACCACATCTGCTTATTCTCATTTCCTATAGCAAACAGTATAGTATATTTTTTGCAGTTTGTCTACATATTCTTAAAATTTTACCAAACAATATTTCGACATTTGTACTTGCTTAATTGTTTATTTTATTTCAAAATAATAATCGACAATTCTGAGTAACACGTATATAATAATTGTGTAAATGAATGCTACAGAAATATATGCTACCACATATAAATATATAGTAAACACCACATTGCTCTGCTAAGCATAATGTGGTGCTTTATTATTATTTTGAGCAAATAATAACCTAATTAATTTTTTTAGCAACAACAACAAATCTTCCATTTTCTTGTGAATATTCACATGTTGATAATGTTATTAATTGTTCTCCATAATTTGCTTCTATATTAGTAAAATATAAAGATATTTTCTTCATTCCTTCTATATATTTATCATATTCATCCTTGTTTCTTATCTTAGCAAAATTATAGTATTTAAAAATATCAGTTTCATCTTGATAATATACTTTGGTTTTTACTACTAAAAAAATCATATATTTCTCATCTGTTGATTCTGTTGTAAATCTAATTATAGGATTTTCTTTCCAAAATTCCATATCTTCATATTTTATTAAATCTTCGAACATAAGTCCATATTTATTTCTATGTCCATAGATAAGCAAATTTTGTTCTTGTTCATTAATAGAATCTCTCATATCCAAAAACAGCGAACCATTTTTATTTTTTTCATTTTTATATGTATGGTTTAAATAGTACTCATTATCTTTTGTCTGACATACTGGATAATTTATTTTTGTTCCACTAATATCAAGCCATCCTACAACTTCTGGCCACTCTTTTCTTAATTTTGCAATTTCTAAACATCTATCATTATTTTCCTCAGCCATATTTTCAAACACGTCTGAAATTTCTTTCACCTGTTTATTCGCTGTGCTATCTGTTATAACTCTTTCTATAATAATTATTAATGAACTAATAATAATAATAATAAATAATACTATTATAATTATTTTTTTCATTTTGATTTTTTTATAATGCTTTGCCATTTTTTCTCTTTTCTATTATAAATAACATTTCTATTTCATTCTTTTTACTATTATTATTCCACTCGTAGATAATACTGTTAATATTAGACTCATAGTAACAATTATTTCATTATTTCCCGTCTTTGGAGTGTTATCTAGTTTATGTTCTATCTTTTCTTCCGTATTCTCTATATTATTTTCTTCTTTTTGTTCTACATTATTTTCTTCTTTTCTTTCTCCTAAAACATAAGTCATAAAATGATTTGTTATAAATATGGCAAATCCATCATTTATTTCTACACTATACTCTTGAATTTTTTCACCATCTATTCCATACACTACCAAATTTTTATCACTATTTAAATCAGATACCGGTAAACTGACTTTTACATTTCCATTTGGTTGTATTTCTACATTGTTTCTTATTAGCGAAATATTATATCCTTTAAATTTTACAATTTTTTCTTCTAACATTTTCTTAATATTCTTAAGTTCTTTTTCATCCATAACTTGCTTTACTACAAGTTCCGTATCTTCTGGAATAGAGTCGACAGTTATTTCTATCTTTATTTTTGTATCTTCATCAATTAAAGTTATCTTTGTATTCTTCCTTACAATTATATAACTATCTAATCCTACTGAAGATTTTACTGTATACCCGTCATCAATGCTTAAATCTCCTGTTCCTTTTGAAATTTCATATATATTTTTACCAAAATCAGGATAATATTTTTTTATTTCATTAATTATATATTCATTTATTCCTTCTTCATTTATTGTACTTGGAACATTTATAACTGGTATAAAAAGCTTAATTTCCAAACATCTTATATCATATAAAATATCATTTTTAAAAATTCCTACGTATAAAATATTTCCATCTACACCAAGATTCAAATAACCTTCTGGCCCTGCAGCACCAATTTCAACCTTGATCTTTACCTCTTTGTCATCTATCTGTTTTTCATATTCTTCTGCTATTTCTTTCCATAAGTTAGAATAATCAGATTTTAAATAATTTAAACCTACTTCATAATATTTATTACTTGTAATTTTTAGTTTCTTTATATATTCTTCGTCTTGTTTATTAAATTGCTTTGTATTATTGTAAACAACATTTATATTCTTATTACTTTTGCTAACATTTCTACCATTGTATTCAATATAGATTTCTGCAGATTTTACTCCATTTTTTAAATATAATGGATGAATAAAAGAATGAACTTCTATATTATTTTTTTCTAAATCTTCTTGCTCTATTTTATTAACTTTTAAAATTTTTTTTATTTCGTTTCCAAGCAATTCATTAGAATTTTCGTAATTATCATATTCAATTTCTGGAATATCTATATTTATGTTCTCAGGTATTATTTCTAAAATTTTTTCAATCAAATCACATGTATGTTCTACACTAATTGCTTTCTGTTGCAAGTAAGCATCTTGATCTTTCTTTTTTATCCCAATTAGTACACTCCAATAATTATCTGTTGATAATATTTTTATTTCATACTCTTCCGGAATTTGGATTTCATTTATTTTTTCTTCTATATTTTCTGATTTTGAATCGTTAATTTCAATTGTATTTGGTATACTATTCATAATATCATCAAGTTGATTATCTGTAGCATATACCCTTATATTAAATAAAAACAGGATACAGCTCATTATTGCCAAAAATATCACATACTTTATTTTTCTCATATTGAATTCTCCTTTTCTATATTTAATTTGCCAACCTCCACCATACAAAAATTATTTTCCCCCTTTCCTTCCAAAAGTATATCACACATTTTTATTTTTGTACACATTTTTGTACACTTATTTTATTATTATTTTTGTGTACACTATATTTAGGTGATTAATATGAATAAATTTAAAATTTCTAAAAGCTCTAAATCTAATGATACAATAACTAGAACTATTAGAATTAATGGAACAACATTCGATAAAATAAATGAATTAGCTGAAAAAAATGGACTAAGCTTTAATAATGTCATAAATCAAATAATAGAATATGGACTTGAAAATCTAGATGATTAGCAAAAAAGAAGAAATTACATTTTCGTAACTTCTTCTTTTTTGTTTTATGACTTTTTTCTATGCAGTCTTTATTTCTAGCCTTAACTTGTCAGCTATCATTGCTATAAATTCCGAATTCGTTGGTTTTCCCTTGCTTGCAGATACTGTATAACCAAATATGTTTTCTACAACTGCTGGTTCTCCTCTGCCCCACGCAACTTCTATAGCATGGCGAATCGCACGCTCTACACGGCTTGGCGTAGTGTGGTATTTCTTGGCTATGTCTGGATACAGTTGTTTTGTTATTTGGTTTATTATATCAATATCATTTACAACCATCATTATGGCTTCTCTTAAATATTGATATCCTTTAATATGTGCTGGTACACCAACTTCATGGATTATATTTGTAACTAAAGCTTCTAAGCCATCTTCACTCTTTTTGTCAATTTGTTGTGGTATATCTATGTACTGGGATTTCGTTTCTTTCACAATAAAGCTTCCTCTGTTTGTAGAAGGCTGATAATATCTCAATTCTTTTATTCTTTTTATTAATACTTCTATGTCGAATGGTTTTACAACATAATATTGAGCCCCTAAAGTTATTGCTTTTTGTGTTATTTTGTCTTGACCTACTGCTGAAAGCATTATGCATATTGGCCTTTTTTCTAGTCTCATTGAACTTAATCTTTCTAAGACTCCTAACCCATCTAAATGTGGCATAATAACATCTAATAGTACAACATCTGGTTTTAAAGTAGATATAATGCTTAGTGCTTCCTCTCCGTCTTTTGCCATGCCAACAACCTGCATGTCCTCATCCTTTTCTAGATAGTTTGCTAAAGTTGTTGCAAATTCATTATTGTCGTCAGAAATCAAAACTGTTATTTTTTCATTCACTCTTTCGTTCCCCCTATTCTTATTTACATAGTTGTAAATCTTTTACAACGTGTATTATATACGCATATTTTGGTTTTTGCAATAGTTTTTGGGAAACTTTTCCATTTTTCTTCATACATTATTGTGCTTTTTCAATGAATTTTCGACATAATATACCGATTTCTTTTATTTTGAATGGTAACTGCCTATTAATTTCCATGTTTTTTGATATCAATTTATTATATTCTTCTTCATTTAATTCTATTTTTTGAATTATATTTTCAGAATATTTTGTTTCTACAATTTTTATATTGTTTTTTTCACAATAATATTTAAATTTTTCATTTTCCGAATATTCTATCTCTAGGCTTGCTTGTAATCCATTTTCAACTTCTATTATTTTTCCATTTTCTATTGATGCCAATGCGGTATTTGAATACGCTCTTGTAAGTCCTCCTGTTCCTAATAATATTCCACCAAAATATCTTGTTACAACAATAAGAACATTATTCAGGTTATTTTTTCTTATAACATTTAAAATTGGAGCACCTGCAGTCCCAGATGGTTCTCCATCATCACTGCTCTTTTCTAATAAATTTCCATCTTTATCAACGATACTAAACGCAAAACAGTTGTGCTTTGCGTCATAGTATTTCTTTTTTATTAAATTGATTTTTTCTTCCGCTTCTTCCTTACTCTCTATATGGTAGCTATTTGCAATAAATCGAGATTTTTTCTCTACAATCTCAGCAGTAGAAGCCTCTTTTAAAGTACAAAAATTCAAACTAAAATCCTTTCTGCTACAAGAAGTTAAATTATAATACATACAAGAAATAATTTACGTTTTTGTATAATCCGAATGAGCCTTCGCCTAGAGGAGCTTGCATGCTCTGACCAAGAAGGGCATGATGGATTTTCAAAAACAAATTATTTCTAGGTGTATAGTATTAAACTTCTGAACCTGCCGTAAATCCTGTAGAATATGCAATTTGCAAGTTAAATCCACCAGTATATGCGTCTACATCTATTATTTCTCCTGCAAAATACAATCCATTAACTATCTTTGATTCCATTGTTTTTGGATTTATTTCTTTTACATTTATTCCACCAGAAGTTACAATTCCTTCTTCTATTGGTCTAAATCCAGATATTGTAATAGTAAAGTTTTTTAGGAGTTTTACTAGGTTCATTCTTTCTTCTCTTGTAATCTCGTTTACTTTTTTATATGGATTTATTTTTGATAATTCAACTACCGTATCAATCATTTTTTGTGGCAATAAATTGTTTAAACAATTTTTGAATTCTTTGTTCTTTCCTTCTAAAAAGTCTCTTTGTATTCTGTTATCAAGTTTTTCTTGTTGTAATGCTGGTTTTAAATCTATTACAAGCTGTATTTTTCCTTCTTTTAAGAGGTTTTCTACATTTTTATATCTTAGTAAATGTGCTGATGAACTCAATATTGTTGGTCCAGATACTCCAAAATGTGTAAATAGCATTTCTCCAAAATCTTCATATATTGTCTTGTTTTTGTTTGTATCAATCAATTTTATTTGAACATTTCTTAGGCTTAAGCCTTGCATTTGTTTACAAATATTTAAAGATTTGCCTTCTGCTGTTAATGGAACAAGTGATGGTTTTACAGGCACTATTGTATGTCCTAATTTTTGAGCAATTTCATATCCGTCTCCAGTAGAACCTGTTGCAGAATATGTTTTTCCACCAGTTGCAAGAATTACCTTGTCTGCTAAAATTTTCTTTTGTCCATCATTCTCATCTTCGTACATTACACTTACTACTTTATTTTCTTTTGTCTCTATTCCCACAACTCTGGTATTAAATTTTATTTTTACTCTTTTATTTTTTAGCTCGGCTTCAAAAGCCTTTAACACATCTAGTGATTTATCGGAAGTTGGAAATATTCTATTCCCTCTTTCTTCTTTTACACTAACACCGTGCTCTTTTAAGAAATTGATTATATCTAAATTCGTATAATTATCAAAAGCACTATACAAAAATCTGCCATTTCCCGGAACATTCTGTATGAAATCCTTTATATCCAGACTACTTGTAATGTTACATCTGCCTTTACCTGTAATAAGTAACTTCTTACCTAATCTATCATTTTTTTCTAGCAAATAAACTTCATTTCCATTTTTGCTAGCAGTTATCGCAGCCATCATTCCAGCTGGACCACCACCAATTACTACAACCTTCATTAAAAATCCTTTCTTTTCGCCCAAAAAGGGGCGTCCCTATTGGGCGATTGCTTTTATTAATCCTAATTTTCCATATTCGTATGTTAATGCACCTTGTTGGAATCCAACAAATGGAGCTCTTAGCGGTCCATCGCAAGATAGCTCTATTGAAGAACCTTGTGTGAAACTTCCAGCTGCCATTATTATTTGGTCTTGGTACCCTGGGGTATCACATGGTTCTGGCAAAGAGTCTGAATCTACTGGCGAACCAGCTTGTATTCCTTGGCAGTATTTTATTAATTTTTCTCTATCTCCAAATTCTATAGTTTGAACTATGTCTACTCTTTCTGCATCAAATCTTGGTTCTACTTTGTAGCCCAACATTTCCATTACTTTGCTGGTTAATATTGCTGTTTTTATGCTTGCTGTTACAACACTTGGTGCTAAAAATAATCCTTGCAAAAGACTTCTGTTTATACCTAAAGTTGGACCAACACCTTTTCCTTCTCCTGGAACTGTTAATCTTTCTGCTGCAAGCTCTACTAAGTCTTTTCTACCTGCTATGTATGCACCATTTGGAGCAATTCCTCCACCTAGGTTTTTTATAAGTGAACCTACTATTACATCGGCTCCTACTTCTAATGGCTCTCTTTTTGATACAAATTCACAATAGCAGTTATCTATCATTATTATTACATCTTTGTCTACTTCTCTTATTGCTTTAATTACTCTTTCAACCTTATCTAATGAAATACTCTTTCTTAAAGCATAACCTTTTGAACGTTGAATTTCTATTAATTTTACTTTTGATTGTTTTAATCTCTCTGTTATTTTTTCATAATCAAAGTCGTCATTTATTAAATCGATTTGTTCATACTTTACCCCAAATGATTTTAATGAACTTGGATTTTCTGCAATTCCAATTACTTCATCTAGCGTATCATATGGCTTACCATTTATGCTTAGCATTGTATCTCCAGGTCTTAAAAAAGCAAATAATGCAACTGTTAAAGCATGTGTTCCAGATATAAATTGTCCTCTTACGATACAGTCCTCTGCCTTTAAAACATCAGCAAAAACCTTTTCTATTTTTTCTCTTCCAATATCTCCATAACCATAACCTGTAGTACTTCCAAAATCCGCTTCATTTACTCTATTTTCTTGAAAAGCTTTTAATACTTTTTCACTATTAAATTCACATATTTCTTCAGCCTTTTCAAACTCTTTTGATAACTCTTTTTCAGCTGAATTTATAAGTTCCCTGGCACTTTCTAAATTATAATTTTCCATTTTCATCCTCCATTTATTTTTACTAATCCATAATTATTTATATCTCATTTGTAAAATATGCCACCTCATACAAACTACTTACCTCATAATATTCGCCTATAAAGTTTGGTGCATATTCATTTAATTCATATGTTGGTGCTTTTACTTCGTTTCCTTTAGAATCCACTACGCCCCATCTTCCATTTTGCTTAACAGCTCCAAAGCCATATTCATTAAGGTCTATTGCCATATCATATTTAAAATCTACAACTGTATTTCCATTTTTGTCAACATATCCCCATTTGCCATTTTGTTCTTTTGCAAATATTTCGTTGTTTGTGAATATGTCTTTTGCATCTTTTTTGTTTCCGTCATAGTCTAAATAAGCTATTCCATTTGCTGATGTTACTTTTAAATAATTGTCTTTTATATAAACGCGAATATCTGTTAGTTCTAGCACTTTTTCCATTTTTTTGTTATATATTTCAGAAGTTTTTGTGTTTGAATCTATTATTTGTACTATGTTTGTTCCTTTTATGTTTTGAATTGTATCTTTTTCCAGTGGTATTACTGTATTGCCACTAACATCTAGCACACCAGATTTTCTACCATTTGATACTATAAAGTAATCTCCAAATGCATATGAAATGTTTGAATATTTATTTTCTATTACTGATATTTTGTTTTGATCTATTACCCCATATTGATTGTTTCTATCTATTGTTATACTATATTTTCCATTTGCAACTTTTTCTACACTCTTATAGCTATCATCGCTCTGCAAAGTTCCTGCAACATCAAATACCAATAGTTTTCCGTCTTTTTCTGCGTTTAGATAGCTTCCCGCAAATGTAATATTTTCATATTGAATTGGCAATATCATGCTTCCATCTAAATCGTATACTCCCTGTTTTGCATTTTGTTGCAATACAAATATTTTGTTTTCACTATCAAAGTCAATGTCTTCATATTGATTATCTATAAGTGTTTGGCCATTTTTTAATACTCCAGCCATTCCATTTTTATATGTTATTAAATATACTGTTTCATCATCTTTCAAAGAAGTTATTCTTTTTACATTTGTGTAAATTGTATCTAGTGTTTGTCTATTCTTATAATTTATATAACCATATCTATAGCCATTGTCTGTTCTTACATTTACAATATAGCCTGCTTTTTCATATTTTGTTTCTTCATTATAGTACCCATCTGTTGTAATCGAATTGTATTCTGGTTTTACAATTTCTTCTCCATTTATGTCTATAAGTCCATATTTGCCATCTTTTTGAACTCTTAATACTCCGTCTTTATATTCTAAGGTTTCTATACTATCATAAATTGCCGATGTTATTTCTTTACCATCAATGCTAACCAATCCATACTTTTCTTCATCTTGATATTTCAAAATTTGAGTTTGATACGTATTAGAAATTGATGTATTATTGTTTGGAATGGCTTGTACATTTTTGTATTTTGTTAAAACTTCTTTGTTATTTGCATTTAATACCTTTGTTGTTCCATCTTTGTTCATACAAATAAATATTGCCTTAGAAGGGTTTGGAATCTGAACAGAATCATATTGTGGCTCTATTACTGTCTTTCCAGTCTTGTCTATTACTCCCGCCTTTTCTCCAATAAGCGTAGAAAAATAGTTATATTCTGTTACTTCTTCTAATTTTATTTTTTTGTTTTTACTAATATTCTTAGCAACCATAACAATTACTACTATTACAACTATTAAAAGTAACAGTCTAGTTAAAGCTTTTTTGTTAGCTTTTTTTCTTTTATTTTTTCCATTCTTTACTGTTTTTCTTAAATCATCTGGATTATTAACTTGATTTCTACTCATTACAACTTCTCCCTTTCATTTTTCACATATGTTTAACATTGGTTCTCTTTACTCTCTAGATCGGAAAATTGTAATTATTTTTCAATCCCTGCATCTGTCTGAATATCAAAGTAAAACTCAATGCCATTTTCTCTATTTACTGCACCATATTTAGAATTGTAGTTATTCATTATTGCTTTAACAAGTGCAAGCCCTATTCCTGTACCACCATCGGCTCTATTTCTAGATTCATCAACTTTGTAAAATCTTCCCCAAATCCTTTCTAGATTTTCTTCTGACAATGTGTCTCCTGTATTAAATACCGATATTTTTACTTTATGTTTTTCTTTATCTTCTTTTAATTTTATTTCTATATATTTTTCACCATTTACTTCTTTTGTATGCTTAATTGCATTTGTAAAATAGTTTGTAAACGCCTGCTCTATGTAGAATTCGTCAGCATACACATTTACCTTTTTGTCTGCTTCAAATCTTACTTCTTTTATACCCTTTTCTTCTAGCATAACATTACATTTTCTTATTACTTCCTGTATTAGCTCGCATATATTAAAAGTGTCGTTGTTAAACTCTCTTTTTCCATATTCTAGCCTCATAAGTTCTAGTAGTTGTCTTACCAATTTATCCATTTTATTAGACTCATCTAAAATAACTTCTGCATAGTATTTTCTAGATTCATCATCAGCATTTACATTTTCAACTAATCCCTCTGCATAGCCTTGTATCAATGCAATTGGCGTTTTCAACTCGTGTGATACATCAGAAATAAATTGTTTTCTCATTTCATCTATTTTAGATTTTTCTTCTATGTCTCTTTCTAGTTCTATATTACTACTACGTAGTTGTTTTATTGTTCCTTCCAACTTTTGAGACATCAAATTTATACTTTTTCCAAGTTCATCTATCTCATCATTAGACCCTGTTGGTTCATATTTTTTGCTAAAATCTAATTTAGACATCTTATTTGCAATAACATTCAATTCTAGTATTGGGTTGGTAAACCTTCTAGAAACGTACGAAACTGCAATTCCTGCTATTACAATAGCAATTACTCCAATTATCAACAACAAATTATTAGAAATTCTAACGCTCTCCTCTATTGCAGAAATTGGAATTTGAATATAAATTTTATAGCCATTATCTAATTCACCAGATAGCAATATGCTATTTAGACTAGACGTCGTTACTTTTTTTATCTCCATATTGTTATTCGAATATAAAACTCTTTCTCTTTTTCCAAACAATTTCAGCCTATTATTTTCTAAATTTTGACTAATCATATTGGAAAAATTTTCGTTAGTAGAAAATACTAGCATATAATCTTCATTTTCTACCATTATATCAAAATTATTAGCCAGAGCATCATTTCTTATTTTTAAGAGAATTGAACTTTCATTATTATTATACATATCGTTAATTTTATTGTACTCTTTTTTTACAGAATTTATTTTAGAAACCATGTAAAAAGTTTCTAATACCATGCTGTTCATTATAACCAGCAATGCAACAATAAATATTACTATAACACTGAGTGTAATAAAAAGCTTTACACGAACGGACTTAAATCTTGTTTTTTTCACTCTTAATCATATTCCTCCTTCATCACAAAACTCACTTGGAAAAGAATTAAATTTTGACAAGGATTTACTACTTTTTAACTTCAAACTTATATCCAATTCCTCTTATTGTTTCTATATATTTGCCTTTTTTTCCTAGCTTGTGTCTTATCTTTTTTATATGACTATCTATAGTTCTAGAATCTCCATAATAGTCATAGTTCCATACATTGTTTAATATTTTATCTCTTGACAATGCGATTCCTTGGTTCTCTACTAAATATACTAATAACTCATATTCTCTTAGACTAAGTTCAATTTGCTTTCCATCAACCGAAACAGTTCTTCCTTGATTGTCTATTTGAATTCCACCATAGTCTTTTACTTCTTTATTATCTCCTGCTGTTCTTTTTAATATTGCCTCTACTCTTGCAACAAGTATCTTAGGACTGAATGGCTTAGAAATATACTCGTCCACACCTAACTCAAATCCGAACAATTCATCTTGTTCTTCGCCTCTTGCTGTAAGCATCATAATTGGCACTTTAGAAGTTTGTCTAATCTGTCTTAATACAGACCAGCCATCTAATTTAGGCATCATTACATCCAATAATATTAATCTTATTCTATTTTGATTTTCAGAAAACACTTTTAGAGCTTCTTCACCATCGGCAGCTTCCATTGTATTATAATTTTTTTGTTTTAAGAAATCTTTAATAAGCTTTCTCATTCTCTCCTCATCATCAACTATTAAAATACAATCATTTTCCATTTTTATTTGTTCCTCCCCTTACAGTTTCGGTTTGAAAAAGAATGAAACTTGACATAGTCAAAATTGTAATACTTTTTCAAGCCTATTCCTTACCAAAAATATTTTATCTCTATAATTTTAAAATATCTTTGTGTCTTAAATATGAACATTTAGCAAAAATATGAGCTTGTCCATCATAATATTCAAAATAATTTCATTTTTATAAATTCAAACTGGAAATTCGTCCTTTGAGTTGGTTGAAGAGTTTCAACTAAGAGCAACATGTTTCAATTTTATAAATAAATTATTTCTGGTCTTGAGTATCATTCATTGTTTTTTCTTTAATATAAATATTTTGTCCTGGATATGATAGTTTTACATTTTCTGATTCTAATACTTTTAGTATTTCCAAATTTACACCATCTTTAAATGCCTCGAAATCGTCATACCCTGTCTGAGTTGAATTTAAGTATATAAATATTTGTATTCCTTCAAGTTTAATGTTTTCAAAATGTACTTGTATAGAGTCTGGCACTATCTGTGGATTTGTTTTTAATGCAAATTCTATTTTTTTCAATAATCTTTTTACTGTTGCTTCTGATGTATTTAATGGTAAATTTAATGTTGTTGAGTAACGTCTCTTATCTATGTTTCCCCAATTTTTAACAAAGCTTTCAACCACAGTTGAGTTGTTTATGGTTATTACAGTATTGTCAGTTGCTTTTATTTTTGTACTTCTAAAAGTTATATCTATTACAGTTCCAGAGTAATCTCCAACTTCAATCCAATCTCCAACAGAGAAAGGCTTGTCTGTAATTATTGCAAATCCACCAAATAGATTCTTTGCAATATCTTGCGCAGCAAATGCAATTATAACACTAGATATTCCAAGTCCTGTTACTAGACCTCCTAAATTATATCCTAGTTCTAGTAATACCAAATATATTGCCACAAAATAAATTACTGCTTTAGCAATTTTGCTAACAAAGTTATTTAATTGCTTATCTCCACTATATTTTGTTTTTTCTTCTAATTTTTCAAATATTACCGATTTCGGGTTAAATATGTCTGCCAAACCATTTGAAACACATATTATCAGTGCTATTTTATATAATTTGACTAGTGTAATATTTGCCTCTGTTGATAAATTTAATAACATAACAGCAATATAAATTCCAGTAACTTTAATTATTCTACTTAAAGGCTTATAAAAAGCATTTTTCTTAATTTTCTTCTTATCTTTTTCCTTTAAAGAAAACAATCTTATTATCACATAGCTTATCAAATTGCTTATCATAAAAAACAATGCTATTACAATTACAGAAATTGCTATGTCTAATAATGTTTCTTTATTTAAATTTTTAACTTTATCAACTAAACTTTCAATTATATTCATTCTTATTTAACATTCTCCTTTTGTTCACGTTTTTTCCATTTTTTAAGTGTGACTTTTATCGTGTAAATTTCTTGTTATACTCTCAAAAATATACTTATTTCTTCCAGTACTTAGTATAAATTTACCATTTTCTTAAGCATATTAGTAATCCTGTCTATCTTGTTTCTTATTCCATTCTATAAAAGGGTATTCACAGCATGGATTTTTAAGCTGTTCTTCATCTATTATGTCGTTTTCACCTTTTATATATTCTTGAATTCCTTCATCTCTAAAGCCACTACTAACAGCACTATCGTAGCTTTGTGAATAATATATTGTTTTAATATCTGCCCAGCAAGCAGCCGATAAACACATAGGGCAACTCTTTGCTGTTGTAACTAAAATGCAGTTTTCTAAAGACCTTGTATTTAAAGCCTTGCAAGCACTTCTAATTGCATTTACTTCTGCATGTGCAGTCGGATCTTTTGATGCAATTACTGTATTTCTTTCTATTAGCAGAATAATATATTTGCCATTTTCTTTTTCGTAAATTATTCCGGCTCCGAATGGACCTCCAATGTTATTTTTAACCCCATCTATAGCATATTTTGAAGCAAGTTCATACACTTCATTTACACATTCCTCAAGGTTATCATATTCATTATTTTCAATTTCATAATTAAACATATATCCATTCTTCCTTTCACTTTAATTATATTTTTCTTGTTAAACAAAATATTCCATATCTATTATACAATATTTTTCGATTTTTTCCACTTTTTTCTTCGATTTTTTTAATTTTATGGTATAATTACATCATGAATAAAAATTTTAGGAGTGATTTTTTTGAAAACAAATGAAACAATGATGCAATTTTTCGAATGGTATCTCCCTTCTGACGGAACTCTTTGGAAAACTGCTGTAAATGAAGCGCCATATCTTGCAAAAACTGGAATAACACAAGTCTGGTTTCCACCAGCATATAAAGGAAATGGCGGTAAAGATGATGTTGGTTATGGTGTTTATGATTTATACGATTTAGGCGAATTTGACCAAAAGGGTTCTATTGCTACAAAGTATGGAACTAAGGTTGAATATCTTGTTGCAATAAATGCTATGCACAATTATGGAATAAAAGTTTTAGCAGATGTAGTATTCAATCAAAAAATGGGTGCAGATGAGACTGAAGATGTAATTGCAATAGAAGATAATCCACAAAATAGATCTGAATCTCTTGGTGAGCCTAAAGAAATTACAGCTTGGACTAAATTCACTTTTCCAGGTCGTAATGATATGTATTCTTCTTTTAAATGGAACTGGACTCATTTTCATGGAACAGATTGGGACGAAAAAACAAAAAAGAACTCTGTTTATAGATTTTATGGCAAACATTGGGATGAATTGGTTGATAAAGAAAATGGAAATTTCGACTATTTAATGGGATGCGATGTGGACTTAAACAATGTTGATGTCGTCGAAGAGCTTACAAATTGGGGGAAATGGTATTTACAAACAACAAATGTAGATGGTTTCAGAATGGACGCTGTAAAACATATACGTGCATCTTTCTTTGAAGATTGGCTTGAAGAATTGCGCGAGTTTTCTTCAAAACCTCTATTTACTGTTGGAGAATATTGGAGTAACAATCTTGAGGCTTTACAAAATTACTTAAAAACTACAAATAATGCCCTTTCACTATTTGATGTTCCGCTTCATTACAATTTATTTAATGCCTGTCACAGTAATGGAACTTATGATATGAGAACAATTTTTAACAACACATTAGTTGCAGAAAATCCAAATTCAGCAGTTACATTTGTAGATAACCATGATACAGAACCTGGGCAAGCTTTGCAATCTTGGATTGATGATTGGTTTAAGCCTCTTGCCTATTCTCTAATTTTACTTAGAAAAGATGGCTTGCCTTGTGTATTTTATGGAGATTACTATGGAATTCCGGCTAAAAATGTATCAGCTAAAAAAGACTGGTTGGAAAAATTAATATATGCAAGAAAAAATTTTGCATATGGTTCACAAATAGATTATTTTAACAACCCACACATTATAGGCTGGGTTCGTACTGGAGACCGCGAAAGAGAAAATTCTGGAATGGTTGTAATAATGACAAACTCGGATGGCGGATGTTTACAGATGAATGTCGGAAAAAATCTTGCTAACTCAGTATTCTACGATTATACAGGAAACATGAAAGAGTCTGTTTACGTTGACCAAGAAGGAAATGGAATATTCTATGTAAATGGCGGAAGTGTGTCAGTTTGGGTAAAACAAAATTTAGAATAATTTTAACTTTATATATTTTTACAAATTTAATATTATATTAATAAAAAGAAATAATTTTTATTTTTGTTTCCACAAAACTAAAATTATTTCTTTTATTTTATTATTTTTTCTATTTTCTTGCAATTAGAGCTTTTATTTTTATCCCTTGTTCTTTAAACATTTTCTCATGTTCTGTTTCTATATTTCTGTCTCCATTCCAGAAATCTTGCTCATTTGCCAAATCATATGTTACTTTTTCAATTTCGAATCCCGCTTCTTTAAAATACAGCAAACTTTCAGTAAACAAATTATCATCATCAGTCTTAAAATATATTTTTCCTCCATCTACTAAAAATTGTATATATTTTTCCAATTGCCTTGTATGAGTTAATCTTTTCTTGTGATGTTTTCCTCTTGGCCAGGGATTGCAAAAATTTATGTATATTCTATCTATTTTATCATTTTCATCAAATACATTTAAAATTCTATCTATATCATACCTAGAAATTAATACATTGTTTATCTCTTCATTTTTCTCGGCATACACTTCTTCGATATTTCTTTTAGCAAGTCCTAGCATAGCATCTACTAAATCTATTGCAATATAATTAATATTTAGATTTTCGCTCGCAATTTGTGATATGAATCCACCTTTTCCACAGCCTAGTTCTACATATAAAGGGCTATTATTTTCAAATAAAGTTCTCCACTTACCTTTGTATTTTTCAGGTTCATCTATATAAAATTTACTTGCTTCTAATTCTGGTCTTGCCCATTTCTTAAAACGTATTCTCATAATTGTTCCAACTTTCTAATTAAATTTCTTTCATATTATACACAATAACTTAATAGAAATCAATATTCGCCCAAAAAGGGGCGTCCCTATTGAGCGAAATTTTTCATTTATTTCACATATTCATTTAAAGGTTTTACTCTGTATTCTAAATCTCCTAACTTTTCTGTTGTTACATATCCTGCTGGTGCATTTATTACATCTGGAATTCTATTTACTACCGAGGCACATGTTAGTTCAACTGTTGCAGGTTTTGCAACTGTAATTGTTGTATCTGGCTCCCCATATACTGTCCACTCATTTTTGTCGTACTCTTCTGGAGAATATACTTTTCCTATACACTCGCTTTCTATTGTTATTCCTTCTTCTGTCTGTGTTGTTACAACAGCACTCATTCCGGTTGCATCTCCTGCTTTTACTGTTGTACCTAATGTTGATGAATATATATCTTCTTTATATGTCGTTGGTATTGTTTTTTGTGTTTGAGATTTTACTGTTAATCCTAATTTTGAACATAACCAACCATTTACGTTCCACATATATGAAGGAAGATATTCTCCTGATTCGATTATTTTTTGTCTTTCTTCATCACTTATCCTATCAACTGAAGCAACTTGTTTATCAAATTCATCAAGTGTTAATCCTGAGCCATGGGCTTTTGCTAAAGCTATTCCATAGTCTTCTACATTGTAGCTTGAGCTTCCTTTTATTTTAGTTATTCTTTGTGTAGAACCTGCTATTGAAGTAATTAATTGGCCCCAGTATATATCTTGATATCCGCTTCCTGTAATTGTACAGCCTGTTTGTTTTGCTAAATCGTCGATTTCTTTTGTAACTTGAGGGTTTGAATTCCATGGAAAAAAAGCTTCCTCACATGTAGTAATTGCATTTACACCTAATTTTGCACATAGCATCAATGCATCTTTAACATCATTTAATAAGCTCATTGTCGTAACAATTGCAATATCTGGTTTTAAAGTTCTTATTGTCTCTTCTGCATTCTCTAGTGCTGTAACTTTAACACCAATTTCTGTTTTTCCCATTATTGTTCCAATATCTTTTCCAATTACATTAGGATTAACATCTATTGCTCCAACAACTTCTCCTCCTTTTTCAAACACATAGCGCATTGTGTACACAGCCATCTTTCCTGTTCCAAATTGAACTACTCTAACTTTTCTGTCCATAAATAAACCTCCTATAATTTAACTTTTATATAATTATTATAACTTAATATAAATATTATATACTTTTAAAATGTAGTAAAATTCTTAAAAAATTTAATAATGCCCTGAAAAATCCCAATTATTATATCTGTAATTATCTTTACTATCAAATTTGTATTGTATAAATTTATCATATATTCATGTGTTGGTGGAATTAGCCATAGTACGCCTACTATTATTGCTAACACTCCAATTACTAATATAACAGTTAAGAAGTCTTTAAATGTCCATTTATGTTTTATTTTATATCCCAAACTTCTAAAATAATCTTCATATTGTTTTCTATATTCTGCATTTGCTTCTTTTTGAACTTCTTTCATAATCTTACGTTGTTCTTTTTTACTTAAATTTGCATATGCTTTTCTCCAATCAAAATCTTGATTATTGTAATTGTTCTCACTTATTGGCTCTGTATTAATTGAATTGTTAACCTGCATATCACTTTCATATTTTACACTTTGAGCACTAGAATTATTCTGATAATTTATATATTCTTCTTGTTTTTTGCGTTCATCTTCTGCTTCAAGTTTTTCATCATATTCTTTACGTTTTTGCTCGTCACTTAAAACATCATATGCTTCATTAATCTCTTTCATTCTTTTTTCTGCAATCTCTTTATTTTCAGCAGTTTGCAAGTCTGGGTGGTATTTTTTTGCCAGTGTTTTGTATGCTTTTTCAATAACTTCTTTAGACGCTTTTCGGCTTACTTCCAATATATCGTATAATGTTTCCACATTTCCTCCAAAAGTTTTAATATATTGTAAGTATATCATAGTTAAAAATTAATGTACAGAAGTTTTATTAAATAAAAAATTGTCCAACAGAAAATATGTTTTTACTCTTCTACTAATTCTTGTTTATATTTTATAAATTTTCTATTTCCTGTTCAGTTAACCCAGTTATTCTACTTATATCTTTTATGCTCATTTCTCTTTTAAGTTTTTTGGCAATTTGAATGATCCCCTGTTTGAATCCTTGTTCGAGTCCAGCTTTTCTTTGCTTTCTTATTTCTCTATTAATTATTCTTGATGCATTTGTCATAATTTCGTCTCTCCCTTCCATATTTCTTATTTTTTCTATAAATTCATTCATTATATTTTTATCTTCTGTTTCACTCAGTTCATACTTTATCAATTTTTCCAATTGTAAATTATCAAAAGTATTTTTTTCTTTTTGAATATTTATTATATCTTCTATATTTTTATACAATTCTTCTTTATTTTTAGATTTTTCTATTAGCATTGCTTTAGAAATTATTAGATTATCTTCCAATAATTTTTCTTTGCTAAATTTATTAGCATCTATCAAGGTGTACTCCAACCAATTTTCTTGATATCCTTCTATTGTTTCTTCAATATCATTTATTGATAGCTTTTTCCATTTTCTTTTTCCTGTATACAATACTATTGGTATTACTGTAGGAATTTTGTAGCCTTGTTCTTTAAATCTCTTTTTATCTATTACAGACTCTATTATGGCACATTTGTAACGTAATATTCTATATGGCATTTTTATATCTACACTTGACTGATGCTCTATTAATACAAATGCGTTTTTATTCTTTATTTTATATACAATATCTGCTTCTATATTGTTAAACTCCGATGTTCTAAATTCTTTTTCGTATTTTTCTATGTCATCTTCTATTAAATTTAAATGCAAAAAGCTATTTATAAATTCGACTGTTTCCTTTTTGTCAGATAGTATTTCTTTAAACATTTTATCATGTTTTTTATTTATACTATATTTTTCTGTGTTCTCTTTTAAAATATATTTATTTTCTCTTTGTTTTTCTTCTTCATCTTCCTCTATTATAATATCTGCATATTTTTTTAGCATTTTATTTATCTTTTCCTTATTTTGCAAATAAAATGCTCCATTAAAACCCATAATATCTTTTCCTTCTACTGTTTTCAATCCAGTTGGAACATACATTTCTTCTATATTCAATCATCTTCCTCCTTATTATATAATCATTTTACTTATAGGTCAATATTTTTTATAAATATAACTTCTTGGGTATTATTTAAGAACAAATTTCTTTCGCTATAGCGAATTTTTGAATAAATTTTTTATAAAATAACTTTAAATTTAATAAAATTATATTACCATTTAAAGCAAAAATCAATTACAATCGTTCGACAAAATTCTAGTAATTATTTAAAATCAATTAGTAAATCATTTTTCTTTAGCTCTTGATTTTCTACATTTCTATGATATAATACAATCTATCAAACGCCTGCATTTATGGCGAATTTTAGTATGGAGTTGAATTAATTTGAAATTAGCGTCAGATGATGAAACATTAGCCGAAAACAAAGTCTTAATATTGTATGCACTTAACAAAGCTAATAAACCACTAACCAATGATGTATTATATAAAATAGTATTAGCAGCAGCTAATATGAATTATTTTTATTTCCAACAATTTATGTTAGATTTAATTGAAGTTGGATATATTTGTTCTTTCCAAAAGGAAGATCAAACTTTATATCAAGTAACTGAAAGTGGTAGAAGAACCTTAGATTTAACTTTAGATTTGCTTCCTGGAATAATAAAATTAAAGGCAGATACAAACTTAAAACCAATTATAGATAGTTCAGAAGAAGAACAATCTATTGTGGCAGAATACACCCCACTTAGCGAAAATCATTACATTATAACATGTAAAGTTGTAGAAAATAACGAAACCGTATTTGAAGTAAAAACATTTGCAGGTTCTCGAGAACAAGCAAAAGATATAGTCGATAACTGGCAAAATAATGCTGATACAATTTACCCTAAAATATTGGATATATTAACGCAAAAATAAAACAAAATTCATTTTATTAAAAATAAGATTAAGCTCGCCTCTCGAGGAATCCAAGTATACTCCCTCAAAAGCTATGTACCGTATTTTTTAATGAAATGAATTTTGTTTTTTATTTATTATTCGTCTGAATGTTTCTTTTTATATAATCATTCGCCCAAAAAGGGGCGTCCCTATTGGGCGAAGTTTTTATTTTACATATTTTCTTGCATTGTTCATTTTTACAAATTCTTCTATTAATTCATCTTCTGTAAATGTTTTCTTTTCTCCTGTTTTAGTGCTTTCTATTTCGAAGCTTCCTTCTTGAGCCTTATTTCCAAGTACAAGCATATATGGTGTTCCAAACATGTAGCAATCTTTTATTTTTGCACCTAACATTCCTTGAGCTCTATCGTCTATTATAACTGGAACTCCAGCTTCCATTAATTTGTTGTAAATTCTTTCTGCGACTTCTTTTTTATCATCTACTGCAACTATTTGTAACAAGTATGGTGCAACACTTACTGGTAGTGAAATTCCCATTGGTTCTCCGTTTTTTCCATTTACAACGTTTTCTTCGTAAATTGTTGCAACTGTTCTGCTTACTCCTATTCCATAGCATCCCATGTATAGTAATTGCTCGTTTCCATCTTGGTCTATGTATTTTGCATTCATAGATTCTGTGTATTTTGTTCCTAATTGGAATATGTGTCCTAATTCGATTGATTTTTTAGCTTCTACGTTTTCTTTATCTTGAACTCCGTATTTTTCTTTTAGGTATTCGTCTGCATCTTCTCTTTCTAGAATTTCTGTGTTAAATGCTACTCCTGTTGCCTTGTCTACTAATATTGTGTCTTCTCCAATTGGTGATTCTAACATGAATTCCTCTGATAAGTTTCCCCCCATTGCTCCGCTGTCTGCTGCAACTGGTTTTGCATTTAGCCCTAATATTTCAAATATTTCTAAGTATGCTTTTCTAATTTTTTGGTATGTTTTAGCGCATTCTTCTGCGTTCAAATCAAAGCTGTATGCATCCATCATTGGGAATGTTTTTCCTCTTAATAGATATCCTCTTGTACGAATTTCGTTTCTGTATTTTTCTCCAATTTGATATAGTGTAACTGGCAGATTTTTGTATGAACTTATTCTGCCTCTTACAAAGTCTGTAACAGCTTCTTCTGCTGTTGGAGCCATTACAAAGTCTCCCTTGTCTGTTTTAACAGAAAGCATAACACCCTCTTCTATGTATTTAGAAAGTCTTCCAGATTCTTCCCAAAGTTTTGCTGGTTGTAATGTTGGAAGCAATATTTCTATACAGCCGTATTTGTCTAGAACTCCTTTAATTACACTTTCAACGTTTTCTCTTAATTTTAATGGTACATTGTTGTACGCATAAATTCCTGTTCCATATTGTACTAATTGGTTTGTTTGTAATAAAATATCTTGTGCTGGATAGCTTTTATCCAAATTATTTACTCTTATAGTTCCTAATCCTGTTTGTGATAATCTCATATTTATTTATGTATGACCTTTTTGCCATACGCTCCTTACATAATAAATTTAGGTTTTTCAGGTTCCCATAAACCTTTACTTAAATAACAATCTGTGTTTTGCAACTATTCTTTTATTTTTGTCTATATGTTATCGTTTTTTATTACATCTACATTTTCCCTTTCGGGCATTGGAGCCTCAGAAATTGTTTCATCACTGGCAATTTCTTCTTTTTCTATTGTTGATTGATCTTCATTTGGAATTATATCATCGATTACAAGCTGTTGGTTTTCATCTAATTTATATTTTGGTAATTCTGGCAATTCTTCTAAAGAAGACATTCCAAACATCTTCAAGAAATTTGGTGTTGTTGCATACATTGTTGGTTTTCCTGGTAAATCTGCCTTTCCAACGTTTTCTATCAAATTGAATTCTAATAATTTGTAGATAGTTCCATCAGAATTTACGCCCCTTATTGCCTCTATTTCGGCTCTCGTAATCTTTGGATTATATGCAATTATTGCAAGAGTTTCCATCGATGCTTGAGTTAGATTAGGCTTGCTTCTCTTATCAAAAATTGGATATAAATACTCATACATCTCTTTTTTAGTAGTAAGCTGGTACCCATCTTCCACTCTTATAATCTCTATTCCTCTATCAGAATTTTTATACTCTTCCTTCATGCTGTCTATTATTGTTACAACATCATCTGAAGAAAGCTCTAGAATTCCCATTAATTCATTTATTTTTATTACTCTTCCTGCGGCAAACAATATAGCTTCTATTATTGCCTTCTGTTTTTCTATTTCCATATATACTATTTCCCTTCTCCCAGGCTCAGCTTTAATTAAAGAATACTAATACTTATAATTCTTTGCTTTTCTCCTACGTTTTATATTACGTAAATATTATACCCTCAAATCCGAGGAGTGTCAATGCCGAATTCACAAGTAACTCTTGAATTTTAGAGCTTATATTTATCATTTAGCTTTTAAGTTTCATTTCAAAAAATGTCGATTTTTTTAGCTTGAATTCTTATAAATATTGTGCTATTCTATATGTAGTTTAGTTAAGGAGCGAAAAATTATGAATAATGACGAAAAAAACATAGAAATCGTTTCTGGAAACGGTAATGATTTAAACATTTCTCCTGTTTACGATAATCTTGATATTGCAAAACCAAGTGAAGATACTAATACAAAGAAAAATGTTATAATTCCAGATGTTAAAAAATAAGGTTGCATTTCATATAATGCACCTTATTTTCGCCCAAAAAGGGGCGTCCTTATTTGGCGAAAGAAAAAAGTGCTCTACATTTCTGTAAAACACTTCTTTCTTATCTTAAAGGAATTTATTTATGTTCAATTTATCTATTTATATAGCCTCTTTATTTTCTTCTACTGGAGCTTCTTCAGCTTCGCCATCGTCTTTTTGATTAACAACTTCTAAGCTTCCAACAGAAACTTCATATGCAACTTTATTTTCTACAGTTCCATCTTCATGTTTCTTTTCGTATTGTCTAGATTGAACTCTTCCTACTAATTTAACTTCTGTTCCAACTTCCATGTTCTCACAGAATCTAGCTGTTCTTCCCCAAGCAATACATGGTATATAGTCTGATTTACTATAAGCTCTGTTTACTGCTAATAGTATATCTGCTATTTCTCTACCAAATGGTGTTTGTCTGTAAACTGGTTTCTTGCATATATAACCTATTAATGTTACTTCGTTTGATATGAAATCTTTTCTTGCTTCTACTTCACTTTCTTGATCTTCTAACAATGTTACATTTTTTGCAAATACTGTTAGAACTAATTTGTTTTTACCTTCTCCATAACTGTTGTATGATCTAAATTGACCTTCAACTGTTATTTTTGTTCCGATTGGTAACTCTCCGTTTACCATTAATCTTTCTGATATTGTGATTGGTATAATATCAGAATTTCCACTTAGACGTGGAACACTTAAATCGAATATATAGAATTTTTCTCCATATATCTCATGACTAAATCTTTTGTCACTTGTTACTTTTCCCACCATTATAATGTGGTTGTTCTCTGAATATACTGTATCCAACTTAAATTTCCTCCTCTTACTTTTTAAAGTATTTGTTTTTTTCTAACCTACAACTATTATTATACTACCATTTTTTGGTTTTGTCTACATAAAATGTTAAATTTGTTTTATTTTTTTCAAAAATATGCCCATTTTGAGGGCAAAATGCCACTAAAAAAATAATGTTGCTATACAATTTTCATAAAATTTTACTTACTCAGCAATAGTTTTATATTTTTTAGACTTCAATACATTGCTCTTGGTCGGAGTTCCTTCTGTTTTCTCCAAAGGCGAGCTCGATTTCGTTTTGCAAAAATATAAAATTATTGCTAAAGTCCATTTTTAGTTTGCATACAAACTTGAAAGTGCAATTACTATCATTATATTATACACATTCATATCTGCTCTTACATTAACCTTTATTTCTTGTGGTTCTATCACTTTATCAAACATGCTCTTTATTGTGTGCTGAACACAAATTAGTAGTTCATCTTCTTCAACGCTAGACACAGTTATATCACTCTTTGAGCTATAACCATATGAAATTACATTGCACGAATCTTCATATTGCAAATTTTCGTTCAAATCCAAATTCAATATTAAATTCTTAGAATTTTTCATTATTTTGCTCATTAATTCATCATTTTCTACACTTCTGTTTAACACTAAAGTCTCTAATTTTATATTTTTTGTGTTTTCTATGTTCTTATCTTTAATAAACAAAATATCACAATCATTTACCATTTTCTTTGTAATTACTTTATTAAGCTGTGTTTGGCTCTTAGAATCTGTAATTATTTCAATAAAAGGCATTTTTTTCTCCTTTTTTATGGACTTGATTGAAAACAAATTCAATTTTGGCTGTGTCAAATATCATTTCAGACACGGTTACATACTAACTGGTATGTGCCATCTTCATCAAAATTTAATTCTTTCAACCTTTATTAACAATTCTATAATGTAAGTAGCTCACTCGTTGTCACTAACTGATATCCTTGCTTTTGAATGTTTTGTATTATTTTTTCCATGCTTTCTGCAGTGTACTTTGCTGAATTATGTAATAAAATTATGCTTCCCGGTGCTAAAGTTTCGTTTATTCTTTCGCACATTTCTTCCCCATTTAGTCCATTATAATCTAATGAATCTATGTTCCATTGAACTGTAAATAACCCTTGTTCACTTGCAATTTGAATTATTTCTCTTGAGTATTCACCATATGGAGCTCTAAAAACTTTTGCCTTTTGGCCTGTTATCTTTTCGATTTCATTAGAACCTTTTATAATTTCTTCCTTGATATCTGCTGTTTTCTTCTTTTTTAAATTTGTATAGTGATATGACAAATTACCAATCTCATTTCCACTCTGCACAATCTTTTTTATAATTTCAGCATTTGAACTTGCAATTTCTCCCGAAATAAAAAATGTAGCCTTTGCATTTGTTGTAGCTAGTGTATTTAATATACTATCTATATTCTCTACATTTTCTCCACAGTTTATACTTAAACTTACCTTTTTTATTTCAGTTTCCACTTTATATACTGGTAAATTATTTACATTTGATGCTGAAGTTGCCACAACATTTTTTTCTCCGTCCCCAAAATGTTCTCCGAATAAAGCAATAGAGAACAGTATTGCAACGGTTCCTATCGATATTAAGTATGATCCAATTTTTCTTTTATTGAATACAAAAAACATATACATGCCTCCTAACTTTAGGTAAGTTATTAACAAGTATATGTTTTCTATAAATATTTATGCCATATTCTATTGTTTACTATAATTATTCTTTCATTTTATTTTTTATGTATTCTATTTCTTCGTTTGCATCTAGTCTTAAGAATATTGGCTCTCCTTTTTCTATTACCTTTAAGTCTGATGTTGTTTTGCCAAATTCTTTTATTGTATCATATTCTTTGCTTGCTTCTTCATTTATTCCTAATTGGCTTAAAATTTTATTTGATGTTTCTGTCATTGCTGGTTTTATTAGTATGGCTACAATTCTTAGAGTTTCTACTAGATGGCTCATTACTGCTTCTAGTTTTTCTGTTTCTTCTTGTTTTGCTAGTGTCCATGGAGCTGTTTCGTCTATGTATTTATTTGCTCTAGAGATTATTCCCCATATTGACTCTATTGCATTTGAAAAATGTAAGTCTTCCATGTTGTTTTCATATTCTGAAATTTTGCTTGCTACAATCTCTTCTAAGTCTGCATCAACATCGTTTATTCTTCCTTTATAGTTTGGCACATTTCCACCAAAATATTTATTTACCATTCCTATAGTTCTGTTTAGCAAGTTTCCTAAATCGTTACATAAGTCGAAATTATATTTATTTACGAAATCCTCTGGCGTGAATATCGCATCTTGTCCATATGGGAATTCTTTTAATAAGAAGTATCTAGTTGCATCTAAGCCATATCTTTCTACAAGCATTTCTGGATATACAACATTTCCCTTTGATTTAGACATTTTTCCGTCTTTCATCATTAAGAAACCGTGTGCATATAATTTCTTTGGTGTTGGTAGTCCAAGTGCCATTAAGAAAATTGGCCAATAAATTCCATGGAATCTTATTATATCTTTTCCAACTATTTGCAAGTCTGCTGGCCAGTATTTCTTAAATAAAGTATCATCATCAGACATATATCCTAACGCTGTTATGTAGTTTGTTAGTGCATCTAACCAAACATAAATTACATGCTTTGGATCTTTTGGTACTTTTATTCCCCAGTCAAATGTTGTTCTTGTAACACATAAGTCTTCTAGTCCTGGTTTTATAAAGTTATTGAATAACTCGTTCTTTCTAGACTCTGGCTTTATAAAATCTGGATTTTGCTCATAGAACTCTTCCAATCTTTTTTGATATTTTTTCATATTAAAGAAGTAAGATTCTTCTTTCATTTTCTTAACTTCTCTTCCACAATCTGGGCACTTTCCATCAACTAATTGTGTTTCTGTAAAATATGTTTCGCATGGCATGCAATACCATCCCTCATATTCACCTTTGTAAATATCGCCTTGCTCCATGAATTTGTCAAAGATTTTCTCTACAATTTTAGTATGTCTTTCCTCAGTTGTTCTAATAAAATCATCATATTGAACATCCATCAATTTCCACAAATCTTTTGCTTGTTTTGCAATCTCATCAACATGTTGTTGTGGAGTTAATCCTCTTTTAACAGCAACCTGCTCAACCTTTTGGCCATGCTCATCAAGGCCAGTAAGCATTCGTGCATCATAACCTCTTTGCTGTTTATATTTTTTTATTGTGTCTGCAAGCACCGTTGTGTACGCTGTTCCTAAATGGAATTTGCCACTTGGATAATAAATTGGTGTTGTAATGTAAAATGTTTTCTTCTCCATAAAATTAATCTCCTCTCCACGCAAAACTTAAAAAGATATAATCTTGACATGCATCAAAATTACATCTTTACTTCTGCCACATGTTTTTCTTGTAATATTGTAGCAATTTTTTTATGATTTTTCAATAGATTTGTTAATTTTCTTTGTTTCACATTATTTATTGTCGTTTTTTGTTGAATTTCGTCGTATTACAATTTTTATAATATATTGCAAATTTTAAAAACTAATGTATAAGCATTCAATTTAAATATATAGTTTCTAAGCACACTCACTAACAAAAAAATTCCTCTGATTTTAATTAATCAGAGGTTCATTTTATCTTAATTTTTTTATTATTTCTGCATAGTCTTTTGAATTTATTAT
>ERZ780151.772-NODE-772-length-28669-cov-2.268750_pt1 | contig 28669 bp, 20 predicted proteins | sample MGYA00510983_ERZ780151 | MGnify/ENA primary metagenome ERZ780151 (study PRJEB29588, sample SAMEA2144623) | human gut metagenome | biome: human gut; feature: human-associated habitat; material: faeces | place: Denmark | collected 2008/2010 ... | reverse complement strand
AGAATACGGTTGTAGAGATGTTTCTTGAATCGGATATCCTGCCGCAACTGGAAACAATGGATATTTCCGCCGGTGTGTTGACGGATGAAGGGGCACGGCTATTGCTGGATCATGTGGATAAAATCAAGCATCTGAAGTTTATCAATATGAAATACAATTATCTGAGCGACGAGATGAAGAAAGAGTTGCAGAAATCGCTGCCCATGAAGATAGATGTTTCCGACTCACAGGAATACGATGACGATTACAGTTACCCGATGATTACGGAGTGAGCGGATGAGAATACTTGTTGCCAGTAACTCGACTTCCAAGCGTACGGACTATTTTATCAAAGCGGGTAGAAGCCTCGGGGCGGACACCTGCTTTGTCACTTATGACGAGTTGTCGGCCGTTCTTCCCGATTGTCGCGATACGGTTGTAAAGCTGGAGCCTCCGGTGTTTCGGGAGGCGGACTTTCGGAAATACAATTTGCTCTGCGAGGAGTATAGAAGTCTGTTGTCCCGACTGGCCGATACGGATAAGTCGGAAAGTGTACACTTTCTGAATGAACCGGCTGCAATTCTTTGTGCACTCGATAAAGTGTATACTCAGCGGAAACTGACCGGGGCCGGCCTGAAAACAACTCCGTTGCTTTCGGATGCGCTTAGCACATTTGATGATTTGGCCGCCATACTTTGCCGGCAGAAGAGGGGAGGATTTCTGAAGCCCCGTTATGGTTCTGGGGCCGGTGGGATTATGGCTGTCAGGTATAATCATCGCCGGGATGAATGGGTGGCTTATACGACGATGTCCTGGGAAGGAGGGCGCGTTTGTAATGCGAAACGTATCTGCAGGCTGACGAACCGGAAAGAGATTGCCACATTGGCGGAAGAGGTCATACGGTGTGGGGCTGTCCTTGAAGAATGGATGGCAAAGGAAAAGCTGGAAGGTGAGAATTATGACTTGCGTGTTGTCTGCAGGGGGGATGAAGTCGATTATGTAGTGGTGCGTTGCAGTGACGGTGCCATAACTAATCTTCACCTGAACAATAAAGCGAGGCTGTTCGAAGAACTTTCGTTGGCTCCTTCCGTTCGTGAAGAGCTTTTCTGCCGGAGCATCACTGCCATGAAGGCCTTGGGGCTGCGATATGCGGGCATAGACGTGTTGATAGCCCGGAATACGGACACACCTTATATTATAGAGGTCAATGGGCAGGGAGACCATATCTATCAGGATATGTTTACGGAAAATAAGATATATGCCAATCAGATAAAAACGATAGAATCACTTTTCAATGGAAATAGATGAATTACCCTCCGGCACGCAGGATCAGAAGCCGGACATAGATATGAATGAAATTGTGGGTACGCATGATATACTGATGCTCTGTTTCGATACTTTGCGTTATGACGTCAGCGTGGCCGAAGAAGCCTCCGGGGGGACTCCTGTACTGAATAGCTGTGGCAACGGTTGGGAGAAACGGCATGCTCCCGGTAATTTCACTTATCCGTCTCACTTCGCTATTTTCGCAGGATTCTTGCCGTCACCCGCCGAGCCGCATATGTTGCGTAACCGAAAGTGGCTCTTTTTCCCCTTTCAGGCCGGTACGGGACGTATACCTCCCAAAGGCAGTTATGCTTTCAAAGAGGCTACGTTCGTACAGAGTCTGGCTCAGGTAGGTTATGAAACAATCTGCATCGGAGGAGTCAACTTTTTCAGTAAGCGGAATGATATAGGAAGGGTATTTCCCGGCTATTTCAATAAGAGTTATTGGCTGCCGACTTTCGGTTGCACGGATAAGAACAGTGCTGCCAATCAGGTGGACTTTGCCGTCGACAAACTGGAAAAGTATCCGGCGGACCGGAAAGTATTTATGTATATCAATTTTTCGGCGATTCATTATCCGAACTGCCACTACGTGGAGGGGAAAAAGAAAGATGATAAAGAGTCGCATGCGGCAGCCCTGCGGTATGTCGACAGTCAGCTGCCCCGCCTGTTCGAGGCTTTCAGGAGGCGCTCGGACACGTTGGTCATTGCCCTGTCCGATCACGGGACCTGTTACGGTGAAGATGGTTACGAGTATCATTGCATCTCTCACGAAAAAGTATATACGGTGCCTTATAAACACTTTATTCTCAGAAAATGAACGAACAACAGCAGATTTCACGATATGTCAGCTATATGTACAGTTATCCGCATAAGACGGCTTACCGTACGTTGACTCCTCCGGTCTCTCTTTCTCCTTATCTTGAACGGCTGGAAGGAAGGGAGGCTAGTTTATATTTCCACATACCTTTCTGTGCCCATAAGTGTGGCTATTGCAATCTTTTTTCACAGCAGTGTTGCGATGCGGAGCGCATTTCATTGTATCTCCACACGATGCGCCGCCAGGCCGAACAGCTGTCTGTGGCGGCACAAGGCCTGAAGTTTACTTCGTTTGCCGTCGGAGGGGGTACTCCGCTTATTCTGGATGAAGGACAGTTGGAAGAGTTGTTCTGCCTGGCCGAACTGTTCGGTGTGCATCCTTCCCGGGTGTTTACTTCTGTCGAGACTTCACCGGAATATACGCAAAAGAGTGTTTTGAGGCAGTTGCGGGCGAGGGGAGTGGAGCGGTTGAGCATGGGGGTGCAGAGTTTCAATGAGACGGAGTTGAAGAAACTGAAAAGAAGACCCGGACTCGGTACAGTAGTCGGTGCACTCGAAAATATTGTGGAGGCAGGTTTTCCCCAGTTTAACCTCGACCTGATTTATGGTATCGAGGGACAGACGGTAGAGAGCTTTATGCGCTCTCTGAACACTGCACTTACTTATCGGCCCAACGAGTTGTTTATTTATCCTCTTTATGTCCGGCCGGGTACACGCATCGATGTACGTTCGACGGATGACATAGGTTATGCTATCTACAAATCTGCCCGTGAGTTACTGGTAGGGCAAGGATTTGTACAAACGTCCATGCGCCGTTTTGTCAGGCGCGAAACAACGGAAACGGAATTTTCGTGTGGTGACGAAGTGATGCTTTCCTGCGGGGCGGGAGGCCGGAGTTATTTGGGAAACTTACACTATGCCACTCCCTATGCTGTACGTCAGCAGGCAATAGCCGATGAAATAGACCATTATATCCGGACTACCGATTTTATGACTGCCGCTAACGGTTTCTTGCTTTCCACAGAAGAGATGCAAATCAGATTCATTATAAAGAACCTGATGTATCACCGGGGAGTGGACTTGGCGGAGTATGAAAAACGTTTTGGTGAGAAGCCGGACCGGAATCTTTTCCGGGAGTTCACAGATCGTGGATGGATTGAAGAGACTGGCCGGATAGTGCGTCTCACGGAGGAAGGAATGGCTTATTCCGATTATATCGGACAGGCATTTATTTCACCTGCCGTGAGGAAACTGATGTCCGAATATGTATATCCCTGATCCGAATAGAATGATGTCCTCTTTGAGTACCGTCCGGAGTATCTATTATAGAGGTAGTCTGGAGCATTGCAATTATACGTGTTCGTATTGTCCGTTCGGCAGAAAGTCTGTGTCTGCCGATACGACAGAAGATCAGGAAGCATTGGATCGCTTTATTTCCCGTATCGGCGGGTGGAAATACGGTTCATTACGCATCCTGATTATTCCTTACGGGGAAGCGATGATACATCGCTACTATAGAGAGGGCATCATGCGCCTGGTCGCTATGCCCCATGTGATTGGAGTCTCTTGCCAGACCAATTTGTCCTTTTCGGTATCCCGTTTTTTAGATGAGGCTGAGGCGGAGCAGGCAGATGTGTCTAAGTTCAGGTTTTGGGCGAGCTATCACCCGGAGATGGTTGGGGTAGGGGAGTTTGCATCCAAAGTAGAGATGCTTCGTGCGGCAGGCATCGGGGTATGTGCAGGGGCAGTCGGTGATCCTTCGGCAAAGGAACAAATCCGGAAACTGAGACAGCTGTTGGATCCGTCGGTTTACCTGTTTGTGAATGCCATGCAGGGATTGCGGAAGCCGCTGTCGGAAGAGGATATCCGTTTCTTTGGTGAAATAGACAATCTGTTCGATTATGACCGGAGAAATGCAAAGGCGTGCTTGGACGGCTGTGTGGGAGGTAGGGAAACACTTTTTATCGACCGGAAAGGGGATATGTATGCTTGCCCGAGAAGTGGGATACGGATGGGAAACTTTTACGATGACCCCACTTCGGATTTTGAGCCCTTCTGCCTTCGTAAAGTTTGTGATTGTTACATTGCTTTCAGTAATTTGTGCGATACGCCCTTGAGGAGAATGATGGGGGATGGGGCTTTGTGGCGCATACCGGAAAGGAAGAAGGTGGAAGCTGTCTTCTTTGATGTGGATGGTACGCTGACGGATGCTCAGGGACGGATTCCGGACCGTACGGTTTCGGTATTGGAGTATATGGCTAAGCGTTTGCCTTTATATCTGAGTACTGCTTTACCGGTGTCGCATGCTAAAAAACGGCTTGGCAATGTGTTCGGCCTGTTCTCGGGCGGAGTTTTTGCGGACGGAGGTCTGTTATGCTACGGGGAAACTATCGAATGTGTTCCGATTGCAAATCCTATGACTGCCGGTTTTCCGGGTTGCAGGGTGACCCGTTATACCCGGGAGGGGAAAGTCTTTAAATATGCTGTGCTTGCACCGAATACCCGGGAAGCTGTCCGGTGGCTGACCGAATTGGATGAAGAGGCGTATCAATTGTATCAGGAGGGACGATTGCTGACGGTGGTAGACAGTAAAGCCGGTAAGAAGAACGGTCTGATTACTCTGTGTGCTCGATTGGGGATTTCTCTTAGGGAGGTTTTGGTAGTAGGCAATACGATGCATGATTGGCCGATGATGTCCGTAGCCGGCTATTCTTGTGCCGTGATGGATGCGGAAGAAAAGTTGAGGAAACTATCGGGATATGTTCTGAACCCCGATAGTATTCCTGTATTTTTTGATATCTGACTTTATTTGGCCACGTTGTTCACAGGCTTGCCGCCGATATAGGCTTTCAGGTTGTCGACCAGGATAGCCATCAGGCGCTCCCGGGCAGCCGAAGTAGCCCAGGCTATATGTGGGGTGATGAAGCAGTTTCTGGCAGTCAGCAAAGGATTGTCGGCACGGGGTGGCTCGGTGGAGAGCACATCCAGTCCGGCGGCATAGATTTTGTAATTATTCAGAGCTTCTGCCAGGTCATGCTCGTTGACCAGCGGACCACGGCTGGTATTGATTAAAATGGCATTGGGCTTCATCAGTTCTAGGCGACGGGTGTTAACCAGGTCACGTGTTGATTCCGTCAGTGGGCAATGCAGGCTGACAATATCACATTCGCGGAAAATCTGGTCGAGTTCTGCTTTTCGGATTTCAGGAGGCAGTTGGAGACGTGATTTAGATGTATAAGCCCACACTTTCATACCAAATCCGATAGCGATACGGGCTGTGTTGTATCCGGTTTGTCCCAGGCCGATAAGACCTATCTTCTTTCCCAACAGCTCGATAAGCGGAGTATCCCAGTAACAAAAATCCTGACTCTGAGTCCAGCGTCCTTCACGAACCTCGTCGGCATAATGCTGTACTCGCTGAGTGATGTTCAGGATATGGGCAAAAACCATTTGTCCGACGGAGGGAGTGCTGTAGGCAGGGATATTGGTTACGGTAATGCCACGCTCTTTGGCTGCGGCAACATCAATGATGTTATATCCGGTGGCTATTACGCCAATATACTTCAGGTTGGGCAAGGATGCCATGTGTTCTGCCGTGATCACCACCTTGTTGGTAAGAATCGCTTCTGCATCTTTCGAGCGTTCAAGTACCTCGTCGGGAGCCGTGCGGTCATAGATTTCACACTCACCCAAAGTTCTCAATTCGTCCCAGTTCAGATCTCCGGGGTTGGCGGCATAACCGTCTAAAACTACTATCTTCATAAATTATTAGGTGTTAAGTATTCAGTTTAGATACTTGAATACTGAATGAATAACTTTTTATCTGATAAAACAATTGCAGATGGTTAATAGTTCTTTTCATTTCCCCATAGTTGCTTCATTCGCTCGGCATGTTTTTGTTCTGCCGGATTGTGTTGGGGTTGCCATAGTTGTTTGGCCTTGATTTCATCCGGTAAGAACTGTTGTTTTACAAAATTGCCTTCGTAATTATGTGCATATTTGTACTCCTGGCCATATCCCAACTGCTTCATCAGCTTGGTGGGAGCGTTGCGCAAGTGTAGGGGAACAGGCAGATTACCGGTTTCGCGGACTAGTGCCAGTGCATCGTTGATGGCATTGTAGGCCGAATTGCTTTTAGGGCTTGTTGCCAGATAAATCGTTGTTTCTGCCAGTGGAATTCTTCCTTCCGGCCAGCCGATTTTCATCAATGTGTCAAAACAGGCATTAGCCAATAACAATGCGTTCGGATTGGCCAGGCCGATATCTTCTGCGGCAGAGATGACCAGGCGCCTGGCGATGAATGCCGGATCTTCGCCTCCTTCTACCATACGGGCCAGCCAATAGATGGCGCCATCAGGGTCACTTCCCCGTATCGATTTGATAAACGCCGAAATAATGTCATAATGCATTTCACCGTCCTTATCGTATGCGAGCGGGTTTTGCTGCAAGCGTTCTGTTACCAGGTCATCAGTGATGATTACGGTTTCTTCTGTTTCCGATTCTACCACGAGTTCCAGTATGTTCAGTAATTTGCGGGCATCGCCTCCCGAAAAGCGAAGTATGGCACCGGTCTCTTTCAATTCGATTTTCCGTTCTTTCAGCACTACATCGGTAGTAATGGCACGTTGCAGCAATTCCAGTAAATCTTCTTTTTCCAGAGATTTCAGTGTGTAGAGCTGACAGCGGGAAAGGAGCGGACGGATAACTTCGAAAGACGGATTTTCGGTGGTGGCACCTATCAGCGTGACTGTGCCATGTTCGACGGCTCCCAGTAGCGAATCTTGTTGGGATTTGCTGAACCTGTGTATTTCATCGATAAACAGGATAGGGCTGGATTGAGTGAAAAACTTATTGCTCTTGGCGCGATCTATCACTTCGCGCACATCTTTCACCCCGGAGGTGACAGCACTCAAGGTGTAGAAGGGAGTTTCCAGCTTATTGGCAATGATCTGGGCAAGTGTGGTCTTACCCACTCCCGGAGGTCCCCAAAGAATAAATGAAGAGATACGCCCTGCGTCAATCATTTTGCGCAGGATAGCACCCGGTCCCACAAGGTGTTTCTGACCGATATAATCATCCAATGTCTTTGGGCGAAGTCTTTCCGCTAATGGTTGCATATATTTGTAATAAATCTGTTATTTTAGTCAATTACCGTTCCGATGACCTGTACGTCTGTAATAGCAGCTTTCTCTCCTGTGAAACTGATACGTACGAAACGTCCTTGTATACCGGGAACAACCTGAATCATCCGAATGTTCTCGTTCTGCTTATTATTGGTTTGATCCGGTATGAGCGACCAGTGTTCTCTGTCCATGGATACCTCTACTTTGTATTGATAAGGGGCTAAATCCGGAAATGCGATTCGGATGTGACGTATCGACAATCCTTTTTCGGTATCCAGTGTCCAGGAACGTTCCGGGTCGTTCTCTGAAGCTTGCCAGTATGTAGATTCGTCTCCGTCGGCTGCAAAAGCGGATGAATGTCCGTTGGCAGACGAACTGCAAAAAGTCGGGTTGTTAGGTCCGAAGGTTTGCAGATTATCCGTTTTTGTCTGAGTTTCGAAGCGTGTATAGGGACGTTCTTTTACTTTGAAGGCCTCTGTATAGGGAGTGCTTCCGGTGAATCGGATTTTTACTTCGGCCGGTTCCAGTCCTGGTGAAGTAGCACGGATAACAGTTTCTCCGGCATAATATGACCGGAATTCAATAGCCGCTTTTCCGTCGAGTATGCGGATATCACTCTCTTTTTCAAACAGGATCGAGGTTCCGGTGGGAAACTCTCCCGGGCCGGATAGAATGTCGAGCTTAACTGCCGGAGAATTGCTGACCGGCTTTCCGCTTGCATCCAGGATGGTTATTGATAACATAACATCGTCCGTTCCGTCCGCTTTTATGTTATCAGTCCGGTCGGCAACCAGGCTGATGCGGGCAGGTGTTCCTTCTTGCGGCCATTCCGGAGGGGTAATCCCTTTGTAGGCATTCCGATACCAGTACCAGGCACGCTTGGGAATCCGGAAGTAATCGATGATGCCCATTTTGCCAAGGGCACTGCCGGCAATGCTTCCGTGGTCGAATGCGCACCAGATGGCTTGTCCGCTACGCCATGGAAAACCGTTCTGTGCATTATTCTTAGCCAGGTCTCCCCATCCCGGATCATATTCTCCCGGACGATCGGCTGTAGTACTGCCATATTCCGAAACTACTGTTGGCATGCCCGGTTGCTGAAACTCCGGAATGTAGCTGCCGTCACCGTTATATCCGGCTATGTCGCCCAACTTATCGATTCGTTTCTCTCCCAGCGGACGCTGCGCACCACCGACAGCTGCCGGGCGGGTAGGATCGAGTTGTTTGGAAAGTTTGACGGTTTCTTCCAGTAGTTTACGCATCGGATCGATTGTCTCGGGTGCTGTGAAAAAAGGCTCGTTACTCATGCTCCATACGATGATGGAAGGATGGTTGCGGTGGATGCGAATCAGCTCTTTCAGTTGGGCTTTTACGCTGTTTTCGAATTCTGCCCTGTCGGATTCGTTTACAGGGTATGCACTGGCATTCCAATAATCGTCTCCTTTGTGTCCTCCGATTCCCCAAAATGCGTTTTCTGCCCAGAATAACATTCCTATTTCATCGCATGCTTGTGAAAAAGCCGGTGAATGGGGGTAGTGCGAGCCTCTTATTAAATCGAAGCCGGCTTCTTTCACTAACCGGATATCTCTTCGCATTCCGGTCTCGGTTACAGCGTCTCCCCATCCGGCATGATCCTGGTGAACATTGGCTCCTTTAAAATAAAGGTGCTCCCCATTCAGGAAAAATCCCCGGTCTGCAGTCCATTCGAACCAGCGAAATCCGAATGTTGTTTCGTAACGGTCTATCAATTCTTGTCCGTGATAGAGTGAGCTTATCACTTTATATAGTGCCGGATGATTGGGATGCCACAGTTGAGGTGCCTGAATTTCTTTGGTTTGTTGTTTAAATGTGTAGGTTGCATTGTCCGGCAATACTTGGGATGTGGAAACCGAAGACACTTCTTTGCCTTGTGCATCGACAACGGTGGTCAGGAGTCGGTAAGTGTCTGTTTTTCCTGAAGCATTACATACGTCTGTCCGTATGTGGACGCTTCCCGATTTACCTTTGTTCTCTGCCAGGTCCGGGGTTGTGACCCAGGTGCCATACCAATCGATGTAAGTGGGGGGCTTTATTACCAGACGTACGTTCCGGTAGATACCTCCGCTAAATACATGTTCGCCTGCACGCGGGGCAAGATCAGGGCGCCAACAGTTGTTTACTCGGACGGCTACCAGGTTTTTCCCTTCTTTCAGGTAAGCTGATATGTCGATGGAAAATCCGGTATATCCTCCTTTGTGAGTGCCTGCCAAGTGTCCGTTGACGAAAATCTCTGCTTCTTGAAATACGCCATCGAATTCAAGAAAACTTTTCTTGCCAAGAATCTCTTTTTTTACCGGAAAAGCTTTACGGTACCATCCGTAGCCTACATAAAAGTCCTTCGACATGAAATATGGAGTACTGAAAGAGTGGGGAAGTCCTATTTTCTCCCATTCTGAATCGTCGAACCCCGGTCGGGCAGCATGATCGAAATCCCCCTGACAATATTTCCATCCCCGGTTAAAGTTGATGGTTTGTCGTGGAGAATCTGCCCGGCAAACATTGATTGCGCCACTAAGTAAAAGAAGTACCAACCACAGCTTTATGCCATTGAGGGTATGTAAAGTGAAATTCATCGTATTTAGCTTTTATTTGTGTAAATGATATCAGATCAAAATACCACTTGAATCATAAACCGGATACCTTGCTTGTTGATTCCGGGGTGATTCAGATAGGTCAGACGGCGTACGTATTCAATATGTAACAATTTAAAGATGTTGTAGATACCTACACTGGCTTCCAGATAGGGTACTTTCGGGTCCATTACATAACTGGTGTAACTACCGTCCCGTTGCGGAAAATCGAACAGTTCCGGATTATTGCTCTTAAACGGGTTATTCTTTTCGGTCAGGTTACCATACAGGGCACGGAAACGGAACACTTCTCTCCACTTCAATTTTTTGATTAGTGGAATACGATTGAAAAGTTTGCCATTCATGTCATATGTCAGTGCCAACGATGCATAGCGGTCGTTGAGGAACTCCATATTGTTGATCAGGTTGAAAGTTTCTTTTTGGGTAATATATGAAAGGTTGGCAGCCGGCAGAATGAGTAACGGGAATGGAACGGTATTCCATTGCGCCCCACCTTTCAGGGTGACGTCTACTTTGCCCCAAGACGAAAGCCAGAAGCGTTTCCAGATACTTGCTTCCGTCAAATTGAAATTATACTCTCCTCCCAATACACCTTTGAATCCGGTGGTGTGAGAAAGGGTGAAGATGGGAGCATCCAGCGACACCGGACGCCGACGCTGTTTCGTGTTTACAAAAGTCTCACCCGGAGCATAACGCAAGGTCAATCCCAATTCGGCGGTGGTAATGTCCGGAACAATTGTTTTGGCAGCATCGTTACGGATGTATTGAAGTTTACCGGCCGGAGTGTCTTTCCGGTGTCGTGCCATAGCTGCGACCGAGAAGCCTGAAAGAGTTTCCATTTCATATCTCAATGTAGCATCCCGTACGTACGACATTTGGTCGACAGTAGTGGTTTTCCAGGCCACGAATACGTTATCCTTATCCGTGTCGAGAAATTTATCCATCGGTGACATGACATCATAACGGTAAGAAGCGGAGATATAGTGTTTCGGGAACTCCCAGGGGAAGAATTCACATTTACGGAAAGAGTAGGTTACATTGCCCTCATATTTCCATTTTTTGTCTTTAAGTCCGTAGGCTCCATATCCATTAAAGAACCAATGAGGATTCAGTTTGGCTGTAGTCATACCACTGAGGCGGAATCGGGTGCCGTCCACATAGTTACTCGATATCATGGTATTGATCGGACCGAAATCGAATTTGCTCGGATGTTTTTTGGTTCCGGTTTCCACATAATTTTCTATCAATGCTTTTGCGCCGAATATGACATATTTGAATCCGGGAATTTGCTCCAGCCGGTTCATGAAAAGATCCATGCTACTCTCGGTTTTTGTTAACGGTACTTGGCGCACTCCGGCCCAGTATTCGTCACTTTTGGTGAGCATGTCCGCTTCTTTGATAACATTGCCTTTTAGTCGGAAGAGTCGTGGCTCGATGGGTTCGAAGACATAGTTGCTATATTTCGTAGTCCGCTTTACCTGAATCCCCTGGATAGCTTTCATTACTAAAAGATCTACGGTCATATCATCATCAGTCAGTACCCAGTTGCCATTGGGGAGTTGTTCGTACTGCTGCACGACATCCAGATTCTCCACAAAGTTTACCCCTGTTTTTTTAGGCAAATTCATGGTGCACTTTTTTACAGCGTAGGTTGAATCATCCAGCACATACAGGTGTCCGGTGAATCCGAAGTCCTGAGGGTTCTGTGGAACAAACGTGAGGTGTACACATTTGTTTTTGTCTACCATCACGGTATCCATCAGGTAGAATTTATAGAAAGAGATGGCCCCGCTTCCGATCGGACTTACAAAACGGCGTTGCAACAGACGGATATCGTCATCGTAGATATTGATATCGGCAAATACATCGTTAAGGATAGTACCCAACATATCACCGGTAGAGAAGAATTCCTCTACGCCATTTGAGTTCATACCTTCGATGATGGTCTTTTTACTTTCCGGATCTTTTCTGTAGATGGTTTTTGAAGATGTTTCCTGTACGGAGATGGGCAAAATCAGTTTGTTAGTCTCGGGCGAAACCTCGACCTGGTCTTTTAGGAAAGAAAACTTTTTATAGATCCCTTTCTCAAGACTTTCGGGTGTCACGTCATTGAGTGACATCTTCATCTTCTGATATTTGCTGTATTGGTAATAGTCATTGGTTTCCAGCTTCTGAGCTTTTTTATGGTCGATTACCTTCCGCATAAACTCTACTGCCGGATTGTTTTTTCGGGAATATTTCTCCTTTTTAGGTTTTACAACCACCTCTTCCAGCATTACATCATCCGGTGAGAGTACTACATTGAGTTCTTTGGCACCCACCGGAATCTTCACTTTCTTGGTGATATATCCCACCGCAGAAAAAGTCAGCTCATTCCAGCCTTTGCGGGTTTCCACCTTGTATTCTCCGTTAGCGTTGGATATGCCACCTACTCCTTTCCCTTCATAGAAAACGGAAATGTACATTAATGGTTCATGTGAAATAGAATCGGTGATTACTCCCTTTAACTGTGCGAAAGCCTGTGGCGCAGAGAGTAGAAGGAAGATTACTAATAATAGTTTAGAATATTGTTGTTTCATACACACTTCATCTCATCGTGAGACTGCAAAGGTAATAAATTCCTTTTGATTGAAAGGACTATATAACCTTTTTTGTGTATCTTTTGACTCCTGTAAGGAGGGGGAATATGGTATTATTCCCCCAATAATATTTGTACAATTCGCTCTGCGGTTCGTCCGTCCCAACGTTCGGGTAAAGTTCCTTGTTTCCACTCTCCGTTCATCAGTTTGTCCATACAGGCTCCCAATGCGGCCGGGTCTTCACCGACCAGTTCATTAGTGCCTGTTCGCCAGGTCTCCGGATGTTCGGCAAACGTATTGAGCGTGATGCAGGGAATTCCCAGGAAAGTGGCTTCTTCGGCTACATTGCCCGAGTCAGTCACGATGGCTTTTGCCTGATTCATCAGATAACCGAAAGAGAGATAACTCTGTGTAGGCATGATGTGCAGGTTGGGAGCGGTGATCCACAATGCTTTGATTGCGTCGCGTACATAAGTATGCAGCGGTGCGACAATGGGCATGCCATTTGCTTTTTTAAGCAATGTTTCCATCAATTCCTGTAAGTTCTCCTTATTGTTTAACAGTACGTGACGATTGAGGGTCAGCAGAATGTATTCATGTTCTTTCAGCCCCAGCACAGAGAACCATACCGGTTTTATCAGTCGATTGCGATTATAACGTATCGTATCGATCAGGATATTCCCTACATAATAGACTGTTTCGTTTTCCGTACCTGTCTGGTTTAGGTTACGGTTGGCTACCATGCCGGCTGTGAAGAGGTAGTCGGACAAGCCATCTGTAATCATACGGTTGATCTCTTTGGGCATAGACATGTCGAATGAACGGGTACCGGCTACGAGATGTGCTACTTTTATGTTTTGTTTCTTGGCTACGATGGCACAACTCATGGTTGCTGTGAGGTCATCGACCACCAGGACTACATGCGTAGGGTTTTCTGTCAATTCACGTTCGAAAGCGATCATGATTCCCGCAGTCAGTTCTGTCGGGTTATTGCCGTTTACTCCCAAATAGGCATCGGGAGCTTTCATGTGCAGATCTGCAAATAAGGAGGCGTCCAAACTGTTATCATTCTCTACTCCCGTGTATACCAGGCGATAAGAAATACGTTTACCCTGTGCCTTTGCGGCATCGATAGCCCGGGTGATAGGGGCGATTTTCATAAAATTAGGGCGGGCCCCGGCAACAATCGTTATCTTCATCTTTGTATTCTTACAATTTTCAAGGAACAAATTTACACTTTCTTGCGGAATTATTTGTTTCTTTGCACACAAAAAACTTAATATATGCCAACTATCTTTCAGATTCCGACTTTTATCCAGATTCTGGAGTTTATCGGAACATTCGCTTTTGCCATTAGTGGTATTCGTCTTGCATCTGCCAAACAATTCGATTGGTTTGGCGCTTATGTAGCCGGTGTGGCTGTAGCCATTGGCGGTGGTACCATACGTGATGTTTTATTGGATGTCACTCCGTTCTGGATGACGAATCCTATTTATTTAATTTGCTCGGCGCTGGCCCTGCTGTGGGTTATCTTTTTTCGGAAGCATTTGATCCACATGCACAATACGTTTTTTATTTTCGATAGCATTGGTCTTGCGTTGTTTACAGTAGTTGGTATCAGCAAGACGATCGATTTGGGATATGCCTTTTGGGTAGCCATTATTATGGGAACCATGACCGGTGCGGCCGGTGGAGTTATCCGTGATGTATTTATCAACGAGATTCCGTTGATCTTTCGTAAGGAGATTTATGCCATGGCATGTGTTATCGGTGGAGTCATTTATTGGGGGCTCGATCGTTTGGGGGTAGATGCCGCCTTGACGCAGGTCATTAGTGGCTGCTGCATTTTTGTAGTACGCGCTTTGGCTGTAAAATACCAAATTTGCCTGCCTATCTTGAAGGGGGAATAAAGTCGTACCGACTTTATTCCGGCAATATCAAGTCACCTGAAAAACTGATCGATTCACGGTTTTGCATATCGACATCTATGCTGGATGAACCGTTGGAATAGATTGTTATCCTGAATCTGAACTGATCTTCGGGACTTTTGGCGGTAAAGTTGATTTTTGCAGCTCCGCGTTTTCCCATGGCCATGGTGTATTGATCGATTGGGGCATTGAACATCAATCCCTGTCCTCCTCCGTAAGGGATAGAGTAAGCGCGTCCGAAGTAAGGTAGTTGTGAAAAGACAGAATCATTCCGAATTGTTACGGAATAGATTGATGTCAATGGAATCATACGTCCCCTACGCGGGTATGCCGTATTTATGTCGATCCGATAGTTTTCCGATTCAATCTTCTCTTTTACAGTCTGTTCCTTCAGCTCTTTCCTTTCTTCCCAGTTTTGAGCCTGAAGTGTGAAGATACCTGTTCCTGCAATGAACAATATCAGAAGCATGATACGTCTATTTGTTTTCATATCAATGATTATTTAGGAGAATATTTACATAAAGATAACGATCGGAAGAGATAAAATGTACAAAGCGTACAAATGATTTAATATTATTTCGTGTTTGTCGGAGCAGATTTCACAAAGAATAAAAGAGAGAGTTTCAAAACTCTTTTTTACTATAGATTGCACAGATTTACACAACTCATTTTTATAGATAGTCGGTTGTTTACTTTTGATGCAGTGTAGCCCTGTGTATTTTGCGGTGACAGGCCTTTGGTGTTCTTTCTTGTACAGCAAAGGCCATGCACTATTAGAATTGTTCCAGGATAGCTATTCGCTTTTCGATAGGAGGATGGGTGGCGAATAATCCGCTTAATCCGCTCAGGGCACTTTTGGCTTGTTTGCCCGGATGCTGAATGAATAACTGTGCCACATCCTCGCGTTCTACAGCTTCTATATCGGGATCTGCGGATATTTTTCTTAGAGCACTGGCCAGCGCCAACGGGTTCTTTGTCATTTCTGCTGCACCTGCATCAGCCATATATTCACGTTTTCGTGAGATGGCGAAACGCATCAAAGTGGCGAAGAAATAACCGATGGCAGCTACAATCATTGCCAAAACCAGAATAAGTATGGCTCCATTATTCTTATCATTTCTACTGCGTGTCCACGAAGAGTAATAGACGGAACGCAATGCTATTTGTGCCAGCATAGAGAAGATACCGACAAATACAATCGAGATAATCAATAACCGGACATCATGATTGCGGATATGTGTCAGTTCATGTGCGATGACTCCTTCGAGTTCTTCATCGTTAAGCTTTTCAATGATACCTTTGGATAGGGTAACTGTATAGGTCTGTTCATTGATTCCACTGGCGTATGCGTTTAGTGAATCATCATCGATAATGTTGATTTTGGGCATTTTCATACCTTGCGACATACAGAGATTCTCTACTAAATTGTAGATACGTTTATTCTCTTTACGTTCAAGCGGACGCGCGCCTGTGGCAGCTTTGATAATACTGGAATTGGTAAAGTAAGCTATGATAAACCAAACCAGAACACCTCCTATAATATAAGGAATCAGGTTGATAAACATTTGATTGGTCATTGCCAGTGTATTGTACTGCCCATAATCGTCTTCCACGGTAAAAGTGATAAGCAGATAGCAGAACAGGTAAGTCAATACCGCCACCAGGCATGGAAAGAGAATGAGTAAGATACCGGAACGGAGATTGTTCCGGCTCTGTTGTGTCTGTATTCCGACGTATTGCATGTGTCTTTACTTTCCTGAGGATTAAAATTTTATTTTCGGAGCCTCTTCTAAATTGGCACGTTGTTCTGTGCCCAAGTCGAACATCATTTCTTTATGAAAGCCAAACATGTTGGCAATCAGGTTAGAAGGGAATGTCTGTACAGCATTGTTCAGTTCCTTTGTGGCCGAATTAAAGTAGCGGCGTACGGCAGCCAGCTTATTTTCTACGTCCGAAATCTCTTCCTGTAGCTGAAGGAAGTTTTGGTTGGCCTTCAGGTCCGGATAAGCTTCCAATGTAATCTTCAATCCTGCGAGGGCGGAACTAAGTTGATTTTCAGCTGTAATTTTTTCATCGATTGTCCGGGCACTGACAGCTCCGTTGCGGGCTTGGATGACGCGCTCAAGTGTTTCTTTTCGTGAGCTGCATATCCTTTTACTGTATCTACCAATTGTGGAATAAGGTCGTGACGCTGCTTCAGTTGTACATCAATGTCGGCAAATGCGTTTTCGCGATTATTTCTCAATTTTACCAATGAGTTATACATGGAAGCAATGATAATGGCGAGGATGATTATAATCCCCAGGATGATAAGTAAGTTCATAATTCTTTTGATTCTTAACGTTATTAAACTTGATCCAAAGGTATGTGATTCAGTCTCTATTTACAAAAAGCACATAATAAAAAACATTAATTATCAAACAAACCTATCAAAAGCTGTCTAACTCTTTAAGAAATAACACCCAAAAACTATCAAATAGCACCCAAAAACTATCATTTGATAGTTTTTACCCCAAAGATTGGTGAAAATTACCCTACTGAAATCTAAAATAAGCCTTAAACTTGCAATATCGAGAAAGAAACGAAATATTAACCGCTTAAAAACCGCAACGTATGAAAAGTTTAAGTTTTAGAAAAGATTTAATAGGAGTGCAAGAAGAGTTGCTCCGCTTCGCTTATAAATTGACTGCTAATCGCGAAGAAGCAAATGACCTGTTACAAGAGACCTCATTAAAAGCATTAGATAATGAAGATAAATTTATGCCAGACACTAATTTTAAGGGCTGGATGTATACTATCATGCGCAACATCTTTATTAATAATTACCGTAAAATTGTGCGTGATCAAACTTATGTAGACCAAACCGATAATCTTTTCCATCTGAATCTTCCGCAGGACTCCGGTTTTGAAAGTACCGAAGGAGCCTATGACCTGAAAGAAATGCACCGTGTAGTAAATGCGTTGCCCAAAGAATATAAAGTTCCATTTTCAATGCATGTTTCCGGATTTAAATACCGTGAAATAGCCGAAAAATTAGAATTGCCACTCGGCACTGTCAAGAGCCGTATCTTTTTTACCCGTCAGAGATTGCAACAGGAACTGAAGGACTTTGTTTGATTAGGTATTTTTCATTAATAAAAAGATTGATTTTAGGTAGTGATTTAGTGTAATTTTTTAGTTGTGCAAAAGAAGGAGTAAGTGAGGGACCCCCTCCTTGCTCCTTTACTTTTGTGACAATATGATATATAACATATCTTTTATGGGAACTTTTTGATGGTCTGATTTGTCTTTATGTCAAATATCTCACTATATTTGTAATATAGCAAGTTAACCTATGAATGTGAAATCACTTATAACTTACGGCAATGAAAAAGGAAATTAAATTCAGTCTCGTATATCGGGATATGTGGCAGTCGTCCGGTAAGTATCAACCCCGTGTCGACCAGTTAGTGCGAATTGCCCCTTTGATTATTGAAATGGGATGCTTTGCCCGTGTGGAGACCAATGGCGGAGCGTTCGAGCAAGTCAATTTATTGTATGGTGAAAACCCCAATAAAGCAGTGCGGGCTTTTACCAAACCTTTCAATGAGGCCGGAATACAAACCCACATGCTTGACCGGGGACTGAATGGTTTACGGATGTATCCCGTTCCTGCCGATGTCCGTCGGTTGATGTACAAAGTCAAGCATGCCCAGGGAGTAGATATCACCCGTATCTTTTGTGGGCTGAATGAAGTAAGGAATATTATTCCTTCCATACACTATGCACTTGAAGGAGGAATGATTCCGCAGGCAACTTTGTGCATCACCTTTTCACCGGTACATACAGTAGAATATTATACGGCTATTGCTGATAAGCTGATTGAGGCCGGTGCTCCCGAGATTTGTCTGAAGGATATGGCAGGTGTCGGACGTCCTGCCATGTTAGGACAATTGACAAAAGCCATTAAGGAACGTCATCCCGAAGTGTTGATTCAATATCATGGCCATAGCGGGCCCGGATTGTCAATGGCTTCCATTCTTGAAGTTTGTGAGAATGGTGCTGATATTATTGATGTAGCCATGGAACCTATGTCCTGGGGAAAAGTTCATCCGGACGTGATCTCTGTACAGGCCATGTTGAAAGATGCCGGTTTTCGTGTACCTGATATTAATATGAAAGCCTATATGAAGGCGCGTGCCATGACACAGGAGTTCATCGATGATTTCCTTGGTTACTTTATGGACCCGACCAACAAACATATGTCTTCTTTATTGCTGAAATGTGGCTTGCCCGGAGGAATGATGGGGTCTATGATGGCCGATTTGAAAGGTGTGCATGCCGGTATTAATATGATATTAAAGAGTAATAATCAGCCTGAACTCAGCATTGACGATCTGCTTGTGATGTTGTTCGATGAAGTGGAATACGTATGGCCTAAGTTAGGTTATCCTCCACTGGTAACTCCATTCAGCCAGTATGTGAAAAATGTGGCATTAATGAATGTAATGGCACGTGTAAAAGGTGAGGAACGCTGGAGCATGATAGACAATAATACCTGGGGGATGATTCTGGGTAAAAGCGGTCGTTTACCCGGTCCGTTGGATCCGGAAATTGTAGCATTGGCCAAAGAGAAGGGGTACGAATTTACAGATGAAGATCCGCAGAAGAACTATCCCGACCAGCTTGATGAATATCGTAAAGAGATGCAGGAGAATGGTTGGGAGTCCGGGCCCGATGATGAAGAACTGTTTGAACTGGCCATGCATGACAGGCAGTATCGTGATTATAAATCGGGAGTAGCCAAGAAGAGGTTTGAAGAAGACCTGCAACGTGCCAAGGATGCGGCATTGGCCAAACAAGGTTTCTCAGAAGAAGATGTGAAAAGGATGAAGCGTGCCAAGGCAGAGCCAATCACTGCGATGGAAAAGGGTAGGATTATCTGGGAAATAGATGTTGAATCGCCCTCCATGCCTCCGGAAGTAGGGCATAAATATGAACCGGATGATGTATTTTGTTATATTGCCACTCCATGGAACACTTATGATAGAGTATTGGCTAATTTTAGTGGACGCATCATTGAGGTATGTGCCAAGCAAGGTGCTTTGGTCAATAAAGGTGATGCTTTGGCTTATGTAGAAAGATGTGAAGAACCGGCATAACGTTTTAAAAGTTGTATTGTTATAGAGTGGATAAAGGCCGTTTCCGGTGTAAACCGGAGCGGTCTTTGTTTTTTAGCGCCATTCCAAAGTCCGGTTCTCTGCTTCCTGAAGCCCGGCTTTCCGCTATTTTTATCCCGGTGTTTCGATGTCCGGAGCCCGGTGCTTCGTTCCCCGTCTTATTTGCTTTTCTTTTTATTTCGACTGCCACCGCAGTTATCATATAAGGCTTGGTTTGTATATGACATTTGTAATATCTTGTTTCGGTAGAAATCTACCGACTCTTTTTCGTAGATAGTAAATAAATATTGGTTTTATATTCAGAAAAGGATAAGAAATTGTTTCTGGTTTTCTAAATCTGGATGGAACTTTTACTTGTAAATAGTGATCAAACCTCGTGTATATAGTTAATTTGAGAAATGACACATATCTTTCAAATCCCTTTGGAATGGATATATAAACAGATCAACCAAGTTCTCTTAGAACTTAGTTATTCTTGAAAAATGTAAATTATATACAATATTAAATACTTTATTACGCTGTAATTTTACATTTGTCAATCAGATTTAGTTGTATATTTTAAAATAAGGAGTTGCCAATCTTATTTCGCGGAGTAAAGATAGATATAAAGTATCAAAATACAATAAATATACTATAATATTTTTAAATGCTAATTTCTACTTTTTTTTCTTCGCTATTCACCACCTCTCAGAATCCCTTTAAAAGTGCTTGTAATGCGTTTTAGAACTGAGTTCTAAGAGAACTATAGCCATTATTATAACCTAAATTAACACATATTGTTTAACTAAAAAAGAAAAATGAATGAATAACTCGAAAATTATCAATGTGAGATTGATGAAAAAGGTGTTAGTGCTTGTTCTATCTTTTTTGTCTGTTACTGCTTTTGCGCAGAATATAACAGTGAAAGGAATTGTAAAAGATGGAACCGGTGAACCGATTATCGGAGGGAGTGTACTTGTTAAAGGTTCATCGATCGGTACAGTGACAGATGTTGATGGCAATTACACTTTATCTAATGTTCCTGCAGATGGAGTTCTGGAGTTTTCTTACATCGGCATGAAGAAACAGGATGTAAAAGTAAGCGGTAAAACTGTTATTAATGTTGTGCTTCAAGAAGATACCCAGATACTGGACGAAGTAGTGGTGACAGCCTTAGGGTTGAAGCGTGAACAGAAAGCTTTGGGGTATGCAGTGACCGAGGTCAAAGGCGATGACCTGAAAGCTGCCAATACGATTTCTCCGGTAGCCGCCTTACAAGGAAAAGTAGCGGGTGTCGAGATCCGTCAGTCAGACGGAGGTATGTTCGGAGCGACGAAGATTCAGATTCGCGGTGCTTCTACTTTGAAAGGAAACAATCAGCCGATTTATGTGATCGACGGAGTTATTCTCGATAACTCGACTTCGGGAAATACCACGATGGACTGGGATGCCGGAAACAATAATGCCAATGACTATGGTAATGAACTGAAGAACCTCAATCCGGATGACTTTGAGACAGTTTCGGTCCTGAAAGGTGCTGCTGCGACTGCCCTTTACGGTTCACGTGGTCTGAACGGAGCTGTGGTGATTACCACCAAATCGGGAAAAGGCTTCAAAGGCTTCGGAGTTTCTGTATCACAAACATTTGGTATCGATCATGCGTACCGGACACCGGATATCCAGACTGAATATGGGGTGGGGTTGATGCCTGGCTGGAAAGACACGGACAACAATGGTTCTGTATGGGATCCTTTTCAGTTCAAACTCGATGATAAAGGAGACCGGACACTAATAGGCGCAGGCAGTTATGGATGGGGACCTAAATACGATGGTCAGCCGATCCGCAACTATGATGGTACCTGGACCAATTATTCGCCCCATAAAAACAACATGCTGGATTTGTATCAATTGGGGCTGAACTCCAATACGAATGTGGCTATTCGCGGTGGCAATGATAAAACATCGTATTACACTTCTCTTTCTTATAAGAAAGCAAGATCTACCAGCGAAAAGAATACATTTGAGCGTTATTCGTTTTTATTGAAGGGTTCGCATAAAATCAGTGATCGGGTGGAAGTTTCGGCTGCTATGAGTTTCACCAACTCAAATCCGAAGAATTCTCCGCGAACAGTAGGAGAGCGTTTCGTCAATCCGAACGGAACCATTATGACTCCGATGCTGGATGTGAATTATTTCCGCGATAAATATCTGGGTGAGCATGGTGGACTGGCATCTACAAGTTATGGTGACAAGTATGGTTCAGTTCCGGGACGTGATTTGTTTTTTATGATCGATAAATACGATTATTCCCAGAAAGAGACTGTGGTTCGTCCCCAAATGGAAGTGAATGTGCAGATTCTGGATTGGCTGAGATTTAAAGCCGATGCCAATATGAATTACTATTACACTAAGTTTGAAGAAAAACAACTGGGTAGTGGATATGCAAATGAAGGCGGTAAGTATACAATGGGGCAAACCACAAAAGAGCAGGCTACCTTTGGCGGAACATTTACTGTCAATAAGCAGATACAAGATTTCAGTGTAGGTGGTTTCGCGCGATATGAATACTATACAAGTCGTTCGGAAGCATATAAAGTATATACAGATGGCGGTATGGTAGTACCGGGACAATGGTTTGTCGACAACTCAAAGAACCCTAAAAAGTCGGAAGCGAGCATTTCAAATACAAAGAGAATGATGTCTGCTGTCTTTGCTTTGAATCTGGGATGGAAAAATCAGGTTTATTTAGATGTAACAGGACGTAATGACTGGTCGTCTTCTTTGGTATATCAAAACGGGATGGGTACATATTCTTACTTCTACCCGTCAGTATCCGGTTCATGGCTGCTCAATGAAACATTCGATTTGCCGCATTGGATTACATTTGCTAAAGTACGCGGATCGTGGGCACAGGTCGGTAACGATACCGATCCCTATTATGTGAACTCGGTATATGGCTTTGAAACTAAAGAAATGTATGATGGCAATATCTATGTGAACACTCTCGATAAGACAATGAAGAGTTTGAAGCTGAAACCGGAGCGTAAGAATGCCTGGGAAGTTGGTTTGGATTTACGTTTGTTTGACAGCCGTTTGAACTTTGACTTTACTTATTATAAAGAAAATACGAGAGACCAGATCATGTCGATTGAAGTTCCTGCTATTTCGGGTGTGAACACTCAGTTGATAAATGCTGGTAATATTCAGAATAAAGGTATTGAAATTGCTGTAAACGCCACTCCGTACAAAAATAAAGACTGGCAGTGGGATGTCGCAATGACATATACAAAGAATAAAAATACTATTATCTCATTACATGAAAATGTAGCAGACTACATCGCATTGAGCGGCTATGCTAATGATTACGATTACCATATCGGTTCGGTTGCCAAAGTAGGTGGCGACTACGGATTATTGATGTCCGACATTCTTCCGGCTAAAAATGAAAAAGGAGAAACATTGTTGGAGTGGGACGACAGTTGGCGGGGAGCTTACGAAGCACGTAGCGGAAAAGTACAGGAAGTGGGTAAAATGACTCCCGACTTTTTAGGCTCTTTATCTACTACTCTGTCTTGGAAAAATTTGAGCCTGCATATTGCTACTGACATGCGTTTTGGAGGATTGGTAGCTTCTTACTCTAACTTGTATGGTACACAGGCCGGATGGATCAAGAGTTCTTTAAAATGGCGTGATCCCGAACATGGTGGTTTGTCTTGGACCAGCCAGTACGGTGACAGTAAAGGAATCTCTTATGGCGATGGTGTTATCCCCGACGGAGTATTTAAGAATGGTACGTTCGCAACACTTGTAGACGGAACGAAAATGGATGTAAGCGGTATGTCCTACAAACAGTTGGTGGCAGAAGGGAAACTGGAACCCACACATGCCGGAACTTATCATGTAAACCGTGCGGCCTGGGGACAGAATACGATATTCGACACTTGGGTACACGAGTTGAACTATATTGCTTTGCGCGAGATCACCTTATCGTATCGCTTCCCGAAATCAGTGGCAAGTAAGTTTGGTGCTCAGGGATTGGGATTGAGCTTCTCTGCACGTAATCTGGGATATCTGTATAACTCGTTGCCTAACCATCTGAATCCTGAGAGTGTTCGTGGTAATACGGCTTCTGAGTTCCGTATCCGTGGCTATGAACCTTACACAGCTAATTATATGATGACTATTAATGTAGATTTCTAAACCTTTAATGTGATATTTAGTATGAAACAAATGATGAAAAAATATCTATATATGGCAGCTGTGGCTGTTGTAGGTACAGGCTTCCTGATGTCGTCTTGTAAAGACGAATTTGCCGGACAGAATACCAATCCCTCCACAGTCTCAAAACCGAACGTACGCTATTTATTTACTCAATGTGCCATGAGTTTTCAGCCGGCCGATTATCTTCAGTGGTTTGCTGGTTTCGATGCAATGTCTACCTGGGTGCAGGCAACTGCCTCAGGAGGTGGAAACTCCAGCAAATTGAATATGGTAACTCAGACCGGCTGTGGCTATCAGGTCAACGAGGTGCTTCGTTATACGAATGAAATAAAGCATCAGATCAGTCTGATGTCGGATGATGAAAAAGCAAAATACGAATATATTGCTTATTTATGTAATCCGATGCTGGTGTACTTGGGACTTGAAGACTCGGATATGTATGGATCCCGTCAATATTCAGAGGCAGAAATGGCCCGTTATGGTGGGACTCTGACTCCGAAATACGATACGCAGGAAGAATTGTTCGAACTCTGGCTGAAACAGCTTGACGAGACAATTAACTATCTGAGAGAGAACAATCCGCAAGACGTGCTTGGTGCGCAGGATTTTATTTATAGAGGAAAACTTGATAAATGGGCTAAACTGGCAAACTCATTGAAACTCAGAATTGCTGCACGCCTGATTAATAAAGACAAGGCTCGTGCAATTGCCATTGTGAATGAGGCTGCCCAGAATCCGGCCGGTCTTATTTTAACTCTTGACGATGATTTTGTTTTCAATAAAGGTAAAAGAGACAATAACTGGAACAATGATATTTCCGTTGGTGCGGGAACTAAGCAGTTAATCGATTTTATGGTGAGCAATCGTGACCCTCGTTTGTTTTACTTTTTCCAGAAGAACGATTACAACTCTAATGTAGTTCAAGGTTTCTTTGATCAAAAAAGAGCTTTACCGTCTTATGTAGAAGCCAATGTGAACTATACGGTCGATGCGGACGGAAAGAAACACTTTGAGAGCTGGAAAGCTCCCGGAGAGCCTTGGGTACGCTATTATGGAGTTCCTTGTCAAGTGGATATCAATAAAAAGGAAGAGTACAAAGACTATTTCGACCCCAATAACGAGTTGTTCTATTTGCTGAGCAAAGACGGTGCGAAAAAGACCTATACTCCGATTGCCTACCGGAATACCGAAAATATTAAAGGTCTGTTGATTTACACATTCCCCGATGTTCCCGATGTAGCTCCCGTACAGGATAAAGAAGAATACGGCTGGTACGGACTGTACTTCTCTGCAGGTGAAACCAACCTCCTGCTGGCGGAATTCAAATTATTGGGTGCCAATCTGCCGATGACCGCACAACAGTATTTGAGTGCAGGTGTCGAGATGTCTGTTCGTGGTTATGATTTTGTTTCCGCTAAGAATCATATTCCTTATTATGATAAAACCTACACAGGCGATGTACACGATAAGACAATCAGCCTGAAAGAAGGCATGATTGATGAAATGCTGTCACATGATGCATACCATCTGACAGGTGATTTGAGTAAAGACCTTGAGAAAGTTTATATTCAGCAATATATTCACTATCTGATGCTTCCGATGGACATGTTTGTTACCGCCCGTCGTTCGGGAGTGCCAATGAAGAACAGTACCTTGTTGCCATATCAGGATTTTGATCCGTTATTGGGTGACCAGTACGTCATTCCTCGACGTTTCCCGGTAAGCAAACCTCTTGATTCTGATTTGCTCCGTGACATTACAATTGCAGCCTATCAGGCACAGGGTTATACGTATGAAGGTGAGATGAGTAATTCACCTGTGACGTTAAGCAAAGAACGTGTCTGGTATGATAAAGAGGCACCGGCTTTTGGTACAGGTCCTCAACAGTAATTTTCTGTTTTACATAAATCTCCGGGGCTGCTTCTGCTTTTTGCAGAAGTGGCCTCTTTTTTCTATATTATCCTCACATTATCGGGGCGGTTTGGCGAAGTTGTTATTTCTTCTTTTTCTTATTCTTTTGTTTTTTTGTATCTTGTCCTTTCGCTTTTTCCTTATCAACAGGAGGGAACTTCGGAACCAGATTCATCAGTCGCAGAATTTGTCCTTGGCGTCGTTTGATATAAGGTGAGGGGTGTGCCGAGTCGAATCGTATTGGATTTGGTAAAGTTGCTGCGATCAGGGCACACTGTCCCCGGGTCAGTTTGGCAGCTGTCGTTTTAAATTTATATTTAGCGGTTGCCTGAGCACCGTAAATACCTTTACCCATCTCGATGGAGTTTAGATATACTTCCATAATCCGTTCTTTCGACCAGCAAGTTTCAATCAGAAATGTAAAGTAGACCTCAAATCCTTTTCGTATCCACGAAGATTGTGGCCAAAGAAAGACGTTTTTCGCTGTCTGCTGGCTGATGGTACTGGCACCCCGTTTCTTTTTCCGGGTTTCGTTTTCCTTCATCGCTTTTTTGATTTCTATCATGTCGAATCCGTTGTGAGAGGCAAAGCGGTTATCCTCCGAAGCAATCACCGCCATGGGCAGGCTGGGAGAGATTTTATCAAATGGTACCCACGTATGCTTGCATACCACTTTTTCTCCCGAAACGAGTTGCTGGACAGAGCGGATAATCATAAGTGGAGTGACATATACCGGCACGAATCGATAGAAAATGACGGCACCGATCGAGGAGATAAAGAAAAAAAGGATCAGATTGCGCAGAATGCGAAAGGGTTTCCGGAGTTTCATTGTGTGTGATCTTGTTGGTTATACGAATGTGCCAATATACTGACTTACCATCCTTTTTGTATGAAGGAGTAAACAGTATATTGGCACATGGCATAAAACACCTGGGGGTGTATTATGAAATCGTTATTTACCGGCTTCAGCGTTTTTAATCATCTGTTCACTGGCGTACATAAATATTTCTACACGACGGTTTTGTTCCGGTGTTTCCGACTCGTTGTATTGTGAGTAGCCTACACCTTCCACCTTTTTGAATTGGTAAGGTTTAACGCCACATGCCTGAAGATAATTTTCAACGGCGTATGCACGGTTGGCCGATACTTTCTGGTTAGCTTCGTAGCTGCCTACTTTATCGGTATGACCGATAATGGCTACATCGACTGTCGGATCTTCTTTCAGGATATTGGCAAATTCAGCCAACGATTGTTTAGATGCTGCACTTAGTGCAGAAGAGTTGAATGCAAAAAGTATACCTGAGGGGAAAGTTACCTTTACGGCAGCCAGACCATTGTTATCAGTAACTTGTTCTACTTGTGCGTCTTTGATCTTTGCAGCCTCAGCAGCTTTCTTGTCCATCTTACGACCAATGAGAACACCTGCTCCGGCACCTACGGCAGTACCTACTGCAGCACCGATAGCAGCACCTTTTCCTTTACCGGCAATACCACCGATAATAGCTCCCAAGGCCGCTCCCGAACCACCGCCGATGACACCACCCTTAGCTGTATTATTCATGCTTCCGCAACTTCCGAAAACAAGCGCCATGCTTAGAAACAAAGCCATAAATTTAATTTTCTTCATAATTAAGCTCTTTTTATATAGTTAATAATTAAATGGATACTTCCATTTTATAAAAACGTGGCAAATATACAGATTATTTGTTTTGCCTGTCATTTACCTTGTAAAAAAAACAAGAAGATATGTGCTTTTGTTGTCTAAGCTATGCTTTTTCTTTTCAGAGTATCGGGCGCGACAACACTTTCCGTTTAATCAATGCAAACCAACCGGCCAGAATAAGCCCTTTGGTAACAGTAGTGACGCAAACAGCCCACCAGATACCTTCTACTCCCATGCCCATGCGGACAAACAGAATGGCGAGCGGAATACGCATGTAGTTGCAGGTGATGCTGATAATGGCAGGTGGAATGGTGCGTCCGATACCGTAGAATACACCTTGTGTCGTGATCTCGAGCATCATAAAGAGTTGTGAATAACCGTCGATGCGGAGAAACACGCCTCCTGCTTCATAAGCGGCCTGTTCGGGCACAAAGAGAGCAAAGATTTCGTTTCCGAAAAATACAAAAAGCAGGGTGCAGAGCGTACCGAAAATTGAAGTCATCAACAAAGTCGTATGCCACGATTTGATCACACGGTCTGTTTGTCCGGCTGCATAGTTCTGGGCAATGAATGCGCTTAAGGCAGTAGAGAATCCTTGTGATGTATTCCAGGTGATAGCCTCAATTTGCCCTCCGGTGGTAAAGGTCATCAATCCGATGTGCCCTCCTTGTTCGGATGCTGTACGGCAAAGGAACATATTGACGAATGCAAACAAGGTGTTAAGGGTAGCTACCGGTAAACCTAATTTAAGGATACGATGGGTATATTTTTTCTTTAACCGGGTAAAGAAAGAGAATCGTCCCAGTAAAGCGTCTCTGCAACGTAATTGATAGATAAAAATGCCGAATACTGCTGCTTGCGAAATCCAAGTAGCATAGGCTGCTCCGTTGGTACCCAGCCCGAAACCGAAGATGAAAAGGGGATCGAGGAGGATATTCAATACCAATCCGGTACCACTGATGTAGAATGGTATCTTACTTCTTCCGGCGGCATTATAAATACCGGTAAAGGCTGCCGAAAGAAAAATGAAAGGTAATCCGGTAGAGATTATGCGCAGATAAGCGATTGCATTTTCGGTGATATGTGCTTCCAGTTCGTAGATACCGATGATGGGACGTGCAAGCAGGAAAAGCAGTCCACCCCAGCAAAGTGAAATAATAAGGGCGATAGTAATGTTGTGTGAGGCGAAATTACGGGCATCTTCATGATTTTGTGCTCCGATGGACTGACCTACACTGACCTCGGAACCTACTTTGTTCAGTAAGGAAATGGAACCCGACATCCAGGTCAGGATACCTACCGAACCGACGGCGGCGACGGCTTCACTCCCCAAACGCCCTACCCAAGCCATA
>ERZ780151.753-NODE-753-length-29256-cov-7.635663_pt1 | contig 29256 bp, 30 predicted proteins | sample MGYA00510983_ERZ780151 | MGnify/ENA primary metagenome ERZ780151 (study PRJEB29588, sample SAMEA2144623) | human gut metagenome | biome: human gut; feature: human-associated habitat; material: faeces | place: Denmark | collected 2008/2010 ... | reverse complement strand
GAACCTTGCCGCGCCGCCCAGGAATCCCACGATTTCAATCGTGGGAGGTGTCAAAAAAGCTACAGAGGATAAACAATGAGCTATGAACCCATTATCACACCGGGCAGGAATTTCTTTCTTGTCTCGACGGAGTACAAAGAGAGCTGCTCTGCCTGGTGCCGCAAGCAAATTAGAGCGACACTGAGGACCTGTCAGGGACGAGTCATCATCATTGATGCAACGGGCGAGTACGCGGACTTGGCGCTTGAACATGACAGATTGATTCGAGAGAAAATCCCGTCCATCATTTATCGGTATAAGCTGGTGGACGGGAAACCGTATATTGCTCATGTCATTGAAGTTGATACGGAAGCAAATGAAGCACCGCACCTGATTGTATACGATATCAGCCGGACCATAATCACCAGCTGGAAGGTCGGCGTGGAGGCAATTGATAAAATCCTGCAATCCTATGCCGTGATGCAGGACAGTGAAATCGCGTGGCTGTATGTTCCGCTGGACTTATATACCAATGTCAAGCCCGAAAGCGAATCCTGGAACATTTTGGAACGAACTATCAAGGGTAATGAAGGCAAGCTCATGACAGTACTGACGACTCGCAAATTCACCATTGGGATGGTCCAGCGCTGTTTACATATGGCAAAAATCAAAAATAATTTGGAGGATAACAAATGACCAATGAACAGCTGAGAATCGCATTGACGGCGAATGCCGTTACCAAACAAACCCGAAACCATTTTGGATTCAGTGACCCGTGTGGAAAAACGCTGGAAGAATACAACAAGTCCGCGATGCTGTGCTGCATGACAGCGGCGCAGAGAATGAACACGCCGGGTTTTGAGCGTGTTTTGGCTGCGCAGATTTTTCCCTGCTTTACCATTGGCTGCTGGAATCAGACGAAGACGGTCTATGATTTTGACTACGAGTTTCAGAAAATGCTGATGGATACGGATGACGTGGCAATTCATCAGGATATCCTGCAGCGACTCCCGGTTCGTGATTTCTTTATCCCGGTGTATGACAGCTACGACTACAACGGTATGTTCGTGCATGTGGAATTCGACGAAAAAGAAAAAACCACAGCTTTCGGTATCGTTCTTGTCGGCCCGGCCAAAGGCAGCCATGATGATTTCACGTTCCTGACTCTGCCTGCCTGGGCCAAAGAAAACCAGAGTTTGACGGAAGCAACCCGGAGTACGAAAGAATATCTGGAAAAGGCAGCAGGGCAGCGGCAAGTAAATGGTATCAGTGTTCCGGCCGTAATAGAAGAAGTGCCTTCGGTCTTTGACGACGGAACGCCTTATGTCCGGCTGGCAATCCTGTGCGCCAACTATCTTGCCAGCAAGAACCCTGATGTCCGCCTTGAAACTTCCAAAAAGCGTGACCGCCCGGTATTCGTGTTTCAGGGAAAGGCACAGCGAATCAACATTAAACCGTATACCGTTGGTGAGAATGCGGCCAAAGAATACAAAAAGAATGGGGAAGGCAAAACTCCCCGCTGGCGGCATTACTGGTGCGGCAATGGCCGGGAACGCCGGGAATGCAAGTTTATTTACTGATGGCGGTGAATCATGGCTCCCCATACTTATCAGGACCCGATTGGGTTCTATGAATGGTTCGATGACCTTCCTTATGCTATCCAGGATAGTATTCTGAAACACCTGCCGCATATGGAAGGCGAGGAATGGCTCATTGTCATTATCCTTGCAGCTCTTCTTCTGATGATTCTGGTTTCAGCGTATCTGGGCTTTGCAAGACATAATGTCAAAAAAACGAGTGAACGACTCAACGCTTTGAAAGAGCTGAACGACACGACTGAATTCATGCCGGTCGAGGCGCAGTACCGCTACTATCTACGTTCTGATACGAAGCTGGAATACGAGGAGTTCTCGCTCCCGAAATTCTTCCGCCGCGAAGTGAGAGAAAACTTTAAGCTGTTCAACACTCTTCTTGGCAATGCTCGGGCAAACACGGTATTGTATGAAACATACGGCCGCGAAATCCAGGAACTCCCGGATTGGACAGAATCGGATGACGATTGCGGGCGGCATATCCCGTTCTTTCTCTACCACAACATCGAGAAAGAGTTGTACGATGAAACTGTCCTGGACTGTCCTGTAACGAACCCCGAGTTTGTCTGTACGAAAAGCTATCTGCCCAAAGATGCCAAAGAGCCGATTGAGACGGAAGAGACCTATACACTGGAGGAGCTGGAAGAGTACATCCGACGCTTAAAGGTTGCAGCCGATGTCAAGAAGAACAGCCAGAACGCAGGCTGAAAAAGGCGGTAAATAAATGCAAGAGGCGGGAGTCCCGGGTTTGTTGGTTCCAGAACGTTTTTCCACCTGAACTTTAACAGCACTTTGATATTCTGCGGGTGTTGACAAACAGCCAAAAAGGTGCTTGGGTCAAAAGCTCTTGCAAAAACGTACGATACCCGTACAATAAGCACAAACAAAATAACGAATGAATAGGAGATACATATCATGAGTGAACAGAAAGAAAATGCTCAGCTCGAAGCTTATCGGAAACTCGTTGACGATTTCAAGCGCTTTGTCAGCTCTGAGATTCGGGCGGAGGAAAACAGTTACCGAATTGTGGACATGACTTCCGAAGATGCCGAAATCGATGACCCGAGCGTTCCGGTGACTCAACTGGAGGACGAAAAAGCAGAGAAGCTTGCCGGTATTTGCATGGACCTGTCCAATGCCACGCTGTGGCTCTACTACAACCGTGACAAATTTGCAAACGTCGAGTTTATGCCCCTGACTGATGAAACTCTGAAAGAATACCAGAAGCAGGCTCAGAATGCTCTGAATGAACCGAAGAGCCCTCTGTATCTGAAATCCTGGTATCAGCTCATTGAAATGTTGAGTCAGGAATGTATCCCGCAGCGCTACGAGGACGACGGTCAGCGATATACAGACGTCTATGTGAACACCTATATGCTCATGTACCTGACCATGACCCGACTCAAGAACGGCGGAACCTTTACACGCCTTGCAAACGGGCAGGGAAGCGATGCTGTGAAAATCACGACCATCGCAATGTACTACTTCTCCAGCCTTTTGACGGTTCTCTGCACTGAATATTAAGAAATTTTTTCCTGTGTGAGCAGCGACGCTCATGCGGGAATTTTTTTGTAATTTTCTATTGTCAATCTGTGCGAATTACGTACAATGAAAAATATAAACCAAAAATATATCTTATCGTTGTCCCGCATGAGTTGTTTGTGCGGGACTTTTTTGTTTGCGGAAAGGAAATGCACTATGTACGGTTTATCAGAAGAAAGCTTAACGATTGTTGGTATTATTTTGATTGTGGTTGGTGTCGCTATGATTGGTTGGGGATTTGAATGGAATCAGGACATTACCAATGATAAACGGGTCGGAACCGTTGTCAGAGACATTGGCGTTATGGTTTTGGCGACCGGCATTATATTTGTGATGCAGCGGGCAATGAACTAAATTGGGAAAATGTAAGGCAGGCTCATTTCGGGCCTGCTTGTTTTTTGGGTGAAATATGATTACAACAAAGAAGATTGACCCACGGCCATATCAGCAGAAAGCTGCTGCGGCGATTCATAGAGAGTGGGATGCCGGGAATAAGAAAACGCTGGTTGTGATGCCGACCGGAACCGGCAAAACTATTGTGTTTGCAAGCATCGTGAACGACCAGGTGGCAAAGGGTGAACACGTTTTGATTCTTGCGCACCGGGAAGAGCTTTTACAGCAGGCAAGCGACAAGCTCAAGATGGTGACGGGGCTAGAGACCGCGTTAGAGAAAGCGCAAAGCTCGGCGCTCGATTCCGATAAGATGGTCGTGGTTGCCAGTGTTCAGACTCTCTCTAAGCAGAATCGGTTAATGAAGTATCCGCGTGATTATTTCGGGACTATCATCATTGATGAAGCGCATCACACGGCAGCCAAAACTTACAAGGGAATTCTCGAGCATTTCATCGATGCCAAAGTGTTGGGCGTGACCGCAACACCCGACCGAAGCGACATAAAATCCCTATCTGATATCTTTGATAGTCTTGCATTTGAATATAAGCTCCCGGATGCAATTCGGGAAGGATATCTCTGCAAAATTAACACGAAGACAATTCCGGTCGAGGTAGACATCAGCAAGGTTCATATCAATGCCGGTGATTTCAGTGCTCAGGACCTCGGCAATGTTCTTGACCTGTATCTGGACACGATTGCGGATGCCATTGTGCGAGAATGCCAGAACCGAAAGACTGTCATCTTTACGCCTCTGGTACGAATCAGCAAAAGGCTGTGCAATATCCTCAATAAGCGAAACTTCAAGACCGCAGAAGTCAATGGCGCGTCTGCGGACCGGGAGGACGTTCTGAAAGGGTTTGACAATGGCGAGTACAAGGCGCTGACGAACGCGATGCTCCTGACGGAAGGCTGGGATTGCCCGACCGTTGACTGTATCATCTGCTTGCGTCCTACCAAGAGCCGTAGCCTGTATGCGCAGATTGTGGGACGCGGAACACGCCTATGTGAAGGGAAAAAGAATCTTCTCGTGCTGGATTTCCTGTGGCTGACAAAGAAACATAGTCTTTGCCATCCTGCTGATATTTTCTGTGAAGACCCGGAAGTGGCACAAAAGACCACCGATATGCTGGCGGATGCGGCACTCACCGGTTCGAATAGCCAGGAAAATTTCGGGAGTCCCGAATTGGGGCTGATTGAGGCAATCGAGGAAGCACAGACTGAGCTGGACGAGGAAAAGCGGAAAGCACTGTGTGAACTCGAAAAGCAGGATACGATTCAGCGCAAGCTCAAGGCACAGCGTCAAAAGCCGAGAGGATTGGTTGACCCGCTGCAGTACATTTTCAGCATCGAAGCGCCGGAACTCAACGATTATCAGCCGATGTTTGAGAGTGAGAGGCAGGAGCCTTCCGATGACATCATCGATAGTATTTCGTGCTACGGCGTAAAAGGGGATGCCATCAAATCTCAGGGCCTTGCCGCTGCAATTCTCAAACGACTCATTGCTCGCAGAGCCAGCGGAATGGCTACCCCGAAACAGATTCGGTGTCTTGAAAGTTTTGGGTTCGTCCATGTTGGGCGCTGGACATTGCGCTATGCAAGCAGCTTTTTGGACATCATCAGTTCTCATGACTGGAAACTTCCGAATGGGTTCGACGCATCCACGCTGGACCCGGAAAAGAATACGGCAGAAGACCTCGCCAAGCTGTATCCAGACTACAAGGAAGATGAGACGAAGAAAGCACCGCGTGGGGATGCTTTCATCTGCTGCTACTACGATGCAAGCTACAATTTGGCTCGCAAGAAGGTCTGCAACAGTGAAAAAGAAATGTTGAATCTGTATTATTCACTGTTCAATACTTGCGAAGCAAAGTACTTCTATTATACGAAGGAAGCTGATGCCTGGATGGCAGAAAAGCAGAATCTAATTGCCAGAAAGACTGGAACACCAATTCCTGCCGCACAGCCGACTCAGGCAACACCCGCAGTACCTCCTCCCTTTGTCCCGACAGCTCCCGCTAAGAGCCACGAATATTATTGCTGCCTTGCCCGATGGGATGGGTCCTACATTGGCTATGAAACTTACAAGAGTGAGCAGGCAGCTCAGAATGCCCGAAAGCAGATTGCCCGGCGCGGTGAGACGGCAGTGTATGCCACAGTAGAGGAAGCCGAAGCGTGGGTCGAACAACAGAAGGCGGCAAGAACCAGGAGGTAACAAGATGCGTACAAACAAGACGGCAAGCCATATTTACTATGAGCTTGACCACGATGTGCAGGAATATGCGAAACGGCTTTTAGCCAAAAAAATTCTGCACGCGGCACAGCAGAACAATGCCGCTCCGTTATCTGATAAAACGGCAAAGAAGACTGCTGAGACGGCAGTATTTCTGACCGAACGCCTCGCGCTTTTGTATGAGCTGAATTCTGGATTCCGAGGCATCCGATTCAGCACTTTCGGAGAACAACCTGCTGTTTACACTACCATGGTCCAGCACAATGCTCCGCTGTACGATGAGCTGATGCTTGGACGGGCCTATAACCTTGCCAACTACCTTACTGCTGATAATGAGGATATCAAAGAATCTGCTTTGATGAAGCACAAGGTTTTGGCAGCAATTTATAGTGCCGCTGCATACATGAAAGGGCAGACTCCGGAGCAGGGAAAAATCTCGATTCAGAACCAGCTGTTTGTGTCTACGGCAATAGAGCTGTTTGATGGTCTTTTGAGTGCAGCGGCAGAGAAAAAGAACGGCGGCGATAAAAGTGCCGCCTGAGTTAGAAATTAGGGGAGTTTGCATGATTCGAGTTAAGAAAGAGAACCACCGTAGTTGGTTCATGAGCAACTATTATCCTTGCGAATTTGTGATGAATGGGATTCGTTACAAGAACGCCGAGGCAGCATTCCAGAGTCACAAGGTCCCACTGGAAGAGCGCAGACAGTTTGCGGACATGCCACCGGCTTCTGCCAAGCGCTTTGGCCGCAATGTAGCTATCCCCGCAAACTGGGATGAGGCTCGGGACGACGTGATGCGCCGCGTGGTGATGGCCAAGTTCGAGCAGAATGAGGACCTCAAACAGCGCCTCCTCGAAACGGGTACACAGCTTATTGAGGAGGATACTACCAGCTGGCACGACAACTACTGGGGCAACTGCCATTGCCCGAAATGCCAGAACATCCCAGGTCAAAACCGGCTTGGAACTATTCTGATGGAAACGAGGGATAAATTGAAAAAGCAAGCTGGCAAATAATACTTGCAATGCATTGCGGGTTCCATATAATTAAAACCGTAATCAAAAAGACCTATCTTTTGCGAGGACTCCGTTGCCGACGGCGTTCTCATTTTCTTTTTTTTAAGACAAAAGGCTGCCGCCCAGTAATGGGTAGCAGCCTTCTTTTTCTTGATTGTGGCAGCCAATCACCTTACCGCGTTCAGAACGATTCACTGCACAATCTCGCCAAGGTCGTTTGCATATTTCGGGTCACACATCATGAAGTAGTTGACGGGGCCGTACTCCAGACCGAGCTCCTGCGCGTATGCCTTGATAGCTTCTAGAACGTCCTCTCTCTTGAGGCCAAACTTGGAATGCAGACGCGCAAACTCTTTGTCAGAGACAGAAACGCAAGAGCAATTTTCTGCATCGGTTTCTTTGCTGCCCAGCATCCCGTCAAAGATGTCCTGTCCTGCACAGAGAGTCGTCTCATTGTTCATCGCATAGGCGATAACGGAAGCCTTACAGTCAAAGTCGCTGTCTTCCACAAGGAAATCCTCAGGGCGGCCGTGACGTTCAACAACGTTTTCATAGATGTCCCGGAGTTCGATAGGAGCAGAAGGAGCGGTCAGCGCTGCTTTATGAAGGCGCATGAATTCCACAAGCTTTTCATCCGAGAGGGTATCGGTATAAAAGCCGATGCCGGAAACGCGAACCTTCACTTCGCTGGCAAAGTAATCGTCAATTTTGGAGACGATTTTCTGCTGAACCCGCTTGTACGCTTCCTGAACATTGGAAGCCGTGTAAAATACCGGGAACTTCATGATGTCGATTCCCTCCGGCAGACTCGCGTCATAGGCCGCATCAATGCCGCCTCGCAGCGCCGGAACCGCGTCATGCAGCTCTTTCACAGAAGAAATGTATCCGGTAATGTACAGCTCATCGTTTTTGCTGTAATGCCCGATAAGTCCTACATAGAGAGTCTGCATCAGCATCCGCTTGAAGCTGAACCAACAAAGACGAATGGGTAGAATGACATTAGCAGCCGTACCTTCCGCACGATAGGTGCCGGGGGCAGAGACCTTTTCCAGCAGAATCTGGTCGTTCTTGTCACCGTATTTTTCCTTGAAAAGAGCTTGAAGAATTTCAGTGGACGAAAGAGGAGTGGACATTGGAATCGTTTCATTCAGAAAAGAGAGGAATGCATCCACGTTGTCTTTCTGCCATGCGTCATCAGACATGCTTGCACGCTGCATAGAGAGCTTGTCTTTCCCGTCGTCAGGCAAGGGCTTATACCCACAGGCGATACGAAGCTCGTTCTCCGTGACAGCATCCGTTGCGCTTGCAATTTTCTTGATGGTATTCTCGGTCGGCTGAGCTTTCGCGTTGCCGTTCGCAAGGTTACTGATATATCCACGAGTCAGCCCCGCTTGAAACGCAAACTTGCCCTGTGTGCGGGTTCCAATGGCTTTTTTGACCAGCGATGCCAGCCTTTGAAAGTCGGGCTCTTTGGGAAAGGTGGCCTCCGTATCCTTATTGCTGTTCTTTTCAAGTACCGACTTGTCCCAACCGGTGACAAGAGAATACCCAATATCCTTCAAGGATTGATAGGCAACCCCGTTCTGGTCAAGAGCCGGGGAGTAAATACCGCTGTTATCTTCCAGCTGCTCTACTGCCTCACGCATCATCCTTGCTTCGTTCATCAGGATGACGTCCGGGGCTTCAAGCCGGGCAAGACTCTTGTACCGATTATTGAGGCGCTCGACTCGTGCGGCCAATGCAGTGATGTTGGCAACTTGGTCTTCCGTTGCATGGGCAGAGATATCTGCACCAAGTTCAAAATGGTTCAGTGCAGGAATATCCACGCCTTTGCTCTTGGCGAATTCCACAATGGCTTCCGCGCCATAAAAACGCTTCTCATGGGCTGCGACAACTTTCGTTATCGTGTCGGCCGAGTTGTCCAGCTCAAGCACTTCACCTTTTCCGGCATCCTCGACATAACACCTGGCGTTGGTGAGAAAGCCTTTCAAAAAATCAGCATCCACATCCAGCTTCTTAGCGATGCCGGGCAGCTGCTTATAGAAAATCACGGGCGTAGCGAGGTTAACAGAAATCATGGTGTGCTCCTTTCAAATGTGTCATTTGCTGTATAATAATGTCATCTTATGTAATTATAATAGCACATCCCGCACCAAAAAGCAAGCATGAATTTACAATAAATGACAAGAAAATACACGAGATGACATATTTGAGCAAAGTAATTGATTCTTGAGCTTTCCGGCTTGGTGACGGAACAAGCTCTATGCGCCTTGTCTTTACCACAGTTTTGCCTTGTGCATCCGTGCAAATTAAATACAATTAAAGATGTCGAAAGATAAAGCACAACACACAAAAAAGGAAATTTCACTATGAACACCAGTATTTTGAAACTCAAAGCCACTGTAATCCGCCCCAAAGACGATGATGAACTTGACGGCCTTGCCGCATCCATCAGCTTTCCCGTCGAATGCGATGATGAAGCAATTGGCGAGGCTCTGGGCGACCATGACCTGATGGCCTATGTTGTCGGAGAGCTACACGACCTCGTTGTCCGAATGCGTCCCGAATGGCTGGATAATGAGGATACTAGCCTGACCATCAAGGCATTCCTGGACGAAGCTGAGTACCAGACGTTCAAGGGCCTTGTCGCGATGAAAGAAGACAGCTACACCTTTGTTATTGAGGGCTAAACACCACAGAGCAAAAAGCAAACCAAGCCTGCAGTAAAATGCGGGTAGGACTTTTTTGTTTGCGTAGCTGCATCCTTTTGTCCGCAGAAACCGTAGGTGCCAGGATGCGTAGCTGCCGATGTGTCTTGACCCGGCGTGCGAATCTCATACAATCAAATCTGTACGAAAGATACTATGCACACAATAGAATTCACACTAAGCTGTTCAGTGGCCTTATGGCTATTGGGTAGCTTTTTCTTTTGTGCGAACTGCGTACAATAAAAATCAGACGGAGGAACAACTATAAAAAATTTATTGGGACTGCTCTGGTGCTGTGCTGCCTGGCTCTACCTTTGGCTGGCTGTGAGGACGCAATTAGCACTGTGACAAGTACCACAATGTCTGAACTCGAAGATATCCCGAACCAGATATTGGCCACACCGGAAAGTGCTGAGATGAAACCGGAATACAATTACATCCATTTTCGTTACGACAACATCTGGACTGTATCTGCCCTCGTGAACTACGAAATCGTGGACAACGGCCAAAACATAAAATTTGAAATCAACGATAGTCGTTATCGAGACAAGGTTTTTTATACCAGCATGTCGAATGTAGAGCTCGTATACCGAGACGATAGCGTTGATTATGGCACGGACTACACCATTTATCCAGGGAATGCTTCGAAATTCGGAAAGGGTGGTAAGTGAGATGAGCGTAAATTTTGTCGATGGTAATATTTTTTCACGACTGTCAACGAACAAGACGACATATATCTGCCAACAAGTGAATTGTAAAGGTGTAATGGGAGCTGGACTTGCCATGCAAATTTGTATCCAATGGCCGGTGGTATATCGGCGCTATCTGGAGTTTTGCTATGGAAACGACGGCAACAAGCTCGGTACTTATCAGGAGGTTCTGGTAGAACCGAAGCTGTATGTCGTGAATCTGTTCGGGCAGAATGGTTATAGCCGAGGTGAAAGGCAGACGAATTATGCTGCACTGGCGGCTGCGCTGTTCTCGTTTTTTAGAGACTGCGCTCAAAAGTATCAGGACGTAACTATCCGGTTGCCATATGGTTTAGGCTGCGGACTTGCCGGAGGTGACTGGAATACGGTTCTGGACATCATCAGCGATGCAGCAAAAGCCTGGAATCTGAATGTTGAGATTTGGGAACTCCAACAGTAATAGCAGAAAGACCCTTACCGAAAATCGGTAGGGGTCTTTCTTTTCTGTAGGGATGCAAATATGTACAGATTGCAAACAAATGACACCTGCCGTTGCAGAAAAAGCACGATAGTGGGATAATATTAGTAAAGAAACAACAACATCATCAGTAAAGTAAGTGAAAAAGCCTATGACAAACGCAGAACTAAAAGCAATCGTCCAGCGCGAGGAATACGATTTCCTGCACACCAACAAACACTTGGGGAGCAACATTTTATTCCTAACGCTTAGCGGCAGTCATGCCTACGGAACCAACGTCGAAGGCTCCGATATCGATATACGTGGCGTGGCAGGCTCACCCGAAATCTTAGGGTTTAACCGCTTCGAGCAGGCCATTGACAACCGGACAGATACAGTCATCTACGCTGTGAACAAGTTCGTCGGCTTGCTTGCGCAGGGTAATCCCAGCATTATCGAACTTCTTGGCAATGACCCGGAGCTATATGTGAACATGACGCCGGAAGGCCAAATGCTGCTTGACAAACGAAACAGAACAATCGCTAAAAGAGTCTCTGCAGCAGACCGCCGAAACCATAAAAATCAATATTGTAGAAATGGAATGCATGCCTGACCATATTCACCTGTTGGTGGAGTGTTCACCGCAGCATTTTATCCCGGATATGATAAAAGTGCTTAAAGGCAACAGCGCAAGAGCTATTTTTATCGCCAATCCGGACTTGAAGAAGCAACTTTGGGGCGGGCATCTTTGGAATCCAAGTTATTTTGTTGCAACCGTCAGTGATAACACGCGCAAACAAGTACAAGAATACATTGCATCTCAAAAAACAAGAAACTGATGAAAGGGGGCTTCGCAGTGAAAATCACTTCCAGCTATGCTGTGGAAATCAAAAAGCAGAAAATGTTCGACAATACTATAAAGATTTATCGCGAAGCCGTTTCTTTCTTGATTGGTTGTTTTAACAAAGAATGGGATTCTATTCAAAAAGTAGAGGGTGCCAAATCTCGAAAGAGTTTTGCCGAGAAGTTAATTCATACTACAAAATACAGCACTGCTAAATATGATTTCGATGCCAAGTTTTATAAGTTCCCCAGTTACCTGCGCAGAGCAGCTATTCAAGCAGCACTCGGCTCTGTAAGCAGCTACTACAGTAGCCATAAGAACTGGGAAGCAAACGGCAAATTTGGCAATGAGCCAAAACTCCAATGCGATAGATTCTGTTTCCCAACTTTCTATAAAACCGTTATGTTTTCTGAAAGCAACGAGCCCAACCAGTGCTACTTAAAGCTGTACAGTAAAAACGATTGGGTTTGGGTTCCTATCGCAATGCGTGCCACCGATGTCAAATACATCACGAAATACTGGTCACATTGCGAAAAAGAGTGCGCCCTCCCTCGAAAAGAAGTATGGAAAATATTTTCTTCGCTTCGCTTTCGTGGAGAAGGTAGAACTCTCTGAAACTGAAATTCAAGACAGGCGTATCTGCGCTGTAGACCTTGGTCTCAATACTGACGCCGTGTGCAGCATCATGACTGCCGATGGAACTGTCCTTGCAAGAAAATTTATCAATTTTCCGAGTGAAAAAGACCATCTGTATCATGTGCTTAACCGTATCAAGCGTAAGCAAAGGGAGCACGGTTCCAACAGCGCCGCAGCTATGTGGCGTTACGCCAAAGCCTTGAATAACGATATAGCGAAAAAGGTTGCTGCTGCGATTACTGAATTTGCTGTGCTTTATTCTGTAGATGTGATTGTTTTTGAACATTTGTCATTTACAGGCAAAAAGCACGGCGGCAGTAAGGCACAGAAGCTGTCGATGTGGAAGCGTAATTCTATACAGGATTATGTGGAACACAAGGCACACCGCTGCGGTATCCGGATTTCGCGTATCTGCGCTTGGGGCACAAGCAAACTCGCCTTTGATGGCAGTGGTGCTCTTGAGCGTGATGAAACCAATCGTGCCCTTGCAACGTTTGCAAGCGGCAAACAATACAACTGCGACCTAAGTGCGAGCTACAATATTGGCGCTCGCTACTTTGTCAGAGAGTTGCTAAAACCCTTGCCAGCGATGGTAAGGTCTCAGCTTTCGGCTAATGTTCCGGATGTTGAGCGTAGAATCCAAGTTACACTTGCCACGCTTAAAGTTCTGTATCCTGAGCTTAAAAAACTCAGTACACAGGCAGCGTAAGATGTACAGATGCTAACTGAGTTATTAGTTTTCTTGCGGTGATGGCTTCCGTCTGGACGCCTGAGCTGAGGGATTACCGTATCTTTCGTTAGAACGCCGCCACCCATAAAAGGGGCGGGAAGCCCATGACTTCAGTCGTGGGAGGATTCACATGCTATCAGCAACAAAATACTGCTCGTCCATTTGAATATGGGCAGCAATTTTTGTTGCAAAACCGTGCGAATTGAAGATAATGAAAATGAAGTTAACGGAAGCAAAGGTGATGCCGATGCAGTAAAAAATATAAATAGTGCAAGATTGAAATGTCACAAAGGACGGCCGACCTGTTACCGGCTACCGGTTGAAATAGCAGTCCTTGAGGCTGCGTAAGATTATAAAGAACTCCTATTACTTTTTTGAGTAGTGGGGGTTCTTTTTTCCTCTAAAAACGAAAGCATACGCCAAGGTCAATATCTGCAGCCTTAGAAACATGAAACTGTACATCGACTGCGGCTTGATGTTTAACGATATATCATATAGTAATGCTATCTTTCTGCCGGAGGGGGAGTCAAGCAATTAAAATTATAATAAACACTTGCCAACTTGTGCGATTCGCATACAATCAAGGATAGAGACAGATAAAAGCAAATAACAACCATCCGGCAACATAGATGACAAGTGGAGACATAAAATGATTGAGCAGAAAGACAGTGAAATTTTGGAGCTCGCGGGGTTTGCAGACCGGAACAGAAAGGCCAGGGAGGTTCATTCAGAGCCTATTTTCGTACAGGTGAACAGCAAGCTGGCAGCCTACACGATACCAGGAATGCGTTCGGAAGGAACGACCTATGATGTTCCGACTTACTCGGCACTGAAAGGTGCAATGGATTCCATCTACAAACATGTCGGTATGGAAGCGATTCCGACGGCGGTGTACATTCACTCTCCTATAAAAAAGACACGTATCCTGCTGCGAAATATTGAGAACATCGAAGGAATGCGCTCCCGCGAATGCTTAACGGATGTTTGCTACACGGTCGTTGTACGAATCGTAAGAATGGATAACATGGCTTTAGAAAGCGACCTCACAGTGCAGTACAGGAATTTCTTAGAGTATGCTTCCGACAGCTGTGGGATGGGATATCCGTATCTTGGCGTGATGGAAACACCCATGTATTTCCATCCTGTAACGGAAGCTGAAATCCTTCCGACGCTGCCCATCACATCTGATTTGTGCAACATGCCTCTGACGCCGGATTATACGAACAAATTTGAACCGGATTTGGTTTGCAGGCATCTTCGCATCGAGAATGGTGTCATCGATTTTACGAAGGGGGAGTATTTTCGCTGCTATGGATATTCTGAATGCGCTGGTTAAGCACTATGATGCGATGGCAGCAGCTGGAAATGCAACGCCTTTCGGCTGGACACACAAGTTTGCTCAATATGCCGTCGAACTAAACGATGACGGAGAAATCGATAGGATTTTCGCTCTCGGTGATTTATCCGATAAAAAGAACAAAGGCGAGGAATTCAAGATGCCAACACGCAGGCCACGGTCTGGCAAGCTGCCGATTCCGTATGTGTTCTGTGATGATGCGGAACATCTTCTCGGCAAAGTCGGTGAAGCGAGCAATCTTGTTCGATACACTATGATGCGCGACGCAGTCTTTATGCTGCGTGACCTGTTGGGACATTCTAAAGCCTTAGATGTCGTCTACAAGTTCTACGAAACGTGGGACCCAGAAAAGGCGCTTGACAATAAATGTGTCAGCGACGTAATGGAGGCGAAAGGCCAGGAAAAGAAAACCTTTATCCTGTTCTACAATGGCGTTCCAGTTTTTGATGATGAGACATTTCGCAAAAGCTATGCGGCGATTGTCAATAAATATGGGGAAATGCCGATTGATACACTCAAGGGCGGTGAAATTGCTCTGTTGCCGGAACCTATCAAGATTCGAAGCATGATAAGCGGTAATATCGGGTTTAAGGCTCGCTTGTTTCGAGCCATCACGGCATGGGGAAACAAAAAGAATGGCCCTGTCACAAACACTCTTTTGTCCAACAACAAAGCAAACACCGAGTATTTCGGACGTCAGCAGGGCAACGCCATCCCCATCACAATGCAAGATGAACATAAGATTTACGAAGCGGCTACAGATTTGCTTGGCTCCAAACATCGGTTTCCGGTTCCGGCCACTTCACAGTCTCTTTATTCAAAGAATCAAATTATCTGGTCGGATGATATGCCAACAAAGCTGGAAGACGCGGTCATTGACCTATGCTGTTGCCGCAGTGATAAAGCTAAAACTATCTCTCAGGCAAATGAATCAGGTTCTGAAACCACTATCAGAATCCTTGAAAAAACAAAACTCTATCAGGGACGAATCACGGTTCTTTCGGACATTGAAAAGAACTTAGTCGTCAACGTCTGGAATCTTGATATGAATAATAAGGGATGTTCTGCATCCAGCTTTACGCAGATGACGCTTGACGAGCTGCTTGGAAACTTTGCCAAGCATTACACTGACATGGAAATTGACCGAAGCCAGACTTGCCGAGATGCGGATGGAACCAGCCGAGATTTTGCAAGAGCCATCAACATCTACAACTCACTTTTCGCCAAAAACAGTGATGGAAGCACGAGTTCTTTCAACAACGCTCTTTGGAAACAACTGAGTATCAGCATTTATTCCGGAACAAAGTATCCGGAGCAAGTCCTTTCCCTGGCACTGCTTCGGTCCTGCCGTTTGCTTCAGCAAAATAAGAAAGGCAAAGAAAATCGCATCACGGCGTCTTTGGCCGGTATCACAAAAGCGTTCTTAATTCGCAATTACGGAGAGAATATGACGATGGGACTCAACTCAAACAACACCAGCCCTGCTTATATCACAGGACGAATCTTCGCACATATGGAAAGTGCGCAGAGAAAGATTGACCCCAACAACCAAACCACTTACGCTAAACGGTTCTTTGAGCGAGTTATGATGAACCCGGCCAAAACCATGCCGGAACTTCACAAGAGTTTCCTTCTTTTGAAGAACAAGGCTAAAGCAAATGGCATGAGAGGTCTTTATAATTCCAGCGACAAGAAAATTATGGCTCTTATCGATATGCTGGATGGCAACTATCCCGACCATCTATCCGAAAAGCAAAAAGGTGAATATCTCGTCGGATACTATCAGCAGCGAAGCGCAAACATCAAGGATGCCGAGGAGAAGAAAAACCGGAAAGCCGCCAAAATTGAAACTAATAATACGGATACTGCAACAACCGTTGCAACACAAAAGGAGAAGTAACAATGTCTGAACTCGTTAAGAATCCTATCACCATTGTTCTAGCGTTTGATGCGCAGAACTGTAATCCCAATGGGGACCCCGACAACGACAACAACCCGCGTCAGTTTGAGGATGGAATCGGGTACATGTCGTCCGAAAGCATCAAATATAAGATTCGCAGCTACATCCGTGACAAGGTCTTGTTTGACGGTCTGGAAAAGAACAGCCATGCACTATATTGCAGCCCCGATACTTTTTCCATTGAGCGCAGCGTTAAAGAGTGCCTGGAGCCTATCATCGGCAAAAAAACCAAAGGCATCCCCGATGACCAGCAGCTGGAGGCTTATAAGGAGCTGTGCCGGTACTACTATGATACTCGCATGTTTGGGCTTGTGAATACGAGTTATTCCAACTGCAGCCTTCTCAGCCGCATCAAGGGTGCCTGCCAGGTATCTATGCCGATGTCCTATGACCCTATCGAAATCATCCCGATGACGATTACTCGCTGCTGCGTTGCTTCCGATGCTGAACGCAAAGGCGAAGATAAAGGCGCCAAGAAGGGCGTCAGTATCGACGAAAGCGACGATGGAGCCGAAAAGAAGACGAAAGACCGCATGATAGGCCGTCGAAGCATTATCAGATATGGGCTGTATCACATGAGCATTCAAATCAACAGTGCAATGGCACAGCGTAACGGTGTTACGATGGATGACGTTAATTTGTTGATTGATGCGCTGCAGCATATGTTCGAGGAAGATATGAGCTCCAGCAGAGCCCTAACGCTGCGTAAGTTGTTTGTCGTTGAACACACCAAACCGATGGGAAATGCTTATCGGGACACCATTGAGCGGGCACTGGCGGCTCGACTGAAGCAACCTAATGATGCACCTACATCTTATGAGGATTACGAGGTGACTTATCACCGCGAAATGCTGCCTGATGAGGTCAAGGTGACTGAGTATAATTATAACAGTCAAAGCGTTTGACAAAAACTAATAATTGCTGGTCAACAAAACTGTATAAGATTGAAAACACAATAGTCTGCCTCTTGTTAATACGTTGCAAGTGAGAACCTGCGGGACTACAAAAGTGATGCACTATGCCACATATGATTGAAACGATATTTTGCTATGGTGCGGAAATGCAGCGGCTGCAGGTAACACAACTGCCGTAAGAAAGGCTACAAAGCGGCCCATGAGGTCGCGTAAGATTATGCGCCCATCTGCAAACGCGGGTGGACGTTCTTTTTTTGCCAAAAATAAAAATAAAACGTGATAAAAACCTTGCACATCTGTGCGAATCAGATATAATAGCCCTAATAAGATAAAAATTGTGCCCTGACGGCATCTGAATTGGATGCTGCCGGGGCATTTTGTTTGTTAAGGAGAATTTGGGGCTATTCAACTTTTTCCGGGGGGTCTGAATAACTCATGAGCACAAAAGTCCATAAAGGAGGTGAGCCACTTTGAAAGTACATAAAGGCTATAAATTTCGGCTAGAGCCAACAGAAGAACAGAAAGTCAAAATCAATAAAACGCTCGGCTGCTGCCGTTTTGTATATAACTCTATGCTAGATAGGCGTATAAAAGCTTATCAACGGCGCGGTGAAAGTATGAGCTATATTGATACACAAAATCTGCTTCCTCAGATGAAAACTTATCTTCCTTGGCTTGCTGAAGTAGATAGTCAAGCACTCAAATATAGCTGTCGTCAGTTAAATAATGCCTATAAAGGCTTTTTCGAAGACGGTAAGGGGTTCCCCCAATTCAAACGAAAACGGGGAGAAGAAAGCTATACAACTACAAAAGCAAAAAGCATTAAAGTTGACGATAAGTACATTCAGCTTCCGACACTTGGGAAGATGCGTTATCGTAAGAGTCGCAACATTGAGGGACGCATCTGTAAGGCAACAATCCGTCGCTCAGCAAGCGGCAAATACTATGTAAGTATTCTTTGCGAAGTAGAAGTAATGCCGCTTCCGGTTAAAGATACCGTCATCGGTTTAGATGTTGGCATCAAATCTTTTGCTGTTGACAGCAATGGAAAAGAATATCCAAACAATAAATATCTTCAGAAAGCGGAAGCTAAACTAAAGCGTGAGCAGAAAAAGCTGTCACGCAAAAAGAAAGGTTCTGCCAACTGGGAGAAGCAACGTATCAAGGTGGCTTGCTGCCACGAAAAAGTGACCAATAAGCGAAAAGATGCCCTACACAAGTTGTCATCTACACTGGTGAAAGAAAACCAAATCATCTGTGTAGAAGACCTCAATGTAAATGGTATGGTTCGCAATCATAACCTTGCTAAAAGTATTTCCGATGTTTCTTGGGGAGAGTTCTTCCGACAACTTGATTATAAATCCAGTTGGGCAGGAAGAGTAGTTGTAAAAATACCAACCTTCTATCCAAGCAGCCAGACCTGCTCTTGCTGCGGCTACCAAAACAAAGAGGTAAAAAACCTCAATGTTCGGCATTGGGTCTGTCCGAAATGTAACACATCACACGATAGGGATAAAAATGCAGCAGAAAACATTCTAAAGAAAGGAATGGACATGCTGGCTACGCCAGCCGCCTCATAACCACAGGCGAACAGTACGGTCAGGACGACCGAATCTTAAAGTCTGTGGAGAGCGAGCCTCTATCAAGAGCTGCGGCTTGCGGTAAGCTCGCTCTATGAAGCAGAAATCCATACTGAGTAACGGGGCAACCCGTGAAAAGTTGGAAGTCCGAATTTGGCTATGACACTGAACAACTTGTCAAGCGAACAACAGGAATTCGTACATTTGGCATTGTCGGGAAAAAACGTATTGTGTGACGCCTGCATCGGCAGCGGAAAAACATCGACTATCAACGTACTCTGCGATGCATATCCACCAGAACGGCGTATTTTGTACTTGACCTACAACCGATTACTCAAACTTGATGCCAAAGACAAAATCAAGAATGGCAATGTCCTGGTTCAGAACTATCATGGATTTGCAAGCCTGCTGCTGAACAAAAAGGGAATCCGGAATTGCGGACAGGGCGAACAGCTTGCCATGGTATTGGAAAAGAAAATTCCGATTCCGCCGATTGATACTCTTATCATTGACGAGTATCAGGATATCAATGACGAGATTGCAGAACTGCTCAAATATATCCGCTCTAAGAATCCGGGCCTTCAAATCGTCGCAGTGGGCGATATGAAGCAGAAAATCTACGATGATACAGCGCTGGATGTCTGGGAGTTCATGCAGGATTTTCTCGGCCGCCATGAACAGGTGGTTTTCACGAAATGCTTCCGTATTTCTCATGACTTGGCAGAACGACTCGGCAACATCTGGGGCAAGACCATCAACGGCGTAAATAGCTCCTGTATCGTGGAACAGATGTCGGTCGATGAAGTAACAGAGTTCCTGAATAAGCAGAACCCCAAAAATGTCCTTTGCCTGGGTGCTCGAATTGGAGCCATGACGAAGGTGCTCAACGACTTGGAGAATCGACCGGGGAACCTCTATAACAAGCATCATGTCTATGCAAGTATCGCAGACAATGACGGGAATAAAGCAGTAGCACCCTCCTCGGATGTTGGTATCTTCACGACTTTTGACGGCAGCAAAGGTATGGAGCGGCCTATCTGCGTTGTGTTTGATTTCACGGAAGAATACTGGTCGTCTCGCACAAACAAACCGATGGCACGATATGAGATTCTTCGGAATCTGTTTTGTGTCGCAGCAAGCCGAGGAAAGCAGCGAATCATTTTCGTAAACTCAGACCATCCGTTGAGCGATAAATCTCTGATGACCCCAACTGAAACTCTTCGCGGATTTCCGCATCCGTTCGCATTCTCTGAAATGTTTGACCATAAATTCATCGAGGATGTAGATGCCTGCTATAAGCTGTTGGAAGTCACACCGATTGAACGTAATGATACCACGACCATTGATATCCAGACGGCAGATGCAATGATTGATTTATCCCCCTGTATCAGTATCTACATGCAGGCAGGCTTCTTTAATTCCTATGATATCGATGACGCACTCGCTTATTACATGGACCTACACAAGGACATGCAGTATTTGAAAATCAAGAAAGGCGCAACGGTCGAGGATAAGGTTCTACTGCTCACAGCACTCGAAACGAATCAGTGCCGGTATGTAAAACAGGTCAAGCCTCCTTTTGTGAGCGCAAAAGCCAAAATGTCGCTCAGTATGCGGCTTGGCACCGTGTTCACTCCCGATGAGTATGTTCAGGCACGCGGAGATATCGACATCCATACTAATGACCATAAAGTGATTTATGCCTCGGGCCTTGCGGATGTCGTAAAGAACAGCACCGTCTACTGCATCAAGTTCATCAGCAGTCTGGCACACAAGCATTTTCTGCAGTGTGCGTGTTCTATGATTGCGCTGGGTCTTCCATATGGCGTTGTCTGGAACGTGAAAAGTAACCTGATGTACAGCGTAAAAATCAAGGATAAGGACGCTCTGATTGACGCAATCCTCAAGTGCATCACGAAACGAGCTTACAACGGCGCGGATTATTACACCTGCCGAAAAGGCTTTGTACAGGATACGGCATCGATTATCGACCGCTGGACTGACGACGGATATGCGGAAGAACCCACCGCCATCACTTCTGGCGACGGTATCGCCATCATCAAGCAGGGAAGCCGCTATTTTGTGATGGACGGAGCACGTCGAAACACCCTGAACGATAATTTCGGGATGGGCTTTGCCGATGTGAAAGACGCTTGTCTTGCTTATGCGAAGAGTTGCGAACTTCAAAAAACCGTGGACCATGATTCTCCTTATTCCGAAGTCGAATTCTGGCTCGACCAGAACAAGGCGTTTGAGGAATACATGACGCAGGTAAGCCATGAAATCGAGCAGCACAAAGAAGGACCGTATGCAAAATACAAGTCTTTCGGCACGCCCGTTGTCCGAAAGATGTTGGACGAAAAGGGACTCATCATCACGTTCCCGGAAAAAGTCCTCATCAAGGTCTGGAAGATGCGCCGTGTCGAAGATGCCATGTATCAGAAAATTGAAGAAGCAAAGAAGCAGAACAGCTCCAATGTACCGCTTGATGAGGCGTTCTTTGACTCTGAACTGGTGGATTCCGTTGAGGGAAGCATCGAAAGCGCCAAGGTAAAATCCAAGCCCAAAAAGGAATCCGCATTACCGTTTTCCAAGTACTGCGCAGATGAGAAGAAGAGCTATCGTGTCGTGAAAAGCGATGAACTCTCAAAGCCCAACCAGCCCCGTTATGTTGTGGTCGAGACCGCTACTGATAAGGTCCTGGACAATGCTAACGGATATGGCTACCTTTCCTATCAGGCTGCCTGGAAAGGCTATTCGTACAAGAGCAAGCATCATCTGGACGGCACGAAGAAACCGATAAGTAAGAGTGCAAAAGAGCAGGCAAAGAAAAAGGCGGCTTTCTTTTCGACTGACTCAGAGCAGCTCAGCTTTGGCTGATTCAGAAAATCAACAACAGATTTCACGAGTCAACAACCCCCACCTGAAGGAGGGGGAATTCTTACCACTACTTCTTAAAAGGAGGAGGAAATCATGGCAGCCAAAAAGGATAAGATGATTCCGTCTGAGAAAGAACGGAAAAGAGCGCTGAAATATGCGACCCCGGCAGGTACGGGTCGGATGTGGGTAACAATGGGAATCGCTTTTATAATTTTCGGCATTATCTTGCTGCTGATTCCAATTGGCCTTGTTATCTCGGAGGCATCAGCGCAGAGATACGACCCCGAAAGCATCCATACAGCAACACTTGTATTCTATCTGCTTGGCGCATTTTTTGGTTTCTGCGGATGTTTATGCGTTATCTTTGGTAAGCTTGCCGTCAAAGCATTTGCGAAAATACTGTGCAAGGGTGAAATTAACTATCCGGTAGCGGAATACAAAACACCTAAGAAACTGCTGCTTCAAGAGGCAGCAGCTATCAACCAGAGTCCTAATGCTCCATTGACAGCTTCCACATTCGGGAACTGGATTGATTTTGAAGCCGATTGGCAAAACTGCCTTTCCATTCATAATGGCATCTTGCAGAGTCATCAGATTTTCAAAAAACTGATTCTTGTACAAGACAATTTTACTTACAAAATAAATGAAAGGCCACAAGCTCATTTATAATATCGGCATGAATCTTTCCAATGGCAAACTGGGAGTTAACAGCTATTCCATCGATACATTGGACGTCACGAATGAAGTACATAAATGGTTAGCTGACCACGGATACACCCGCACAGACTAAGAAATAGCTTTGTTCGTTGTCGATACTTCCGGTTCAATGCGCGGAGAACCTATCAATGCACTGAAAACGGCCATGATTAACACCATCCAGTATATCAATGACGACAACTATATCGGCATCCTCGATGAGTTGCTGGATATTCTTAACGATAAATAATTGATTTTTACACCTCCGATGTTACGGCATCGGGGGTTTTGTTTTTGGGAGGATACTATGAGTAAGGGAATGCGTACAGAGGACGAGGTTCGTGACAGTGCCAAGCTGGTTCTTGGCTTTGATAAGACCGAAGATGGAGTGCAGCAGGGGACTGGGCAAATCACTACCTTCAATCAGTTGGGATTCCGTGGCTGTAATGATAAGCCGGATGGCTGGTATCTGCCGGATGACGCCAGCAAACCCGCCATCATTCTGGAGACGAAATCAGAAGCAGAAGGTGTTTCCAAGGAAAAGCATGTCAAGGAACTGTTCAAGAATATCGATGTTGTTGCCAAGAAATACTCCAAGACCATCGGTATTCTTTATAGCGGCAGTGCTATCCGCGTATTCAGAAACAAAATCGAGCTGTCTGATGCGTCCAAGCACTTGGAAAACAAGGACTACTATATCCGCCTGTGTACGAGCCAGAAACTCGATAACAACTACATCTTCGAAATCACGCAGAAAATCAACAACAGCCTGCATTTCAAGTTCGGTATGACGGACCTGCAGGACCGGATGATTTTCACGGCTTGTGCCCTTGTCGCCCAGCGCTACAACCCTCAGAACGGTCTTCAAAAACTGAAAGACATGGATTACAGCACCTTCCATAACTGGATTTACAGTGCCCTGTCTAAGGCTCTGGAAGATGATAAGAAGCAGAATAGCAAGCTGGATGTACTCTTGGAGGAGTATGCCTCTGTCCGTATGTCTATTACGGAGAATCAGGAAGCCATCAACGATTTCATCGACAATGTCTGCCAGATTGCCGACCTCGTCAATTCCGATAACTGGAATGGTGAGGATGTCATGGCAATCTTCTTCAATGAATTCAACCGCTACCGTGGCAAGGCTCAGGCGGGACAGGTGTTTACCCCTGACCATATTGCATCCTTTATGTACCGACTCATTGATGTGAATATGAATGACCGGGTTCTGGATGCCACCTGTGGTTCCGGCACCTTCCTCGTGAAGAGCATGTGCAATATGATTCGTGAGGCAGGCGGCAGCAATACCAGCAAGGCAAAGCAAATCAAGTCTGAGCAGTTGTTCGGCATCGAGATGTACCGGAAAGTCTACGCTTTGGCTTGTGCAAACATGATGATTCACAAGGACGGTAAGACCAACCTTGTGCAGATGGATGCCACTTCGGCTGAGGCGACTGAATGGATTCGGAAACAAAAAATCACGAAGGCCCTGATGAATCCGCCTTACGAGAGACGATACGGTTGTGCAACAATCGTTGCTAATGTGTTGGATAGCGTTCCTGCAGGTACGAAGTGTGCCTTCATTCTCCCGGATAAGAAGATGGAGAAGGAATCCAAGTTGAAAGCCTTGCTGGAACGCCATACTCTGACCACCATCATCAAGCTGCCTGAGAACCTTTTCTTCGGTCTGGGCGTTACTACTTCTATCTTCATCTTCGAGACTGGCAAGCCTCAGAATGGGCGCAACATCAAGGGCTACTATGTGGCTGATGACGGTCTGGAGACTGTCAAGAACAAGGGTCGGCAGGATGTACACGACAAGTGGCCTGCGCTGGAAGATTACTGGGTTAAGGCGATTCAGGATGACAACGATGACCGCTACAATACCCGCCAGCTTATCAATCCGGCTGAACACCTGTCCTATCAGATGCCGGAGAAACCCTTTGAGTTGTACGAGGAGGATTTCATCAAGACCGTGATGGACTACGAGATGTACAAGCGTGGCATCAACGCCAAGGAGTTCGGGGACAAACTGCTGCAGAAGGTGCTCTATGGTTCGACTGTGACCGGCACTGAGGAAGGCACGAACATTCTGGTGGGGAAAGGAGAAAGCAATAATGGGGAAGATTGATACTTCCGGGTGGAAGGAATTCAAACTCGGATATATTATGGTTGGAAATAAGAAGCAAGGCCATGGTCTTTTCGAAATTGTCAATTCAGTTGCTTATCATGGCAAAGATGTTACCGAGACGGAATCGGATGATGGAATCAATTATATTACTCGGAGCAAGTTCAATAATGGATTAAAGGCAAGGGTCGTTTGCTTGGATAAATTCAAGGTGAATCCTGCAGGAACCATTTCTTTCGGCGCAGAAAACGCAGATTTTTTCTACCAAACGGAGCCTTATATCACTGGCAACAAAATGTATTATATCGACACGACTGCATTATCGGAGCGTGCTTGCCGTTTCCTTAAAAGCATTTTGGAAGCGACATTTACAGCCAACTATTCTTTCTCCGACGGTATGATTCCGGCCAGAATTTATGATGAGTGCATCAAACTTCCCGCCACCCCTAACGGAGCCCCCGATTGGGCTTATATGGAATCCTACATGGCAAACCTTGAAACCAAAGTCGCCGAGTTGCTGACCCTGCTACAGGCTGCGAAGGATGCGTAGAAGAAAAAGGTGGATACGAGGGAGTGGGGAGAGTTCTGGGTGGGGGAATTGTTTGACGCGGAACGCGGAAAGGTGAAGAATATTCAGCCCTTAACCCCCGGAGCGACTCCAATCATCGCAGCAGGCGCTTACAACCAAGGTATTGCTGGGATGTACGAGATTGACAGTGCCTATAAAAATCGAATTACCGTATCTTGTAATGGGGCAGGTTGTGGCAGTACGTTCTATCATCCATACGAGTTCAATGTGAATGGCGATGCTATTACACTTATTGAAAAGAAGTGTATGCCTGACAGAGCAAAGCAGTTTGTTGCATGCATCTTAAATGCCACTTTTACGCGCAAGTTCAGTTATGAAGAAAAATGTTCCCCTCAAAAGGCTCTGGCTGAAGTAATGCGGTTGCCCATTGACAAGACCGGTCAGCCTGACTGGGCGTATATGGAGGAGTATATGAGGAAGGTGGAGAGAAAAACCGAAGGCATGCTCAATCAATTTGTCTCAACATAAAAGGAGGAACGGACGATGTTTCTTGATAAAGAATTAGATGTAATTTGTCTTTTACAAGCTGAATTAAAACATTCAGAGCCCTTATTGTATAAAAGCAATTCTTTCTGCAAAAAGGTATCACGCTATATTAAAAGTATAAATTCATTCAGTGATAACAGTGGGCATGAAGCATTACCACCAGATTATTATTCTGATGAATTGAACTGTATGTTTGATGTAATGCGCGTAAATGATACAGAAATAAGGAAAACATATAATCCTGTAAAAATACGAGAACGCGAAATTGAACAAGAGCTAAAAGACAAAGGAATATTACAGCCGCACATGACACTAATTGTAAACTCAGAAAGTGATGATGTGCAAGAACACACATACAAAAACTACAAACGAAATTGCAAAAGAGTTTTAAATGAGCATATTGCTAAAATTGATATTTGGCAGAAAGAGCATCCTAGAATCCAGAATAAAGGTTTGCTTATATGTGATGAAACGGAATGCTATTTCGATGGGCATGTTATATATACTGGAAACGAAACATTTGCCTATTTTGGAGAAAAAAATGTTATAGATGGTGAGGCAGTTGACCAGCTATGCGAACGGCTTAGAATTATAAGTGCAATAAGCAAACACACATCGACACAGTCAACAACCCCGCCTAAACCGGTTCGCCGGTTATAATTGAGAGCCAGAAAACCTGCAGGTTTGCCTGTGGGATGAATGGCTCTCAATTATAACATTGGCGAAGTGGGCCACAGGGCGCAAGCCCTGACTTATAGTTTCATTACGCGTCACTTGGCGCACCGATATGTTTGCCAATTGCCCTTGCGGTGACATTTTTGCATCCGCAGCATAAAAGGAGAAATAAATGAAGAAGTTTTTGAAAATCATCATTTTCGCTATCCTGGCCGGACTTGGTGCTTTCTGGTATACAGAAAACCAGAAGCGCCGGACCATGATTCCGCTCGAATTTCGAGGCGAGTGAAATGCAAAAAGACATCAAAATTGTGCTGGAAATCATCTGGTATCTGGTCCTGCCGGTTGTGGCTCTTGCGCTCTACATCAAATATTGGCACTGGTATACCGCAAATCTCGGTTGGTCCTTGACTCATCCATCCTACATTGTTTTCGGATTTATTTTGAGCGCTGCACTGTGCTTTGAAATTGTATATATCGACATTAAGTTTGGCGAAAAATAGCGCTTGCCAAAATATACGAACGCCGTACAATGTAAAGTGTGAACAGATACTAAGCAATCAGTAGGATTCACAATCTGTATTTTAAGCGGACTTATCCCATAGCGGGGTAGGTCCGCTTTTTTTGTTGAAAGGAGAAAAAGTATGAAACTCAAAAACAAGCTTTTACGGAGTACAGCGGCAATCATCGCTACGCTCCTAGCACTCAGCTTCACCGGCTGCGGTCAGAATCCGATAATATCGGAAAGTCCATCCAGCACCGGGGTCGTCTCAGAAAGCACTGCAAGCAGTGAACAGACGGCTGGCGGTTCGGTGGACGGCAGCTTTACCATTCACTTTATAGACGTAGGGCAGGCGGATTCCGCCCTTATCACCTGCGACGGCCACTCAATGCTTATTGATGGCGGTAATGTCGATGATTCTAACCTCTTATATTCTGTTATGCAGCGTGAAACCGATGGGCACCTGGATTATGTCGTTGGGACTCACGCGCACGAAGACCACATCGGCGGCTTGTCCGGTGCCTTTGAGGCCGTCACTGCGGACATGACTCTATGCCCTGTGACAGAATACGACAGCAAAGCATTTCGGGACTTTGCAAGCCACGCGGAACAGAAAGGCGGAGGCATCACGATACCGGATGTGGGAGACACTTATACTCTAGGGAAAGCAGAATTCACGATAGTTGGTGTTAATTCTGTTCCCGATGACACGAACAATACTTCGATTGTTTTGCGTATTGTCTATGGAGACACCTCGTTCCTCTTTACCGGAGATGCGGAACAGGAAGCGGAAAACGTGATACTTGCATCGGGACAAGACATTCAGTCAACAGTTCTGAAAGTAGGGCATCATGGCTCAAGTACATCTACCTCAGAGGCTTTTCTGGATGCGGTAAATCCAACATATGCTGTGATTTCTTGTGGCACAGGGAACAGTTACGGTCATCCACATCAGGAAACACTCGACAAGTTGCAAAACAAAGGTGTCGAGGTTTATCGCACAGACCTGCTGGGTGATATTTACTGCACCTCGGATGGCAAAGAGGTAAGTTTCACTTCCGGTGAATATCATGATGAAAATCGGATTGAAGCCGGTAGTGCTGCAGATTCCAAGGATGAACAGGACAAAGCTTCACTTGTCATAGACGAGACATACGTTCTGAACACGAGCACTATGAAGTTTCACAAACCCGATTGCTCTGCAGTCGAATCGATGAGTCAAAAGAATCGAATCGACTATATGGGGCCCCGCGATGAGCTTATCCAGGAAGGGTATTCGGCGTGTGGGATTTGCAAACCATAAAAATTGCACCTGATTTACTCGATAAGCTGTGCGAACCGACTACAATAAAAATCGTACGATAGATAACATTCTATATCGAAAGGGTTTTATGCCTTTCGTACAATTCACAATTTCGCATGAAGAGCGGACTTCCTGTTTTTAGGGAGCCCGCCCTTTTTGTATGAACAAGAAGGAGCGTAATGCAATGTTCAAAATTCACGATGACAAAGTCTATTTCGTCGCCGAAACCCCCGATATCAACAAAGTTATCGAAATCTTCCTACCTAAGGATGACCGTGGCACCATTATGGATTCACACGAAATCCGTGTGGACCTGTGCCGTGCCGTCATTCACATGGAGAAGAAGGGTGTCCGTGTCTTGAAGGTCCGCAACATTGAGGATACCAACAAGGCAAGCATCGACATCTGGCACATGCCGGAATATCAGGAGGCTGCAGAGTCTCCCGTAAGCGATGTGGTCAATGCCTGCATTGAGTCCTGCTTTGATTCCGGTGCAATGTTCAATCTGCCATGCAAAGCCAACCGCAAAACCCATGAAGTTTTTGCTGTCGAATGCTGCGCAAGCCCCGATGATGATGACTCGTTCAGTTATGCAGAAGTGAAAATCAACGGCAAGGATTATCCTATCAATTTTATTGACGATATTCTTCTCGAAAACAATGTTGATGATGCGCTGGATGAGTTTTATAGAATTCAGCAGACAGGCGAGTATTGGCAGCCTGATGGCAACAAAACGCTGGATGATGCCATTCACGAATGTCGTTGGGCTATCCTGAAGGATGCCATCCAGAAGCGCGGACATGAGGCTGTTGCTGATTTTGTCGGGACCGACATTTCCAGCGATACTTACGACCGCGTGATGGATGAAACCGAAGCCCAGATGCCGGACGAAGAGTTCGAGCGCTTCTGGGAAAAGTACATCTAAGAAACATCTCACACACAGAAAGGGAGCATATTACTATGGCTATTTTCAATACCAACGAATTTCTCCGCAAAACCTTCAGCAAGACCATCTTTGGTACTGCTGCACTTCGTCCGGAAGCAGTTTGTGCAGACGGCTTCACCCTGTCGATTCAGGCAAGCGGCATGCACTACTGCATACCGAACGAAGACCTGTCGGACGGCAATTACTCTAAGGTCGAACTCAGCTACTTGTCTGAGGAGGTCGAAGAGTTTCTGCCGTTTGCTGAAGACGACGAGGCACCGCTGGCTACGGTCTACGGGTATGTGCCCGTAGAAACCGTAGACGCGGTTCTGGCCAAGCACGGCGGTATCGTCAACGCGTGAGGGGAGGGAACTTACGATGGAAGTATTCACTATCGTCGCCAATGAGGTCATTGGCTTATCCGCAACGGAATGCACACTGATGCAAT
>ERZ780151.738-NODE-738-length-29629-cov-2.646548_pt1 | contig 29629 bp, 26 predicted proteins | sample MGYA00510983_ERZ780151 | MGnify/ENA primary metagenome ERZ780151 (study PRJEB29588, sample SAMEA2144623) | human gut metagenome | biome: human gut; feature: human-associated habitat; material: faeces | place: Denmark | collected 2008/2010 ... | reverse complement strand
GCATTCAGCAGGAAATTCGTAAAAGAGAACATTACGAAAAGCCAAGCGTAAGACGTAAGAAAAAGTCTGAAGCAGCTAGAAAACGTAAGTTCAACTAATATTAAATGACTTTTATTGAAGGTGAGCCTTTCGGGGCTCATCTTTTTTTATACAGATATACTGGCAAAAAAGATACAGAGTCTGTAAATGATGCCGCATCATGAATAAAAACCAGATGTCTGGCATATTAATTATAATAATATTGCCTGACGATGTGAGTAATTTATGAATAAAGCTGAAACTGCAAGGTCGCTTGGACTGCCAAAAGATGTTGTCTTTGGCATGCCTGTTATAAATATTACAGGAGATATGCAGGTTGTTGTACAGAACTTCAAATCAATAGTAAGCTATGAAACAACCGAAGTGAGACTGACTACAAAAAAAGGATGTGTTGGCATAAAAGGGAAGTGTCTTGAAATTGAATATCTGGATGATGACCAGATTCAGATAAAAGGGATAATATGTCTTGTAGAATATGAAAATCATAACAGGCAGAAATAAAAGAGGCGTAGTTTATGGCTGGATTTAAATTTATTTATGGATGTGTAACGATACATGTTATGTCCGGCAGCAGAGAAAGATTTATTAATATGTGCCACCACAGAAAAATATGTCTTGAGCATGTTATTTCTAGCGATGAATATCTGGAGGCTGTGATATCTGCCAGAAACTTCAGGACGGCGTGTGAAATTGCAAAAAAAACAGGAAATAAAATACGCATAAAAAAGAAAAAAGGAATTCCGTTTATAGCATTCAGGTATAGAAAGCATTACTCGTTTGTGGCTGGAGTTGTACTGTGCATGGCTTTTATATACATATGCAGTCTTTTCCTTTTCAATATTACATTTTCGGGCAACAGCAATCTTACAACGCCTGTTCTCACACGATATCTTGAAAGTATCGGTGTAAAAAACGGATGCAGAACTGCCTGTATTGACTGTAATGATATAGAAAAGAAAATGAGAGAGGATTTTGATGAGATTACATGGGTCGCAGCAGCAGTAAAAGGTAATCATCTTTATATTTCAATAAAAGAAAATGACAGCTTTGAGGGCGAAATAAAAAGCACAGAGATTCCCGAAAATATAATTGCGTCTGATGATGGAACAATAGAGTCAATAATAACAAGAAGCGGCACCCCGCTTGTAAAAAAAGGTGACAACGTTGAAAAAGGACAGGTGCTTGTTTCCGGTGTTGTAAATATATGTGACGATTCTGGTGAAGTTATAGCAAAAAGAGGCGTCACGGCAGATGCAGATGTATTAATAAAAACAGAAATGATTTACAGTGATGAGCTGTCTGAAAAATATGAAAATAAAGTATTTACAGGAAAAACAAGGGTGAATGCAGTAATAAGAGCCGGTAAATATATTATCAGTATAGGACCCGGAGCTGTTGGATTAAAGTTGTGCGATAAAAAAGAGGATTATAAGACATTAAAGATTAATGACGACTTATATCTTCCGGTGTCAGTTGGAAAAATAACATATTATGAATATAAACCGGAAGAATATACATATAGTGATGAGGAAGCTTCTGCTGTATTAAATGGCAGACTTGCAAGATTATTGTCACAGTTGAATCAAAAGGGCGTGCAAATAGCTGATGAACGTGTTAAAATATTTAAAAATAATGATATTTATACATGTGAAGGTGCACTTATTCTTATTTCACCGCAGACAGTAAAAGAAAATGTTGCGGCAGATGAACTTGCAATGCCTGACAGTAAAATATCGGATGGAGAAAAGAAAGAGAGCAATTGATGAGTGTTATTGAAACAAATATAGAAATACCGGCTGATTACAGCGTTTCGGTTTTTGGACAGTTTGATGAATATGTAAAAAAGATTGAAAAGACATTAAAAGTTACAATAATAGCAAGAGATTCGCAGGTAAAAATTCTTGGAAGTGAATTCGGTGCCGGTCATGCACGAAAGGTACTGGCAAATCTTTTGGAACTTGCCAAACGGGGAAATACAATAACAGAACAAAATGTTGACTATGCACTTGCATTATGCATGGATGAGAAAGAAGATGCTGTATTAGAAATAGATGATGAACTTGTATGCAGAACAATAACAGGAAAGCCGATTAAGCCCAAAACACTTGGACAGAAGTATTATGTAGAACAGATAAGACAGAAAATGATTGTATTCGGACTTGGTCCTGCCGGAACAGGAAAGACATATCTTGCAATGGCAATGGCTATACAGGCATTTAAAAATAATGAAGTCGGAAGAATAATTCTTACACGTCCTGCAATAGAAGCCGGAGAAAAACTGGGATTCCTGCCCGGTGATCTCCAAAGTAAAGTTGACCCATATCTAAGACCTTTATATGATGCACTCTATCAGATTATGGGAGCTGAAAGTTTTGCTGCAAATATGGAAAAAGGGCTGATTGAAGTAGCACCACTTGCATATATGCGAGGACGGACACTTGATAATGCTTTTATCATTCTTGATGAAGCACAAAATACTACTCCGGCACAGATGAAGATGTTTCTTACAAGAATAGGATTTGGTTCAAAAGTAATAGTTACAGGTGATTCGTCACAAAAAGACCTTCCGGCCGGAACTGTATCAGGACTTGATGTTGCAATTAAAGTATTATCAAAAGTTGATGATATAGGTTTTGTCAAACTTACGAATCAGGACGTAGTAAGGCATCCTCTTGTCCAAAAGATTGTAAAGGCATATGAAGATTATGAGAGCCGTCAGAACAGACGAACAAAAAGTCTGGTAAAAGACAAAGAGAGCGAAAATAAAAAAGAAAAAACAACAAAAAGAAGAGGAAGACAAAATGACAATTAATATAGAATACGAAACGGACAAAGAATTAAAGCTTGATTACGAGGATATTATAAACCGTGTTATAAACGAAGCTGTTGATTATGCAAAATGCCCATATGAAGCTGAAGTTAATGTTACACTTACAGACAATGATGAAATAAAAAAAATAAATGCTGAGTATAGGAATATTAACAATCCTACTGATGTATTATCATTTCCGATGCTTAATTTTGCATTACCCGGAGATTTTGACGGCATAAGTGATGAACTTGAAAATGACGTTGAAGATTATTTTAATCCTGATTCGGGTGAACTGATGCTTGGTGATATAGTTGTATCGGTAGAAAAGGTTGTTGAACAGGCAGAAAAATACGGACATTCACAGGAACGTGAACTTGCGTTTCTTGTTGCACACAGCATGATGCATCTTTTTGGCTATGACCATATGGAACCTGATGAGGCTGCTGTAATGGAGTCTAAACAAAGAGAAATACTTGATAATCTTGGAATTACAAGATGAATAATATCTGGGGAGGATGTAAATAGTGAAAAAAAAGCGTAAAAGAAGAACTGGAATCCAGCTTGTTATATTTTCACTTGTGGCAGCTGTTTCAATATTGACAGTAATTCTTGTTATGGGAAAGCTTACAAGAAAAAAAGTAAATATAGATAATTCTGTAATAATTACACAAAAAGATACGCCTACTGACATGACAGAGATAAAAGATACACATGAAGGAATGGTAAGAAGCCTTTTGAGCGGTCAATGGGTATCAAAAGAAGATTATCAGAATGTTCCTTATGCGGTAATGTACAGTAATATATATGATGCCATGCCTCAGTCTGATATCGGACAGGCAGATGTTGTTTTTGAATCACCGGTCGAGGGCGGCATTACACGTATGTGTTGTCTTTTTGAAAATAAAACAGACCTTGAAAAAATAGGACCTGTACGAAGTTGCCGTACATATTTTCTTCTGTTTGCCAAAGAATTTGAAGCTGTTTATGTCCATTTCGGGTATTCCGAATATGCAGCCGGCTATCTTCAGAGAGCATCATTTCATTCGCTTGATGGAATGAATTACTGTAATTTTTACAGAAGCAGCGACAGAGTTGCACCGCATAACGCATACACAAGCTGGGATGGAATAACAGAAAGTGCTGAGTATAAAGGATATGAGCTTACATATCCCGACGGATTTGTTCCACCGTTTACATTTAATACAGATGATAACAAAAAAATAGTGCCTGAAAATGGTGCTTCTTGTAAAAAACTTGACATGAATTATCCATATAATGACCCCTGGTTTGAATATGATGAAAAGACAGGGAAATATTTAAGATATCAGTTCGGTGCAGCACAGATAGACCGCGAGAGCGGTGAGCAGCTGAGTTTTGATAATATTCTTATAAAATATGTCACGCCTGCTTATTATGAAAACGGAACACCAAATTATAAAATATATGGTTCAGGAAAAGGATTGTTTGTATCTAATGGATATGCCAGTGAAGTCACATGGATAAAAGAAAGTGAGAGCGAAGGTGCAACGAAGTATTATTATGGTGACGGAACAGAAATTGTAATGAATCCAGGCAAAACATATGTTGCACTCGTTGAAAACACAAGTGAAGTCACAATAAAGGAGTAAGATGATGGATGAAATAAGTGATGAACAACTTATATCAATGGCTAAAGAAGCAGCAAAAAAAGCATATGTGCCATACTCACATTTTCATGTAGGTTCAGCTGTTTTATCAGAAGATAATTATGTATACACAGGCTGTAATATAGAAAATTCATCATATGGTGCAACAAACTGTGCTGAGAGAACGGCAATTTTCAAATGTGTAAGTGACCAAAAAACCAGAATAAAAAAAATTGCAATTGCATCAGACAGCAATGAATTCACATGGCCGTGCGGAATATGCAGACAGGTTATGTCGGAATTTATGAACAGTGACGGAATTATAATCCTTGAAAATCATGGATTAATTAAAAATTTCAAGCTTGATGAGCTTTTACCGCACAGTTTTGGTGCATGTGATATCAAAACTGAATAATTGAATTGAAAAAGGCAATAATAACCACATGGAGGCAGCTTGTATACAGGCTGATAAACATGTATGAAAAAAATATATGGTTATATTGTGGGAATTGTTGTCGGTTTGATAATAATAATCTGTTTTGTTATATTTATAACAGGTTATTATAAAACGAAACATAATAAAAATAACATTAATCCGGAAAATTATACACAGGCAACTGACAGTACGTATCCGGCAGATGAAGATATCAATGAAAGTTTTTATCTTGTCTATGAAGACGGAAAAGTTGTCATATATAAAGAATCGGACAGAACATTCTATGATTATGCCGATATTAATATGAATTCAATTCCGGCAGAAATACGTGAACAGTTAAAACTGGGACTTTATATTGATGGTGAAGAAAATCTTTATAATTTTTTACAGGCTTACAGTTCATAAAATACCTGTTGGAATGTTTATAAAAATACTTATGGAGGAAAATGTGAGATCTTACAGATATGACTGTGTTGTTATCGGTGGCGGTGCATCCGGAATGATGGCGGCTGTCACAGCAGCACAAAATGGAGCAAAAACAGCCATAATAGAACATACAAAAAGACTTGGAAGCAAGATTTTATCTACAGGTAATGGCAAATGCAATTTTACAAATCACAAGATGGATGCAACATGTTTCCAGAATGAAGATAAGGATTTTGTTATGAATGTCATTAATAAGTTTAATGAAAAAGAGGTCATCGGATTTTTCAGGCAGCTTGGCATTTATTCAAAAGAAAAAAACGGTTATGTATACCCACATTCTGAAACTGCAGCTTCAGTCTGTGATGCTTTATGCATGGAAATAAAAAGACTGGGAATAGAAATTTTTCTTGAATGTAATATAGAGAGCATATATAAAAAAGAGAATTTTTTAATTGATTGTTATGATAATAATGAAAACAGGCGTGTAAATACAAAATCAGTCATTCTGGCTGCCGGCTCAAATGCATTACCTGTTTCGGGTTCTGACGGAAGCGGATATAAAATTGCATTAGATATGGGATGCAGTGTTAAAAGGCCTCTTCCGGCACTTGTGCAGTTGAAAAGTGACAATAAATTCTGCAAAATAATGGCTGGTGTAAGAAGCACCGGAACTGTAAAAATATATATTGGCGGCGAAGAAATTTCGCGTGATACAGGAGAGATACAGTATACTGATTACGGTATTTCCGGAATTCCTGTGTTTCAGGTGAGCCGTTTTGCAGTCAGGGGCGTTTTTGAAAAGAAAAAAGTAACTGCTGCCATAGATATGATTAGCGATATTGAATATGATGATATTGCAAGTGACATAGAAATGCGGATAAAACGCGAACCGCAAAAGACAATTGAGCAGTTTTTTGCTGGAATTGTAAATAAAAAGCTTGTGTCTGCGGCAGCAAAAAGCATAAATGCAGATATTAATATGTCTGTTGGTGAAGCTGGAAAAGAAATGTGTTTTCTGATTGTAAAGCAGTTAAAAAATTTCATTTTTAATATAACAGGATATAAAGGATTTGAAAATGCCCAGGTATGTCAGGGCGGTATTGAACTTTCACAGATAAATCCTGATACAATGGAGTCTCTTAACACAAAAGGACTTTATTTTGCCGGTGAAATTGTTGATGTTGACGGAAAATGCGGCGGATACAATCTGCAATGGGCATTCAGCAGCGGACATCTTGCCGGGCTTATGAGCAGCCGGAGTAAAAATATAGAACGGAGATAATTATGAAAAACGTGATACGTGTAAGCCAGCTGAAATTAAAGCCGGATGAATCCGAAAAAAAGCTTAAAAATATGATTATACATACATTAAAGCTTCCTGCAGATGCACAGATTGAATGGAAAATATTTAAAAAGTCGCTTGATGCAAGACATAAACCTGATATTTATTATGTATACAGTGTTGATGTATACAATGTTATAATATCCGGAAAAAATATTGCTTTAAATGACATTATTGAAGGAAAAATCACTAAAAAACAAAAGCATAAAATGCAGATAAAAAATGCTTCAATGGCATGTATTAATGAGTTTGATTTTCCGGCTAAAGACGTTAATTACAGCCTTGATTCACACAAAAGACCTGTAATTGCAGGATTCGGACCTGCAGGAATATTTGCCGCACTGAAACTTGCCGAAGCAGGACTTAAACCAATTGTAATCGAACGTGGAGAGCCTGTGGATGAAAGAAGAAAAACTGTAGAATATTTCTGGAATACAGGTGAACTTGACACAGAATCAAATGTGCAGTTTGGCGAAGGCGGTGCAGGTACATTTTCTGATGGAAAACTAAATACAATGATAAAAGATACAAGCGGCAGAATCAGATGCATGCTTGAAACTTTCGTTGAATTCGGGGCTGACCCGTCAATATTATACATAAATAAACCGCACATTGGAACTGATGTACTTGGAAATGTTGTGTCTTCAATAAGAAAACATATTATTGAACTTGGCGGTGAAATAAGGTTCAACTGCAAAATCACCGATATTTTAACAATTGAAGAGAATTCATACAGAGCAATCTCCGGTATTAAAATCAAAAATGTAAAAAATGGTGAAGAATATGAACTTGCATGTGACAATCTGTGTCTTGCAATAGGACACAGTGCAAGAGATACATTCGAGATGCTTGAAAAAAGAAATATAAATATGACAGCAAAGTCATTTGCTGTCGGTTTAAGACTTGAACACCCACAGTCATTTATTAATTATAATGCTTATGGTGATTCAGCATACAAGATGCCTGCGGCAGATTATAAAGTTACATACCAGACAGAAGCTGGCAGAGGCGTTTATTCATTCTGCATGTGCCCCGGAGGTTATGTTGTCAATGCCTCTTCTGAAAAAAATATGCTTGCCGTCAATGGAATGAGCTATTCAGGACGAAATTCAGGCAATGCAAACAGTGCAATAATTGTCACGGTAACACCTGATGATTATGGAAATAATGGTGCATTGGCAGGAATGTATTATCAGCGTGAGCTTGAAAAGCTTGCATACAGATACGGTGATGGTAATGTTCCTGTCCAGCTGCTTGAAGACTTCAGACAGGACAGAATTTCAACCGGATTTGGCATTGTAACACCGAACATTAAAGGCAGTTACAGCTTTGCCAATTTAAGACATGTCTTAGGCACAACAATAAGTGATTCAATAAGTGAAGGCGTTAAAGGCTTTGCAAAACACATCAAAGGTTTTGATATGGAAGATGCTGTGTTTTCAGGTGTTGAGAGCAGAACATCAAGTCCGGTAAGAATTATAAGAAACGAAAACTGTGAATCAGATATTAAGGGCCTGTTTCCATGTGGCGAAGGTGCAGGATACGCAGGAGGCATTACATCTGCTGCAGTTGATGGAATGAAAGTTGCGGAAAGGATTGCATCGGAATATATAAAAAAGGTGACAATCTGAGCAAAATAGTGTAAAATAGTACAGAAATATTTTAAATTGGAAAAAGGACAGCTTATATGTGTAACGGAAGAGATTTTCTTAAAGATAAAAAAAGAATAGTTGTAAAGATTGGTTCATCATCGCTTATGCACAGCGAGACAGGAAAACTTGATTTGTTAAAAATTGAGCGTCTTGTAAGAGCATTAGTAGATATAAAAAATTCCGGAAAAGAAGTAATACTTGTTTCATCAGGTGCAATTGCAGTTGGAAAAACAGCCATAGGGCTTCACGAAAGACCTGACGAGCTTCCTGTAAAGCAGGCGTGTGCAGCTATCGGACAGGCCAAACTTATGATGGTATACCAGAAACTTTTTGCAGAATACGGAACAATTGCAGCACAGGTACTTCTTACTAAATATACAATGCTTAATCCAGTTACACGTACTAATGCAGAAAATACATTTAAAGAACTTTTACATATAGGAGCAATTCCTGTTGTAAATGAAAATGATACTGTATCAACATATGAGATTGAACAGGTTCAGAGTTTCGGAGATAATGATAAGCTCTCGGCTTTAGTTGCTTCGATAACAGAGGCAGATTTACTTATTCTTTTATCTGATATAGATGGTCTTTATACAGACGACCCGAATAAGAATCCGGATGCCAAGTTCATTAATGTGGTAGATAAAATAGATGAGCAGCTTATGAATATGGGCAAGAATTCATCAGGAAGTTCAGTAGGAACAGGCGGTATGTCAGCCAAACTTGTTGCAGCACAGATTGCAACATATTCTGGCACAGACATGGTTATTACGAATGGAAATGATGTTACAAATATAAGCAGAATAATTAATGGTGAAAATACCGGAACATTATTCCTGCAACACCAATATAATGATTTTAATATACTTGAATTGATTTAAGAGGTTGAATACGTACACATAGTTTTGGGGTTTAACGGAGGTTTTATGGACATTAAACTGGTCAAGAATTTTGAAGAGGGCATGTATATTCCTGTGAACAGGGAAATTCTCCTTCAGATAATTGACGATAACAGAAGACTTGAGCAATTCAACGGCAAACATATTTTCTTATTTAATCCGGCAAATAATGAGCGTTTTGAAATTCTTCCGGAAGTGCCAAAGTTCAATGTTACGAAGATTTATTACGGCTCGGAGGAAAGAGATTATTTTGTATTTACATCAGCAAAAATGATAAATGAACATGAAACACAGATTACATTTTACTGGTATCAGATTTCACTGCAGGAGACATTTATCATACATACACAGATTGTTCCTACAGACAGACTCAGAGAACCGGATTATCTCAAAGTCCTTGTACTGGCACAGGATTTTTGTGTTTTTGAGACAAAAAATGGTGAGTATGGCAACAAAGACAGCCATAGTTTTTTGCTTAAAGATGTAAAAAATAATAAAGAACTTGAATTCCAAAACGAAGAACTTGGTCGTTTTGGAATTGACAAGATTGTTCCATTAAGCGGAAATCTGTGCGGAATAAAAATAGGCAATAAAACCATAGGAGTAATAAATGTCAACCAGTTTGTATCTGATATGGTAATTGGACTTGAAAAGATTACTTATACAGACATTCTTGACAATGCAAGTGATACAATGCAGCTTGCACATATGCGTAAATATAACAATACTCTCTTGTATACAAAGAGAGATGTATCTGCAGACAGTGAAGAAGTTGTAATATATGATTATGATAACAAAGTCAAACGCGTACGGCTTAACAGCCGTATATCGGAGGCAGCAGACTTTAAGAATATATGCGTGATATCGGGGGTTCCTTATAATTTCCTTGAGAGTGATAAAGGAACACGTATAATCAACCTGAACACACAGAAAACAGAATATAAATTACCGGCAGATGTCTGCGTCGAATATGTTCAGGATGATATAATAGTTACAAGTGAACATGTCAAAAAGATGTCTATATTCAGGAAAGAAAATGATTTTGTGGAGGTATTCAGATTTCCGGATATGCATCATGCGATATATAAAACAAGAGACAAATTTAAAGGGTGCATAAAGCATTTTGATGATCTGCTTATATTTGTCGGGTAAAGTTGGAAGATTTTTGAGTGATAATATGACTAAACATGAAATACGCAAAGAAATAAAAGCAAAAAGAGCTATGCTTGGCGAAGCCTATATAAAGAATAATAGTACAGCTATATTTAAAAAAATAAAGGAAATGCCAGAATTTAAAAAAAATCATGATATTCTTGTTTATGTAAGTTATAATAATGAAGTCGATACACACGATTTTATAAATGATTGTATTTCTTTGGATAAAAATGTATATGTACCAAAAGTTTATGGAAAAGACATGAAATTTATAAAAATAAATTCTTTTCACGATTTAACTCCTGGTGCATATGGAATACCAGAACCGGATGATGACGGTACAGTATGGGAAGACAGCGATGAAGCTTTTATGGTAATGCCCGGGATGGCTTTTGATTTATCACATCACAGAGCCGGGTACGGCGGCGGTTTTTATGACAGATTTCTTAAAGACCATAATAATATATTTACAGTAGCTGCCGCATTTGAAATGCAGATAACAAAAGAGTTTGAGACCGATGAATTTGATATATGCCCTGATATCATTGTGACACAGGACAGAGTTTTTTAGTTTAAGTGTTTTTGGAGGAAAAAATGGAATCATTAGATGTATTGGGAAAAAGAGCAAAAGCAGCGTCAAGACAGATGGCAAAGTTTAAAATCACAAAAAAGAACGAAGTTCTTGAAATGGTTGCAGATGAACTTATTAAAAAAGCTGATGAAATCAAAAAAGCTAATAAGGCAGATGTTGATGAAGCTGTTAAAAATGGCATGAAACCTGCACTTATTGACAGGCTTACACTCACAGATGCCAGAATCGAAGGAATGGCTGAAGGATTAAGACAGCTTGTTGCACTTGAAGATCCAGTCGGTGAGATTACTTCAATGAAACAGCGTCCTAATGGTCTTATGATAGGATATAAAAAAGTTCCGCTTGGTGTAATCGCAATAATATATGAGTCGCGGCCAAATGTCACAGTTGATGCTTTCGGACTGACATTTAAGTCAGGAAATGCAGTTATACTCCGTGGAGGAAGTGATTCCATTAACTCCAATATAAAACTTGTTGAGATAATAAGAGATACACTTAACAGAGCCGGAGTATGCGAAGATGCTGTTATATTAATTTCTGATACAGACAGAAAATATGTAAATGAACTTATGAAGATGAATGAATATGTAGATGTAATCATTCCAAGAGGCGGTGCCGGTCTTATAAAAAATGTAGTAAATAACAGTACAGTTCCGGTAATTGAAACAGGAACAGGAAACTGCCATATTTATGTCCATGAAGATGCAGATTTTAAAATGGCATGCGATATAATTTATAATGCAAAGACACAGCGGATTGGTGTGTGTAATGCGTGTGAATCTCTTGTTGTGAATAAAAAAATAGCAAAAGAATTTATTCCACTTGTCGTTGACCGTCTCAAAGAAAAAAATGTAGAAGTACGAGGAGATGAAACAGCATGTGAAGCTGATTCACGCATTGTTCCTGCAACACAGCAAGACTGGGGAACAGAATATCTTGATTATATTATATCCCTGAAAACAGTTGATACGATTGACGAAGCTATAGAACATATTAATAAATATAATACAGGGCATTCAGAATCAATTATAACAAATGATTATAATGCATCTAGAAAATTTCTTGATGAGATTGATGCAGCCGCAGTTTATGTAAATGCATCTACAAGATTTACAGATGGATTTGAATTTGGCTTTGGTGCAGAAATAGGTATAAGCACACAGAAAATCCATGCAAGGGGACCTATGGGGCTGTCAGCTCTTACGACAGGCAAGTATGTAATACTAGGTAACGGCCAGGTCAGAAAATAATAATTGCACAAATGTCAGTATAAGATGTGAAATGGGGCATAAGATGAATTGGAACAATGAAAACGTATCGCGTGTTTTAAATTACGAAAATTTGATTAATATTTTAGATGAATGTACGTCAGGATGTATTTATGTATATGATTTAACAAATGATTATTATACAATAAGCCATAAAGCTTTGGACATATTTGCTCTTGACAGTGTGTCATTTGATAATGCAGCTGATAAACTTAATGAAGTAATATATCCGGATGATATAGAAATGCTGGCTAATGACATTAATCGTATTAAACAAAACAAATCAGGAAGACATGACCTTGAATACAGATGGTACAACAAAGAAAAAAAGCCTGTATGGATTAACTGCCGTGGTGAGGCTGTATATGATAAAGATAATGATGTACTTTATCTTGTAGGTGCAATTGAAGAAATTGGCAGCATAAGAAAGTATGATAATACAACTAATCTTTACAGTGAAAGCATGCTTGAAAAAAATTATTTTATGATGGACAATAATTCTGAAATAAAACGCGGTTACATGCTCCTTATCGGTGTAGATAACTTTAAGGCAGTCAATGAAAAATATGGAGTTAAAACAGGTGATGAAGTTCTTGCTGATATAGCAGGATGTATAATTCAGTGTGTAGGTGATACGAAGTCCGTGTACCGTCTTTCAGGGGACGAATTTGCAATTCTTATGACAAGACAGGGTACTGATGAAGAAATCGTCGATAAAGCAAAGCTGCTTTATAAATACATAAGAGTACGTGTTGACAATATGATAAAAGAGCGTAATTACAACATTTTTTATACAATCTCCGGCGGTGCAGATATATTTGAATCGGGACGTGATTCATTTGACAGTGTAATCCAGAATGCACGTTTTGCATTACATGAAGCAAAACTCAAAGGCAGGAATACATTTGTTGCATATTCAAAAGAACAGTATGAGACCTATATTCATAAAATGGATATTCAGGAACATTTAAGAAGCAGTATTATAAATGGCTTTAATGGCTTTGAAGTATATTATCAGCCAATATTCAATACTTCATGCAATGCTATAAAAGGTGCCGAGGCACTTATAAGATGGAACAGCGATAAATACGGTTTTATGTCACCGGTTGATTTTATTCCGCTTCTTGAGGAAAGTTCACTTATTATTCCGCTTGGAAAATGGATTATAACCCAGGCTGTGCAGCAGTGTAAAAAATGGTGCGGAATAATTCCGGATTTCACAGTCAATATCAATCTTTCATTTGTACAGGTTATAAAAAGTGATATTGTAGGTGATGCAATGGAATGTATCACTCAGGAAGATATAAGCCACAAAAATATTGTTTTTGAAGTTACTGAAAGCGGTGAGCTTGAAAACAATCCTATGGTGCGTAATGTTCTGCGTTCATTTGAACTTCTCGGCTTCAAACTTGCGATTGATGATTTCGGCACAGGATATTCTAATCTTCGATATATACGTGATATGACATTTGGCATAATAAAAATTGACAGAATGTTTGTCCAGAATATAGACAGTAATACAGAAAATTATTCGCTGGTAGAATATGTTATCGATATGGCACACAAGCTTGGAATAAAAGTGTGCGTGGAGGGTGTCGAGACCGCCGAAGAACTTGAGTGCGTTAAATCACTTGGTGCCGACTGCATACAGGGATATTATTATGGAAAACCGATGCCGGCAGATGAATTTGAATCAAAATTCATCAGAAATTAACATGTTTCTTGATAACATGTTTCTTGACACAATTTTGTATGTTAATGTACAATCTAATACCGGAAAAGGATAAGAAAGAGGAAAACAATAAATGAGTAATATAAGCATAAATAATGCAATACCCGAAAATGCACTTGAAAGACAGCTGTATTTTATAGAAAAATGTAAAGAACATGTTGCACAGTTAAAGAAAGAACTTAACAGACCGCTTCTTTGCTGCACACAGACATTTGGCTGCCAGATGAATGCAAGAGATTCCGAAAAACTTCTGGGAATCCTTGAAGAAATCGGATATACTCCAACAGATTCAGAAGAGGCCGATATTGTTGTATACAATACATGTACAGTACGTGAAAATGCAAATTTACGTGTATATGGAAGACTCGGCCAGTTAAGTAAAATAAAAGAAAAGAATCCACACATGGTTATTGCACTCTGCGGATGCATGATGCAGGAGCCGGATGTTGTAGAAAAAATCAGAAAATCATATAAATTCGTTGACGTTATATTTGGTACATTTAATATATTTAAAATAGCAGAACTTCTCTATACACACTGGCAGCAGGCAGGTCAGATAATTGACATCTGGGACAGCACAAAAGATGTTGTGGAAGAACTTCCTACACAAAGAAAATTCCCGTTCAAATCAGGTGTTAATATTATGTAAGGCTGCAATAATTTTTGCAGCTATTGTATAGTTCCTTATGTGCGTGGACGCGAAAAAAGCCGTGAACCTAAAGAGATTGTACGTGAAATCGAACGTCTCGTTGACGATGGTGTAAAAGAAGTCATGCTTCTTGGACAGAATGTTAATTCATATGGAAATACATTTGAAGAACCATTTTCATTTGCACAACTTTTAAGAGAAATAGAAAAAATTGACGGGCTTGAGCGAATCAGATTTATGACACCTCATCCAAAAGATTTTTCGGATGACCTCATTGAAGTTATGAGAACATCAAAGAAAGTCTGCAATCATATCCATCTTCCTCTCCAGTCAGGAAGCAGCCGCATTCTGAAGCTTATGAACAGAAAATATACAAAGGAACATTACCTCGAACTTGTAGATAAGATAAGAGACAGACTTCCTGATGTGTCAATAACAACAGATATTATTGTCGGATTTCCCGGTGAGACGGAAGAAGATTTTGAAGATACACTTGATGTAGTAAGAAAAGTTAAATATGACAGTGCATATACTTTTATATATTCAAAGAGAACAGGAACTCCTGCTGCCAAAATGGAAAACCAGGTACCTGAAGATGTTGTAAAAGACAGATTTAACAGGCTTCTTGCAACAATTAATGAAGTTTCACATACAATCAGTGCAAGATATGAGGGACAGAGTGCAAAAGCTCTCGTTGAGTGTATCAACGACCATGATTCAAGCCTTGTTACAGGACGTCTCACTAATAATATGCTTGTACATTTTCCGGGAGATGAATCACTTATCGGAAATATAGTTGATGTAAAACTTACAGAATGTAAGGGATTTTATTATATGGGAGAAATGTTGTAATGGCTGAATATTCACCAATGATGCAGCATTATCTTGCGACAAAAAAACAATATAATGACTGTATATTATTTTACAGACTTGGCGATTTCTATGAAATGTTCTTTGATGATGCAATAACTGTATCCAAAGAACTTGAACTTACACTTACAGGAAAAGACTGCGGACAGGAGGAACGTGCACCTATGTGTGGCGTTCCTTTCCATGCTGCCGAGACATATATCAACCGCCTTGTATCTAACGGACACAAAGTTGCAATATGTGAACAGATGGAAGACCCGAAGCTTGCAAAAGGCATTGTAAAACGTGAAGTAATAAAAGTTGTAACTCCGGGAACCAATCTTAATGCACAGGCTTTGGATGAAACTAAAAACAATTATCTTTTCTGTATATATTATCAAGGAGATGTTATAGGTGTTTCGATATGTGATTTCTCAACAGGTGATTATTTTGTTACAGAATTAAAATCGGAAAATGAGCTTATTGATGAGATAAATAAATTTGTTCCGTCCGAAATAATTGTAAATGAATACTTTGCCATGAGTGGTATTGATTTAACAGCTGTAAATGAAAAACTGAATATTTCAATGTCAACACTTGAAAACTGGTATTTCGATGAGGACAGTTCAATCAAAAAGCTCTTATCTCATTTTAAAATATCAGCACTTGACGGTCTTGGTGTAAAAGATTATCCGACAGGTATCATTGCTGCAGGTGCTCTTCTTACATATCTTTATGAGACACAAAAAAGCGATATGTCACATATTATCACGCTCACTCCTTATACAACAGGAAAATATATGCTTATTGACAGTTCATCGCGTAGAAATCTTGAACTTGTAGAGACACTCCGTGAAAAACAGAAACGAGGCTCATTAATCTGGGTTCTTGATAAGACAAAGACTGCTATGGGTGCAAGAGCACTCCGGTCTATGATTGAGCAGCCTCTTATTAATAAAGATGAAATAATAAACAGACAGAATGTTGTTGAAGAACTTTGCAATAACCAGATTGACAGGGAAGAATTACGTGAATATATGAATCCTATTTACGATCTGGAGCGTCTTATGACAAAGATAAGCTGCAAGTCGGCAAATCCAAGAGATTTGATTGCATTCCGTAATTCACTTGAAATGCTTCCGTATATAAAACAAATTATCGGTAATTTCAAATCGAATTTATTTAAAAAATATTATGAAGATATGGATGATTTAAGGGATATCTATAATCTTATTCTTTCAGCTATTGTTGAAGAACCTCCTATATCAATGCGTGAAGGCGGAATGATTAAAGATGGATTTTCAGCGGAAGCTGATGAATTGCGAAGAGCAAAGACAGAAGGAAAAGAATGGCTTGCACAGCTTGAAGAACGTGAGCGTAACAATACAGGAATCAAGAATCTGAAAGTTAAATATAACAAAGTGTTCGGTTATTATCTTGAAGTAACAAATTCATTCAAATCAATGGTTCCGGACAGCTGGGTTAGAAAACAGACACTTACTAATTCCGAGCGTTATACAACAGACGAGTTAAAACATCTTGAAGATGTTATTCTTGGTGCCGAAGACAAGCTTAATAGTCTTGAATACGATTTATTCAGCCAGGTGAGAGAACACATTGCAACGCAGGTTGTAAGAATCCAGTCAACTGCAAAAGCAATTGCAATGATAGATGTATTTGCCTCACTTTCAGTTGTGGCAATGCAGAATAATTATGTCAAGCCAAAAATCAATGAAAAAGGTGTTATTGACATAAAAGGCGGCAGACATCCTGTTGTTGAAAAAATGATGAATAATGATATGTTTATCGCCAATGATACTTATCTTGATAATGCATCAGACCGAGTTTCAATTATAACGGGTCCCAATATGGCCGGTAAATCAACATATATGAGACAGACTGCACTTATTGTCCTTCTTGCACAGACCGGTTCATTTGTTCCGGCTGACAGTGCCAATATATGTATTGTAGACAGAATATTTATAAGAGTAGGTGCATCTGATGATCTTGCTTCGGGACAGTCAACATTTATGGTTGAGATGACGGAAGTTGCCAATATTCTAAGAAATGCAACACCTAAGAGTCTTCTTATTCTTGATGAAATAGGAAGAGGTACAAGTACATTTGACGGTTTAAGCATAGCATGGGCTGTGGTTGAGCATATCGCAAATACGAAGCTTTTAGGTGCAAAAACACTTTTTGCAACACATTACCATGAACTTACCGAACTTGAAGGAACGCTTGATGGTGTAAATAATTACTGTATAGCTGTAAAAGAAAAAGGCGATGATATAGTATTTTTACGTAAAATCATAAAAGGCGGTGCTGATAAGAGTTACGGAATTCAGGTCGCAAAGCTTGCCGGAGTGCCTGATGTTGTAATTGAGCGTGCAAAAGAGCTTGTTACGGAATTAAGCGATGCTGATATTTCACAGAAAGCAAAAGATATTGCACAATATTCCCAAAAGCTTGATAAGCTGAATAAAGAATACCGGAAAGTAGATGAACTTGAAGTAAAGCAGATGTCACTTTTTGATACGGTAAGTGATAATGACATAGTTGCAGATATAAAAAATCTTGATATAGGACACATGACACCAATTGATGCACTTAATACATTATACAAGCTTCAGGAAAAAATAAATAACCGCTGGTAAATTGCAGAAAGAGAGGGAAAAATGTCAATTCAGGTATTGGATCAGGAAACAATCAATAAAATTGCTGCCGGAGAAGTTATTGAAAGACCGTCATCAGTTGTAAAGGAACTTGTTGAAAATGCAATAGATGCCGGTGCAACCGCTGTTACAATAGAAATCAAAGACGGTGGAATATCTTTTATAAGAATAACAGATAACGGAAGCGGAATTTCAAAGGATGATATTCCTATGGCATTTTTACGCCACTCAACAAGCAAAATCAAATCAATTGAAGATTTAATGAATGTCTCATCTCTCGGATTCAGAGGTGAGGCACTTTCAAGTATAGCTGCTGTATCACAGGTCGAGCTTATCACCAAGACATCAGATGATTTTACAGGCAGCAGATATGTTATTGAAGGTGGTAATGAAATATCACTTGAAGAAGTAGGTGCTCCTGACGGAACTACATTTATTGTGAGAAATCTGTTCTACAATACTCCTGTACGCCGCAAGTTTTTAAAGACTGCCGCAACAGAAGCAGGATATGTCAATGCACTTATAGAACATCTGAGCCTGTCACATCCGGACATATCGTTTCGTTTTATAAATAATAACCAGAATAAACTCCACACATCCGGAAATATGAATCTTAAAGATATAATTTATGGTGTGTACGGTCGTGATATTACATCAAACCTTATGGAAATATCCGGTAAGACACAGGATGTTGAAATAACAGGATTTATAGGAAAACCTGTTATCTGCCGTGGAAACCGTGGCTATGAAAATTATTATATCAATGGGCGGTATATTAAAAGTTCAATAATTACAAAAGCAATAGAGGAAGCATATAAAGGCTATATAATGCCACATAACTATCCTTTTACGGCAATCCATTTTAAAATTAATCCGTCGATAATGGATGTTAATGTACATCCGACGAAAATGGAACTTCGTTTTTCAAAAAATGAATTTGTATACAGATTTGTGCTTGAAACTGTAAAGGAATGTCTTGCAAACAGAGAGCTTGCAGCACGCGTAAAGCTGCCCGACCCGGTAAAGCAGCAGCAATTTACTAAATCGCCCGAAAATATAAAACAGACCGAAAAATCTTACGTACAGGAAAATACAGATTCAAAACCTTATCAGGCACCACGTATTGAGCCTCCAAGAGAGAGTTTTTACAATTCAACAGAATCTTCTGTTAAACAAAAAACTGTAAATGAAAATCAAACCACAGGCTTTATAAAAAACATAACAGATTATACAAAAATGCCGCCGACACGTCTTCCGGAACCATTTGAAATCAAGCGTTCTGATGAAATGATAAAAGAAGATAAAAAGATATATGAAGCGGAAAAAAAGCAGGAAGCCGAACAGCTTTCAATGTTTGATACTCCTCTTATGAGCGGGAAAGCAAAGGCTGACTACAGGATTATAGGTCAGCTTTTTGAGACGTACTGGCTTATTGAATATGAAGATAAGTTTTATATGATGGACCAGCATGCCGCACATGAGAAAATTCTTTACGAGCGTTTTATGAATCACTTAAAAGTAAAGGACATGGATACGCAGATGATAATGCCACCTGTCATTATTGAACTTAACATGCAGCAGGAAGATGCGTACAAACGCAATAAACAGGCATTTTCAAGGCTGGGCTTTGAGATTGAGGAATTTGGTGGAAATGCGTATAAAGTCAACGGGCTTCCGGCAGGACTTCCAAATATCAATCTTAAACAGATGCTTATAGATATGATAGATGGTCTGACAGATGATAACAGCACTGACCTTGATATAATAACAGAACGTGTGGCAACGATGTCATGTAAGGCTGCTGTGAAAGGAAATAATAAGCTTTCATTTGAAGAGGCAAAAGAACTTATAGAAGAACTTATGCAGGCTGAAAATCCATACAACTGTCCTCATGGCAGACCTACACTTATAGTTATGTCAAAATATGAAGTTGAAAGGAAGTTTAAACGTATTCTATGAAACCATTGATAATACTGACAGGACCGACAGCTGTCGGAAAAACAGAACTTTCAATAAGACTTGCAAAAGCTGTAAACGGCGAAATTATAAGTGCCGACTCCATGCAGGTCTACAAAAAAATGGATATAGGCACAGCAAAAATCAGACCGGAGGAGATGCAAGGTGTAAAACATTATCTTATTGACTGCCTTGAACCGGATGAAGATTTTAATGTTGTATTATTCCAGAAAATGGCAAAAGATGCAATGGAAAAAATATATGATGCAGGACATATTCCGATAATAGCAGGTGGTACCGGATTTTACATTCAGGCACTCTTATACGATATTAATTTTGATAATGTAAATGAAGAATCCGAATACAGAAAGTACCTTAAAGATATTGCTGATAAAGAGGGCAATGAAGTGCTTCATGGCATGCTTGCAAAAGTAGATGAAAAATCAGCGAAAGACATTCATCCCAATAATGTAAAAAGAGTTATAAGGGCTTTGGAATATTTCCACCAGACAGGCAAAAAAATTTCAGAGCATAATGAAGAGCAAAGTCAGAATGTTTCACCATATAATTTTGTCTATTTTGTATTAAATGATGACAGAAAGCTTCTATATGAACGAATCGACAGACGGGTTAATGAGATGTTTCAAGAAGGGCTTGAACAGGAAGTAAAGAGACTTATTGATTCGGGGCTTACAAGAGAAAATATTTCAATGCAGGGTATCGGATATAAGGAAATGTTTGATTATTTTGACGGCATGTATGATATTGATACAGCCAAAGAATTGATAAAACAGGATACAAGACATTTTGCAAAAAGACAACTGACATGGTTCCGCCGAGAAAAAGATGTCACATGGATTAATTATGAAAATTACAATCATTCAAAAGATGATATGCTTGAAGCAATGATTGAAATAATAAAAAACAAACAGGGAGAAATATAATGAACAGCGATATTAAGAAAATGTACTGTGAACAGCTCGGAATATCCGAAAAAGTATATGATTACAGTGAAAATATAATAGCAGGATTAAAGGAACGCTTTGAGAAAATTGATGAGACGGCAGAATATAACCAGATGAAAGTTATTAATGCAATGCAGAAAAACCATGTTGCTGAAATGCATTTAAATGGTACAAGCGGATATGGCTATAATGATGACGGAAGAGATACGCTTGAGCAGGTTTATGCAGATATATTCAAGGCTGAAGCCGCACTTGTAAGGCCACAGATTATCTGTGGCACACATGCACTGAACATTGCACTCTCATCAAATCTGCATCCTGGCGATGAACTTTTATCACCTGTAGGAAAGCCATATGATACTATGGATGAAATAATAGGCATCAGACCTTCCAAAGGAAGTCTTGCAGAATATGGCGTTTCTTACAGACAGGTAGACCTGCTTGCTGACGGAAGCTTTGATTACGAAAATATTAAAAAGGCAATAAATGAAAAGACAAAACTTGTTACTATCCAGCGTTCAAAAGGATATGCAAGCCGTCCTACACTTTCAGTTGAAAGAATAGGCGAACTTATTTCATTCATAAAAGAAATAAAACCGGATGTTATTTGCATGGTAGATAACTGCTATGGTGAATTTGTTGAGCGTATCGAACCTACCGAAGTTGGTGCAGATATGATTGTCGGTTCTTTAATTAAAAATCCTGGTGGTGGACTTGCACCATGCGGCGGTTATATTGCAGGAACAAAAGAATGTGTTGAGCAGGCTGCATACAGACTTTCTTCACCGGGACTCGGAAAGGAAGTAGGTGCGACAATCGGTGGCGTAAACAAAGAGTTTTATCAGGGACTTTTCCTTGCTCCTACTGTAGTTGCAGGTGCATTAAAAGGTGCTATATTTGCAGCAAATGCCTATGAAAAGCTTGGATTTAAAGTTGTTCCTGACGGAAAAGAAGAACGTTACGATATAATTCAGGCAGTTGAACTGCGTTCAGCAAAAGGACTTATTGCATTCTGCAAAGGTATTCAGGCTGCTGCACCTGTTGACAGTTTTGTTACTCCTGAGCCATGGGCGATGCCTGGATATGATGACGATGTTATTATGGCAGCAGGTGCTTTTGTGCAAGGTTCATCAATTGAACTTAGTGCTGATGGACCTTTAAGAGAGCCATATGCAGCATATTTCCAGGGTGGACTCACATGGTATCATGCGAAACTTGGAATTATAATGAGCATGCAGAAAATGTATGAAGAAGGATTAATCACTGTCGAATAATGGTGATAATTTGACTTTAATATCATAAAAAAGTTTATATACATTATAAAAAAAGTATGATATAATAATTTAGCTTAATTTGTAAATTTATATGCTTTTTAGCGGAAATGGAGTGACATGAGTAGTATTTCTAAGTACAAAAACGGATGGCTTTTACTTTTATTTATTATGATTGGCATTGTTATCGGCGGACTTATATCCGAGGTGACAGCAGGAGTTTCAGGACTTTCATGGCTCTCATACGGCAATACGTTTGGCATCAACAGTAACGGTAATCCACTTGTTCTTGATCTGGGAATATTAGTTATTACATTTGCTTTGCAGATTAAGATTACAGTGGCAAGTATTATTGGCGTGATAGCTGCCATTGTGATTTACAGATTCATCTGATTATCCGCTTGTCCGGAAAGGATGACAAATTGTACGAATCAGGTTATTTTTTAAATTCCCATACCGGAGAGAATGAGCATAGGCCATATGAGAGATGTATGGCACTGGGTGCGTCATCATTAAGTGATGCACAGCTTATTGCAGCGATTTTAAGAACCGGAACTAAAGGGATTGATGCCACAAAACTTGCAGAAGAAATCATAAAGATGTGTGGCAGGTTTGATACTAATGATAATGATTCGCTAATCGGTCTTGCGAATCTGTCAATACCGGAACTTATGAAGATTAAGGGTGTTGGCAGGGTTAAGGCAGTGCAGATACAGTGCATATGTGAACTGGCAAGAAGAATTGCAAAAAAGACAGCAGCTGTAAAGCTTGATTTTTCTTCGCCTGAGACAATAGCAGGTTATTACATGCAGGATTTGAGAGGACTTGATAAAGAGCATCTTATTCTCGTTCTCCTTGATAACAAATGCTGCCGTATAAGAGACTGTATAATATCTGTTGGCACAGTCAATGCATCACTGGTTAATCCGAGAGAAATATTTATGGAAGCATTAAAATACGGTGCATCATCCATAATACTTCTGCATAATCACCCAAGCGGTGATGAAACTCCGAGCAGAAATGACATACTTGTCACAAAAAGAGTTGCCGAAGCAGGAGAAATTATGGGAATACATCTGTTAGACCATATAATAATCGGGGATAATAAGTATACTAGTCTTAAAGAAAAAGAATATATGTAAACGAAAGGAGTCCATAATCATGGCAAACATTTACGGAGTTGATATTGGCACAAGTGATTTTAAAATGTGCTGTAAAGATAAGGAGGATATCTTAAACGAAAAGAATATCATCGCAATTGCAAATAAGAAAGACCTTCTTGCATTTGGTGATGAAGCATATGAAATGTATGAGAAAGCACCTGAAAATATCGAGGTTTCATTTCCGGTTAAATTTGGTGTTATCGCAGACATTGAAAATATGCAGACACTTCTTTTAAGCTTTTTCAACAAGATTAATGGTGATAAGAAAGCACCGGGGAATACAGATTTCTATATTGCAGTTCCTACAGATGTGACAGAAGTAGAAAAAAGAGCTTTCTATGAACTTGTTGCTGATTCAAAAGTTAAAGCAAAAAATATATATATTGTTGACAAACCTGTAGCTGATGCCATTGGTGCCGGACTTGATGTAACAAAATCAAGAGGTATCATGATTGTAAATATCGGAGCTGAGACAACTGAGATTTCAGTTCTTTCACTCGGTGGTATTGTTATCAGCAAATCAGTTAAAATTGGCGGTAATAAGCTTGATGACAGCATTATAAGCAATGTCCGTAAAGTATATAATCTTGTAATCGGAAGCAAGACTGCAGAAGGTTTAAAGAAAGAACTCGGAAGTGCAGTCAAGGCAGAAGAGCATTTTGCACCGGGATTTGGCCGTAATGTCCTTTCAGGACTTCCTGTCAGCGTTGACATATCATCCGATGTAATTTATCAGGCTATCGTTGACCCGCTTCATTCAATTATGGATTCAATAAAAGTTATTCTTGAGCGTACTCCGCCAGAACTTGCTGCTGATATTATCAAGAACGGCATATATGTATCAGGTGGTACATCAAATATCAATAACCTTGAAAAATTCATCAACCAGGAGACAAATCTTTCAGTTAATATCGTAGAAAATCCATCTGAAAGCGTTGTCAGAGGTCTTATGGGCGTAGTTACAAATCCTGATTTTGCAGGCGTTGCATATACTCCTCAGGATAAGACTTACGATTAATAATTATCATATGGTGTATTAGAACAGATGTAAGGAATTTGTAAAATGAAAAAAAAGTTTTCAGAAATTTTCACTTCTAAATTCATACTAATTCTGGTGACAGGACTTTGCGTGATATTTATCGCAATCAGTTTTTTTACCAACAAACTTGTCACCCCTTTAAAAAATGTTGTCTCTGCTGTAGTAGTTCCTCTGCAAAAGGGAATGAATTATATGGGATTATGGGCAACTGACGGTTACGACAGACTTCAGGAAGTCAACAGGCTTTTAGATGAGAATGAAAAGCTTAATGAGCAGGTTGATAATCTTACAGAAGAAAATAACCGTTTAAAGCAGGATACTTATGAGCTTGACAGGCTGCGTGAATTGTATGAACTTGATGCAAAATATACAGAATATCCAAAAACAGGAGCCCGAATAATCGGAACATCATCCGACAACTGGTTTTCTACATTTACTATAGACAAAGGCAGTGATGATGGTCTTGAGACAGACATGAATGTAATTGCCGGCGGCGGTCTGGTAGGAATCATAACAGAAGTCGGTAAGAATTATTCTGTTGTAAAGAGCATTATAGAAGATGGAAGTTATGTCAGCGGACAGCTTATTGATACAGGGGATGTCTGCACAATCCGCGGAGATATTGAGCTTATGGATCAGGGACTTATCCATATACAATATTTTAAAAATGGAATAACAATCCGTAATGGCGATAAGATAGTTACATCTAACATAAGCGGCAAATATCTTCCTGGTATTCTTATAGGATATACAAAGGATGTGACAACAGATGCCAATAACCTTACGCAGTCAGGATATCTTGTTCCTGCCGTTGATTTTGGTCATCTTCAGGAAGTTCTTGTAATTACTAAGAAAAAAGAAAACGGAAATTAAACTTGTACCGGTAATCATATAAGGAGCATTATGAAAAGAAAAATAGGAGAATTAATTATAATTTTGCTTTTTTATCTTTTTCAGGTAACACTTGGAAGAGTAATCAGCATTGCTGGAATTATGCCAAATCTGCTTATAATTATACCTGTTATTTTTGGATATTTTAATGGCAAAAATGAAGGTATGTTTACAGGATTTTTTGCCGGTGCATTATATGATTTATCGGCTTCATCATTATTTGGTTTTTCTTCGCTTGTATTTATATACATAGGATACCTTGCAGGTATATTTTACAGAAGATATGAAGGCACAGAAATTATATTTCCGCTTATTATAGTTTCAGCAGGAGATTTAATATATGAATTTTTATCATATATAGGTAATTTCCTTCTTCATAACAGGCTGAATATTGTATTTTTCCTGACAAGATTTATAATACCAGAGATGATTTATACAATGCTTGCTTTTGTAATATTGTATAAGCCGCTTGTATGGCTTAATTCACATCTTAATGTCAGAGATAAAAGGAGAGTAAATAAATTTGATGAGAGAAATATTTGACTATTGTTTAAGTTTACTAAAGTCAAGACTTGTTCCGTTAGTGCTTGTATTTGTAGTACTTGCATCGGTACTTGTAAGCAGATTATTTTCACTTCAGATTATAAATGGCGAATCATATGCAACTAATCTTACTGAATCTATAAAGAAAACTACAAGTGTAGCTGCGACAAGAGGCCGTATTTTTGATAAAAATGGTGTGCTTCTTGCGTATAATGAACTTGCATTTGCAGTTAAAATCAGTGACAGCGGCACATACAAAGATAATGACATTAAAAATGCAACAGTCAATAATGCAATTAATAAGACACTTAATATAATCGAAGAAAAAGGTGATAAGTATTCGAATGATTTCCAGATTACATATGAAAATGGTTCTTACCAGTACACTGTGAGCGGTAACTCTCTTTTAAGATTTCAAAGGGATACCTATGGTACGCAGACAATTGCTCAGTTATCTGATGAACAAAAGAATTCATCTGCTTCACAGATGATTGATTCACTCTGCTCACGTTATGGAATTAACCAGCAGGAATACACGCCTCAACATGTGCTTGAGATTATCAATTTAAGGCTTTTAATGTCTGCAAATTCATATAACAGATATATCAGTTTTACAATTGCTAATGAAGTTTCCGACCAGACAGTTGCAGCTATTCTTGAAAATTCAGATGAGCTTGCAGGTGTTACGGTTGAACAGCAGTATATCCGTAAATACGTTGACAGTGTATACTGTTCACAGATTCTCGGATATACGGGTACTGTGTCTACAACCGAACTTGCAACATTAAAAGAGCAAAACTCATCATATGAAAACAATGATGTTGTAGGTAAAGCAGGCATTGAACAGTCAATGGAACAGGAACTTTCAGGTGAAAAAGGTTCAAAAACCGTATATGTAGATACCGTAGGACGAATAACTGAAGTGTTAGATGAGACTGACCCGAAGGCTGGCAATGACGTATATCTTACAATTGATATAGAACTTCAGAAAAAGATATACAATGCAATTGAAGATGAACTTGTATCTATAATTTCATCAAACCTTACAAGCGGTACTACAAAGTATACGTATAATGCTTCAACCGGTGATATTAACAATATTTATATTACTATACCTGAGGTGTATTTTGCTCTTATTGATAACAATCTAGTATCAACAAGTAAGATTGCACAGGGAAATACTGAAAATGAACGTGATGTGTATGCAGCATTCCAGTCTAAAAAAGAACAGATATTTGACTTGTTAAGAAGTGAACTTACATCATCACCTACAGCATATGGACAGCTTTCAGAAGAAGAACAGGCATATATCTGGTATATTTACAAAGATTTATTAAAAGCAAATGGCATATTTAATTCCAATAATGTTGATACGAATGATTCTGTATATAAAGACTGGACTAATGGCAATTCAACAAGTCTTGAACAGCTTTTAAGATATTCTATCACAAAAAACTGGATTAATATGTCAGATTTTACATCGGAACAGTATACAAGCCTTGATGAAGCATATAATGAACTTGTCAATTATATATTTGATGTTTTAGAGACTGATGCAGATTTCCATAAAAAATTATACAAGTATATGATTGAGAACGGCAATATATCCGGACGACAGGTATGTATGATGTTATTTGAGCAGGGATTTCTTCAGGGTGATGATGATTATCAGGCATTAAGTTCGGGAAGAATATCTGCATACGATTTTATGAGCAGCTGTATATCATCAAAGAGAATAACACCTGCACAGCTTGCATTACAGCCATGTTCAGGTTCATGCGTAATAACTGACCCTAACAATGGTAATGTTCTTGCACTTGTATCATATCCAAGTTATGACAATAACAGAATGTCCGGAACAATAGATGCAGACTATTACAAGCAGCTTAACAATGACAAATCCAACCCGCTTTATAACTGGGCAACGCAGGCTCAGAATGCTCCGGGTTCAACATATAAAGTATGTACTTCAATCATGGCTCTTGATATGGGAATTATCAATTCTTCAACTTCATTTTACTGTAGTGGTACATTTGATAAAATTACACCTAGTCCAAGATGCTGGGTACGAAGCGGTCATGGAACAGAGACAGTTACAACAGCCATCAGGGACTCATGTAACTTATTCTTCTATAATGTAGGTTACAACCTTGCTTTAAGCAATGGATTATTTGATAACACATATGCAACTTCTGTAATGCAGAAATATGCAGAAGAGCTTGGTCTTGCAACAATGTCTGGTATTGAGATTGCCGAGAAAGCACCTAGTGCATCTAATATTGATGCGGTATATTCAGCAATCGGACAGGGTAATCATGCTTACAGTACACTTAATCTTGCAAGATATGTAACAACAGTTGCTAATTCAGGAACATGCTACAACCTTACACTTATTGATAAGATTACAGATAACAATGGTAATCTTATACGAGATAACAGTGCTGAGGTTGCCAATGTCATGAATATAAGCCAGTCAATATGGGATACGGTTCATTACGGAATGAATCTCGTTGTAAATACGTATTCTGCATTGTCAAAAGTAAATCTTAATTTTGCAGCTAAGTCCGGTACAGCCCAGGAAAATAAAAAAGAGCCTGACCATGCCATGATGATAAGTTATGCTCCATATGACAATCCACAGATTGCAATGGCAGTATCAATACCTAATGGTTATTCTGGTTCGCAGGCATCTGAGCTTACTGCCAAAGTCCTTAATCTATATTTTGGACTTGAATAATATAGTAACGAGGTGATGAGGGTGAGTAATACTGTTATTATTAAAGGTAACAAACATGGTATAACTGTTGTATTAAACGGCGATGACAGCTTCGCCGATTTAAAAAACAGTGTGAGAGAAAAATTCCGACAGTCAGCGGCTTTCTTTGGAAAAGCTGATATGGCACTTGCGTTTGAAGGCAGGTTTTTGTCAGAAGACCAGCAGATACAGCTTATGGAAATTATCCAGGAAGAAACAGAAATGAATATTTTATGTATTGTAGACCTTGATAAAGACCGTGATGCTTTATTTGAAGCGGCAGTAAAAACACAGACAGAACTGCAGGAAGAAATGCCTGGCACTACAACTGCACACAACAGTAATGCCGGCGGTACGTCAGAAGGCCTGTTTTATAAGGGAACACTCCGTTCCGGACAGGTTCTTGAATCTGAGACAAGTGTAATTGTTCTTGGCGATGTAAATCCTGGCGGACGCATAATCTCTGCCGGTAATGTAATTGTGCTTGGAAGCTTACGCGGTAATGTTTTTGCCGGTGCAAACGGAGACGAACATGCATTTGTTGTTGCACTTGAAATGAATCCTATGCAGATAAAGATTGCAGATGTCATAGCAAGAAGTTCAGACAGTGCTCCAAAGAAAAAGAGCAAAAATAAAGGTGTGATGCCTAAAATATCGTTTGTTGAAGACGGAAATATTTATATAGAAGAACTTACATCCGATATTCTTGAAGATATACGAATTTAAAGAAAAGAATTTGAAAGAATTTTAAAAAATTATTGATTTAATTGAAAAAATTACGCATAATGTAATTTAATAGTATTAATTAACCGGGAGGCATATAATGAGTGAAGTAATTGTAGTAACGTCTGGAAAAGGCGGAGTTGGCAAGACTACTACAACAGCCAATATT